>Ga0307516_10001803_pt1 | contig 29404 bp, 34 predicted proteins | sample 19_EM_MG_FD_203310 | JGI IMG/M metagenome (GOLD analysis project Ga0307516, IMG submission 203310) | Populus trichocarpa ectomycorrhiza microbial communities from riparian zone in the Pacific Northwest, United States - 19_EM | ecosystem: Host-associated > Plants > Roots > Unclassified | place... | reverse complement strand
CTCCCTGTCCAGTTTACGCGCTTACTGTGTGTTGCGGTAGGATTGACCAGTTGAGTGAGGATTTCATAACGAAGATCCTGAACATCAATGCTCGGTTTCCGTACTTCATCACGAGGGCTTTCCTTCCATCTCTCCGCAGGAGTTCCCGGAACGGACCGGTAGAAGTCGTGTTCATCGGTTCAATCGCAGGGGACGTCGCCGTCCCATTCGTTTCGCCCTACGCTGGTTCAAAAGCGCTGACGAAACGCGTTTGCCGCATTTTGCACGCCGACGAGCGCGTTTTGTCAGGATCCAACTTGTCGTTTGTTTACGTCAATGTTGGGGAGGTTCAGTCCGGGAGCATGAGAGCCGCGGTTGCGCTTGCCCGACCCCATTCGGACGATTACGCGAGGTATCTCGTCAAGAGCTTTGGGAGTGGGAGGAGGATGGTGATTCCCCATCCTGTCCACCACGTTATTTACGCCATCGTGACCGGCATGCCGGAGACGCTCTGCGATTACATCGTGTTGGCTGAGGCCAGGAATCTGTTCAAGAAGATTGTGGTGGAAAAGAAAAACCGGTGAAGGGGCGAGCCTGGCGCTGGGCGGAGGAACTCATTTCGGTCCAACTCTCCCCGAGTAGTGGCTATTGTTTCTTGCCAGTATGCCGGGGATTTGTCCCCCGTATGCACACCTATCCGTCACGAAATTGTTGTAGACCTCGCAGCTTAACTATCTCCATCTGCTCTCGCGAATTGCTCAGTACCACCCAAGGGACATTGGGGGGCTACGGGCGGCTACTTATCCACTTTGCATTGACAGTTCCACCGCTCCCGATCACTTGTCTCTCTTGTCCGGCCACACACGAAGATAATAGGCCCTTCCCAGGATTCCGCCTCTGCCGTACGCGACGCCAACGTGGGACCACCCACCTCGTCCTCAAACTGGTCGCCCGCGATGGGGGGATTTTCCACCACGGTTTCTGACGCCACGACATCTGTGATACCGCTTCCCCCGGCGGATGTCGTGCACCACGATGGCTCATACAATCCTGAGAAGGACGCGCTCGGCGACATCCCCGGACTTCGCTATGCTTTGGATCTCTTCCTCTCTTCTCATATGGTCGAGTCCGAAGACTTCTGTAGGGAGATGGATCCCACCAAGTACGTCAGCGTGCATTCTATCCCTGGTACACTCAGTAAACTTTTGTGGCGCCCACAGGGAACGCCTCTACTACAGTACAGGGTTTGGCCTGATACAATGCGTCAAGGCACTCATGTCGTACGAGGACGAGGTAATGCTCTCTCCGCGTTACCTCCGAGAGCACCGGATTGACCTATACGCAGGACCTGCTTCAAGCGCTAGTACATGCGAAGCATGGGAACTTTGTTGCGAATCAACACAGGAAGAAGACCGCGTATCTGCCAACTCGGCTGGTGGGGAGAGTCATCAAGAGTCTGAATACGTCGGGGGTGGGGTGGTACAGGAGCATGACTCCCATGGAGCGACACGCGGAGTTGGTTTACGCCGAGAGTTTATTCGAGAAGGCGCTCCTTGGCATTGTGTACTCGGGAGATTGGCTGGCGTTCGTCAAGGAGGCGTGAGTCTAGTCATATCCCGCATATGAAACCAGGGCTAACCCAAACCCGACAGGCTGAACCTCAAGGCGATTATTGGGACTTATCGGGAACTCGGGGAATTTATCGAGGCCATGGACGCCGAAGCGCGAGCTCGTGGCGAACCAGAAGACAAGTCCGTTGACGCTGATTTCCGGAGTGGCGTCTATCTTGGCGTCGGGGTTTCCCACCTCATCCTCAGCTTGATGCCTGGCAAGGTTCTCGCCATCGTAGAGCTTTTTGGGTATAAGGGAGACCGGATGGCTGGACTTGCAAACCTGAATAAATGCGGTGGTTGGTCGTCAGACTCGCTTGAACCCTCCGTTTCGAAAGGTGGCCCGGAAGACATCCATTAGATCTGCTGCTCGAATTCTGACCCCAGACTTAGAATATGAAGGGATTCGAAGATCGATATCTGACATGTGTCTATTAATCTTCCACCTCGTCCTTTCAGGGATCACTTTCAATGGGGTTGATATCAACATGGCCCAGAAGGTCCTCGATTGGAACCTCGGGCGATACCCAAACGGTACGTTGTTTGCCTCGCACCAGCCATTCCCACGTCGTTGACCTCCGGCGACAGGTGTATTTTTCCTATTTGCTCAGGGTCGGATTAGCCTCGTCCGCGGTCAGCCGGCCAAGGCGATCGAGTACTACAAGAGAGCCGCCGCCGCCCAACAACAGTACAGAAATCTACACCTCATCTCGTTCTGGGAGATAGCTGTTGCAAACTTGGCCCTTTGGGACGTCCAACAGTCGCTGGAGTGTTGGACGACTTTGAAAGCGGAGGGTACTGTGAGTCGATTCTGACCCTACACGCGACGGTCAACTTATGTCACCGCAGTGGTCAAAAGCAATCTACGCTTTTGGCGTGGCAATCTGCACGTTGCACCTTTACGGGGAGAAGAAACAGGCGGAGATATCCAAACTTTTTGCTGAGGTCCCAAAGCTGATACAACGGATTGCGGGCAAATCTATCCCACTAGAGGTCAGTCTGTTACTTCTGGCAATGGTTCTTGCGCTTACGTGAGTTCGCCTCAGAAATATGCCGCGAAGCGAGCTGAGAAGTTCCGGGAGCAAGGCGGACGCTTGTCCCTGGCTGCATTAGAATTAACCTACGTGTTTGGTGGAATCGCGCATGCGCAGAGGGGTGTGATCGTCAACGAAATGCTTCCGCAAACTAGAGCAGAGCTCAGGGATCTGAAGGCCTCTCGAGGTAAGCCTGAAGCGTGGGGTAATGGTAAGGGCTACTGGGACGATTATTGTCTATGCCGATTCCTGGAAGGTATCTGTGAACGGTACCTCGCGTATCCGGTGCGTGCTGAGTGGTGCCCTCCCGCCCTGGACACTCCTTGACCTCTCTCACAGGACCCAGACGCCATAGTGGAAGGTGCTGGGGAAGAGAAATCTCACGTCGATGCCGAGGAACGTGCGAAAGCTGCGTTCGAGGCCGTTTTGTCGCATGGAGCGAAGATCCAAGGGGATCATCATTTGGTTTTCCACACTCGTACGCCTTCTCGGACCCATCTATTGTCACCAGACGGACTGACCGTGACACGCAGATTACGAGTATGGGAGACTACTCGCTTGTCAGGGCGACAAGGCGGGGGCGTTGAAACACTTTGAGTATGCGAGTTCTGGGAAGGCTCCGGAGTCGAACCCAGCAGGATGGAGAGGCAAATACAGCTTAGAGGTGGGATCCCTGGTTTATTCATACTCGACGTTACTGATTTCCGCCTTCCCCAGAATGCTCTGAACCTCAAGACGCACGCTGCCGCAGAGGCTCTGGCGCTCGGTCGACGTCTCTGATCGCCAAATACCAAGTGCTATGCCACAAACACGAACCTACCCCCAATGTCGATATTGTATCACGACCACGACTAATGTAATTTTTTGCTGTATTTACTCACTTTCCTCTTGTGACGACCCGTTCCTCTTTTTTTGATTCTACCCCTGGGTTTTGGATATAGAGACAGCCCTTTTTGTTCTTCGCGATGCTTTCTCACACGCATTTGGTTATTCACCCCCACGATATCACGAATACCTACCCACGTCACTTGCTTTGCGATCGTTGTTGGGAATGGGCCGTTGTTTTGCAGCCCGCATCCTCAGGTGGTGTGACCCGCATGACCGGTGATCGGGCGAGAGACCTGCCGGCTGGGATCCATCATCACAGGGAAGTTGTGAGCGCAAGCCGACCCCCTCCCTCCTCTCCCATCCTCCCCATTCGCCAGTAGACCAAAGCGTTGAAAGTATGTCTCCCCACCCTATTGAGGCTATTACTTCCCCTTCGTCATGGGCCATGGTGTGTGTTTTCTGCCCTGGATGGTGAGGTGCGGCCCTGTGGACAGGTATTTATACGTTGGGCTGGGATACAGATCGAGGACAAGTTCTCGCCGTACGCAAAAGACACACTTGCGAAGTTAATCGCGTTTGTCGAGGTACGGCTTCTACGCCACGAGTATACAAGCTCATGTGCTCACGAAATTGGGTCAATCCCAGGAAGAAGTCATCCCCGCACAGAAAGTCGCTCACCACCAACTTCCTGGGGGCGAGGACCGGTGGAAGACAGTCATCCCGATCATTGAAGAGTTGAAGGTCAAGGCGAGGAAACTTGGATTGTGGAATTTGTTCTTGAGCAACAGGCATTATCCGAAACATGGAGTGCCACTGACAAACCTCGAGGTATGAACACTGGCTGAATACGTCGGTTTGGCGTTGAGTGACGATGGTTGGTATTTAGTATGCCGTTATGGCTGAGGTCCTTGGACGAGGAGGTCCTATGGCCTCACAGGCGGTGAACTGTTCTGCGCCTGATACCGGTAACATGGGTGCGTCGACCTTGGGCTGATCTTCGCGTCATTACTCATCCGCGTAACTGCAAACAGAGGTTCTGGCCAAGTACGGATCCCCTGAGCAACAAAAACAATGGTTAGAACCTTTATTGGACGGAAAGATTCGTTCGGCTTTCGCCATGACGGAACGGTTTGGTGTGTGGGCCCGTCTCCAAGAAGTGAACATCCACTGACGCCTCACTAGTCTCGTCTTCCGACGCGACGAACATTCGCACGTCTATCAAACAGGAGGGAAATGAGATTATTATCAATGGACGCAAGTGGTACGTTTCGCAGCTCTATTTTCCTCTTGTCCTGGGAGGTGTCCATCGTATGTTACAGGTGGATTAGCGGAGCTGGAGATCCGAGGACGAAAATCCACATTGTCATGGGCAAGAGTGATCCTAACAACTCCAATGTCCACCACCAACAGAGTGTGGTCCTCGTCCCCGCTGATGCTCCGGGTGTGACTGTCGTTCGCCCCATGAAGGTTTTCGGATACGACGATGCTCCGGAGGGACATTGCGAGATTCTCTACGATAATGTTCGCGTTCCTTTGAGTAACCTGGTCTTGGGGTGGGGCAAAGGTTTTGAGGTGCGCGCTTTGGGACCCTCTCCAGCTACAGCTCACGCGCCTTTAGATTATCCAAGGTCGTCTTGGGTGAGGGGACAACTGTATCCTCCCGATCACACACATTTCCTGATCGTTGGTCGTGTTTCTAGACCCGGACGTATTCACCACTGCATGAGGTCAATTGGCCTCGCTCAGAGGGCGTTGGACACCATGATCCAACGAGTGACAGACCCATCTCGCAAGACTTTTGGAAAGTACTTGTACCAACATGGTTCGGTTTTGTCCCACTACCTTCCTCCATGAATCTCATCCTGTTTCAGGGACCGTTGTCTCTGAAATCGCCAAGTCTAGGGCAGACATTGAGGGGGCCAGACTCTTGGTTTTGAGCGCTGCTCTGCAAATCGACAAACGGCAGGCAAAGGGTGCCATGAAGGAGATCGGGATTGCGAAGGTTTGTGTGTTGTGCTTGGGAACCGTTCAGGTTGAGCGAATGCGAGTTCACTAGTTCGTTGTGCCTTCGATGGCGCTTCAAGTCGTCGACCGGGCCATTCAAGCCTTTGGGGCGGAAGGCCTGTCCCAGGATCAGTTCTTGGCCGAGACTTGGGCCGGGTTGCGCACTCTTCGCCTGGCTGATGTACGTGTTTCACATCGTTGTTTCGTCAGTCAGCGTTGGTATTGAGGTGACCTGTTCAGGGACCCGATGAGGTTCACATCCAACAAATCGGCCAACGCGAGCTGAAGCGTGCCGCTGACTTGGCTAAAAAGGCGCAAGGATTGAAGAAGAGGGAGGACGCGTTGCTGGCGAAGCACGGCATTAAAGCGTCTTTGTAGTCTGGGTATATTGTAACGACTATCGTCCAATTTTAGTCCTGAGTCCGCAAGGGTCACTGAGGGTCTTGGCTTCCCACGGTCGCTCCTTCGATCGCGTCCAGCACATCCGCTTCCGGTGTTCGGAAACCCCTCCTTTCAACACCACCATGTCTCTGAGTATAATAGCTCGGCGTAAGCTATTGCTTCGCCCTCCGCTCACACGTCATATCTCTTCCCCTTCATCTTCTTCAACTCCCTCCTCTCCAACACCCACCCCGGAGACCAAGACATCTCCAACCCAACTACCACCCAGGAAAATACGAGCCCTCATCTCGCTCTACCACCAATCCAAGGATTTTATCTCCCCCGCCAACTTATCCGACAAGATCGACGAAGCCTTTGCGAAAGACTTTTACTCGAACAGGACATCGTTTTCCGGGTACGGCAACCTGATGTCTATGGTGGCGGAACGCAGGGACGCTCCGGTCATTGGGAACGCGCAGACCAAGGAACAGATTGTGACCAAGACGTGGGCTTTGGGGCCGGCGGCGAAGAGAGAACAGATGGTCATTGATGCGCTGTATGGTGTTGATGAGAGCCTGCCTGGCCTGGAAACTTTGTTGGATGAAGAGGGGAGGATTCGCGAGGCCGCTAAGGAGGACAAAGTTGTGGGAAATTCGTCATGAATTATTGTGTGTCCTCCTCTGATGATCATTATGACTGTTCTGTGGACTGACCCGCACCATGACAGGATATCATACATACCTTATTTGAGGTCCCCGATTCTCTCATACTCTACCTAATATCGACTGGGTATAGGGTGTAACTGCTCTTGCGCTTCCTGGGTCGGCCGTTCAAACGCTCGACTCAGTGTCCAAGTCGATTCGAATGCTACAAGCTTGCTCGAATATTTCGGACCGCTGGTGGGCTAGTCAAGTACCCAGATGGGATATCTTTGATTCACTCTTGGCGTGTCTCCTCGACTTCTGCGAACAACCACCTCCCCATCCAAATTCTCGTTGACTTCGTGTTGGTTGTTCCACACCCTCAATTTACCCAGGCGCAGTGTGTCAGGTGTTCAGCCCAAGGCTACGCTGGTGCGCGCAATCGCATCACGAGTTGTGGACCGCCAGTGTCTGTCGGCATTAGTCCCACCCTCTGGCCTCCGCCATAACCCGCGCGGTGGTGCGTGGGGATGAAAGAGATAGGGCTGCATAAACGTTGTCCAGCGACGGCGACCCACCACTTCTCAGATGACCCCATCTCTCCGGTTCGCGCCAATCACGGAGGACTGTCTTTCCGGACTTCAAGTTAGATTTCCCCAATGCGAAACCGGCTCAGCACACGGAAGGAAACTCACTCTGATCATAACTCACTCTAATCATAGTGACGATAACACTGATGGAGCCAGAAGCAGCCTTGGTCGGTGTCATATCCTTCGCGATATTCACGGCATCGATAGCCGTGTTCAATTGAGAAGAAGTCACCATCCTGACGTCTCTGTCGCTGGGACGTTGCTTCATGGTCGAAGCTAATGGTAGTGGGGAGAGGGCGACGTGGCCCGCAGGCTGTGAGGAACGACCCGAACCCTAAGGCAGGTGGTCGGCCATTCTATCGTGATATGCCTCGTGCAAACAGGGCCATTTGATGATGGGAGCCGTATTCGCGGTCGAGACATTTCAACCGGTATGCGATCGACCGATCGACCACCTCCCCCATCTCGCTGCCGAAACTCTCTGCGCTTCCTGTTAAGGTTGCCCAGGGGGAACGCCCCAAAACTCTGGATGTAGGGTGGTGCGGTTTCTGCCCACCATCTATGTAAGTAATCCCAGACTCCTTCAATCGAAACGTTTCGACAGACGCGGCCAATGCCGTCCCGCGCCTCCCTTCGGCGTCTTTTTGGTCACGATCCGGGGCGTGCCTGGGGCGGCTCGCCTTTCCCTTCCTCAACCCACATAGGCGAGATCCCTCAACAATGAAGTCAACCGCGATAGAGAAACCGGGTACTGTTACATTATTTCTGGGTAATACTGCAAGGTCCGCCAACTACGCTCCCTACGCAAATCCCCACCCTTGTGCTTTCAAACTACCAAACTCCAAAATCAAGTCAAAATGAGCAAGAAGAAAAGGTGCCCCGTCGAATCAGAGGGGGCGGACGAATCTAAGTCTAACTATTGCGTGTTGTTATCATCAGCAGGGAGGGGGGAAGAAGAGAGGAAGGGAATAGAAGAAAACTCGTCATCAAGGAATAGGGCTCCTCCCACTTCGTCCCATCTATCGTCAATCATGAAGTGGTGTCGTCAAGAAAACTTGGAATCAGGGGAAACCTTCAAGCGGGAGGAGGATCGATGCTCTTGCGGGCCGGGGTAGAAGGGGGGGTCAACCTCGCCTTCTCCTTTACAGCTGCAGTCCAGCTCCTGGACTCGGACATTGGTCCTCCAACTTTCTCCAAATAGCTCACGCCAAGGTATTCGATGCCCATCTGGAAAATGCCATAGTACCGTGGCTGGGTCCACAAGAAGAGCCTGCTGTTGTATTTGGCGCTGATCTTCTCGTAATCGTCTAATAAACATATAGGCGAACAAAGGTGAGGATTTACGGAGGGGGGGTGATGACGTAAATCAGAGTTATGAAATGGCGCGCGTGGAGGGGGTCACTTACTCTCTAGTCCCGCTCGAAGTTCGAGTAAGGTTTGGGTCTTGTCGGTCAGGATCACCTTTACTCCCCACCTTACCGCCTTTTTGGGTGAAATCGACCGGGGGCCGAGGTGGATTTAGCGACCCCGTTTGACGGATTACGTCTGAAAGAAATAAACGAACCTCCATCATGTGTTCGACCTCATTCACAGTCCAGACCATGATTCCCTTGCCAGCTTTTTCACAGCTATTCCTGAACCTTTGAGCCGAGCATGAGATCAGACACGTGGATAAAATACCAAGTTCCGCGTACCTTTCTCCCGCGGCGGTTGCCAGAGAAGCGAAAGACATAGAAAAAACTTCGCAGCTGTCCCAGAAGTGCTTCTTAACAAGCGCAGGACTGCATCCGATGTGTGACCGCCTGCAGTATGGCAGAATCTTCTCTGCGTGAGGCAAAAACCTCGGGTGCCAGACACCGAGGAGGATCCGGGGGGCCAATTCGGTTTGCCAGCCATCGTGCGAGGAAATGACGGCGTGCATGAGGTTAAACAACCGCGGAGGGTCGTTCTGCACCTTGATGTCAACGTTAAACTTTACGTGGCGGTTCTCGGGCTAAACGATATGAATTGTGATCAGTTCTATAGGGGTTGGTTGGGAGCGTCGCTAACCCTCATTAGGAGCTCGATCGTCTGAGCAAATGTGGGGATCGCTTGGCGGGGTTCCTTGAGGGTCCGGATATGTTCCATCCCCTCTTCGCCGTACCAGTTCTTCTCTCGAATGACACCTGTGGAATGGCATTAGTCACATGTCGGCATTCGTACTGACAGCCAATGAACCTTTGCCGTCTGTCGTCCTCTCAAGGGCTGAATAACGCACGTCAATACCGTGTTTAGGGTGAGGTTGCGTGTACATACTTGGGTCGTGAAACATGACGACGACATCGTCCACGGATACGTGTACGTCTGGCAACAGAGGTTACGCGACACGGCGGGTCAGAGCTTTGGCAGAGGGCAAGTACCGCTCTCGATCCCTTCGGCACCGTCTCGTATTGCGGCTTCGAAGCTGGCGAGGGTGTTCTCTGGATATCTAGAGGAGGCCTAGAAAAAGCAAACCGGGGTCAGAACTTACGCCTGGCAGCCACCAGGAGGCGTCCGGAACATACGCCGCGGTGGCCCCAGCACTCTAAAGACAAGACGGTGAGAAACGGTGGGTAAGCAACACAGGAGGAGTGAACTCGATAGAGAGGGAATTACCGGGAAGTTTTACTGAGGACATGGTTACACCTGGAGCAGAAAAGCAAAAGAGGAGAGGGAGGGGGGATTGGGAGAGGATGGGGGAGAATTGGCGGGGGGATATAAGGGTGTGAGAATGATCGGGAGCAATACCAAATAGAGTAACATCTGGTTTAGCAAGGAACGTGGAACTCTGCGACCAACCTGCTCAATCCTTACGGTACTTCCCTATCGCACGTTCACTTCCGGAGTCAGACTAAAAGGTATGAGAGTGCTCAAGAACGTGGGAGCCCACGTCATGGCCTTGGTCATTGTGCGAAAGAGCAGGGAGGGAGGCGGCGGATTATAAGCGTACGCTATGACAATCGATACCGCGCTATCACTTTCGATCCGGCCGCCCAACGAGCACCATCCCCTCGTCTTCCTCCGTCTCGACCCCGTTCTCGCTGCCACCCCTACGGCTTGAGGAAACGCTCGGTGTGGAAGGTTCCGGCTCGGTGTCCGACTCGCGCGAGAATTCTACTGGTGCGGTATCAATCGGGGGCAGATTAGGCGTTGGCGTTTTTTCTCGTGCGTCTCTAATTTGAGGTAGTGGCGCGGTGTCCTTTTTCGGTGGGGGCTGGGACTGAGAATCGAGAGGTTGCGATATATCGCGTAGTGCTTCGAGCATCTGCTCGCGAGTCCGGATGGCCAGATCTCCAACATCATCATTCGTCAGATCTGTTGTGCTAATCGGTGGCAGGACTGGACATCAAACGACGAACATGGGATGAATGAGAAAACGAAAAACGTGTCTGATGAACGGAAGATTTCGAACTTACCCCGGATCTTGAGCACTCCACCCTCAAAGCGGCCTTTGTGGTACAACCTCCAGTAGTTTTCGCACACAACGGGGGTGACCGGTACGCCGGCTTGAACCGCGGTATGGAACGCGCCTTTCTTAAAAGGAAGGAGGTCGTGATGCTTACGCATCGAACGCGTGCCCTCTGGGAACAACCACAGGGAGGTTGTGTGTTCCTTCATGAAATCGCCAGCAGCCTTGAGCGATTGGACCGCCGAATTGTTGTTTCTCCGGTCGACGAAGACGGCACCCGATGCTGAAAGATATCCGCCCAACAACGGAGCCCACGCTAGCTCCTTCTTGGCCATGATGGATGCATGCTTCGGGAAAATCCTAGATGACGCGGCGGGCCACGCAAGACAAGGGTGATGAATCAATTCGGCGCGATGGCGATGGGGAATTGGAGGGTACTTACCTCCCGAGGAAGAGAATGTCGAGCCCACTCTGGTGATTCCCAACGAGGACTGCAGGTTTTATGTCGAGGTGCTCCTCGCCCTCCACGACGAATTTGATATCGAGTAATTTTCCCGCCAGGGTATAAAAGGACCTTGCCACGACCCAATTGATGTCGAACCTGTGACCAGCCAGGGACATGCCCGCAGCGACGATCATGCCCCATACTGAACAGAATCCGAGGGCGGAATAGTAGACGACGACACGAAAGTAGTACCGCGCGGTCGGGTTTGAGTCGGTGGCGTATTTGAGGATGAGGTAGGGAACGGAGGCGTATGCGAGCGGCTTGAAGAGGGCGGTGGCGATCCACATCCTGGGCAGCGTTGCGGGTCGGTGGCCGTCGTCGGTGGAGGGGAGAATTATCGATTGTTGGGTGTGTGCGAACCCCAGCCTGGCCCTCTCCTGCCGTTTCGGGCAACTCCCGCTCATCAACCCCGGAGGCAAAAATCCCCAGGATTTCTTATGGAGAAAAAGAAAATTTACCGCCAATTTTCAGGCTTCGCCCCGCCCACGCTTCAAACATCACCCACCCATCGGCCGTTGCTTGAGCATGAGCGAGATTATTTCTTTGCACCGATCACTCGCCGCCATCATCTCTTCACTTTTCTTTCCTCGATCGTCCTTGGTAGATGACAAGCTCAATCAGCGACGCCTTCCTCCTCGCATCCTATTCCATCTCCAAGCGGCTCCTCAACCCGAAGAATCCCGGCCTAACCCCGTCTGCCAATGTCCACATAACCTACACCGACTCCAAGTCCGACGGGCACGCCACTGCAACAGTCCAGGGAGACGGAATCCATCTCTTAGACGTACGTTCACCTTGTCCACGCGCAGTCGAAGGTTTTGATGACAACGTTGCTAAAGGTTCGTTCCCCGATGTAGATTTCTTCACTCCATACCGTACTCTCTCATACCCTCGGCCCATCGACAACGTTCGCCTGTCCCGCCGTCTCGAGGATACTGGAGATCGATGGAAAAAAGTACTGCGACACATACGTTGCCGTCACAGATGCCCCAGGTGTACCTGCGGAAGACGCAGGTCGGGTGGTCTGGAGACTTCGAACGCTCTTTGAAGGGGGTCTGGGGTCCGGATCGTTTGACAAGACGAGCGTCAAGGTCGGGGGAGCAACCGGCTAGATTTTTCCTGCCTAACGACCCTCCTAGGTACCATGTCCCATTGTAAACATCAACACCCACCCCACACAAGTCGTCTTGGTGTCCAAGCGGGGTGATATCATCACACTAGACGACAGCTTGAACATTTCCAACGAAACCGGTCGTGGTGATGATGAGGATCTGCTTCTACAATCCTTCTCCTACCCGAGAACCAGGTGCACTTTTCTACCGAACGACATTCCAGCCGTCGGAGAAATTCTGGTACTATTACTGGTTCGAAGAGGCGCGATCCGTGTGCGTGTCTTGCGTTTAGCTCGGGAAGATGGGATCGCCCAGCTCGTTTCGGTGGAGCTGAACTCCAGCGTAGTAAGTTGCACCCAGCCAAGGGCCACTTCAGTTCTCAAGCCTTGCAGCCAGTAACGGACGTCACATGCTGTGAATCCGGGAACATCAGCATCCTGTGTATGTCATGTTGTTTCACTCTAGGCGTGCGCATAAGTTGACCGTTCTGTTCAGCATCATCCGGTCTTTGGAAAGCATATCTGTTGCGAAAACAGGCTTCCGGTTGGGACGCAGCCAACGTCTCGACTCCCCTTCCCCTCCAGTCCTTGACGTTCACTGCCCCCCGCCCCGGTAGCCTGATCGCTGCCCAAGAACTCTCCCTCCTTCCGATCCACTCCTCCCTCGTCCTCCTCGCTGCCGTCCCGACCTCACCACTAACGGACATCGTCCTTCACATTTGGGACCTCCAGTACTCCGTCCTCCTCGCCTCACACTCATTCACCATGCCATCAACCCTCTCCCGTTCCGCTATGGGTGGGATCAGGATCGAGTTGGTCAAGTGTACAGACAGTCAGGTCATCTTGACCCTTTCTCCTAGGATGCCACTAGTAGAGATAAAGACGACGTATCGGTCGAGTGTGTTGGTTGTGCCCATTAATGTTCCTTCGACATCAACTATCGCGAACGCGATGGGGCGGGCCGCAGCTGGGGAGAGATGGATAGCCAAGCCATCTGCTTCGCCCGCGAACGGAGTTGCGAATGGATCAGGTGGCGCCGGGAATACAACGAGGCTGGAAGCTTCTCAAGATTCTCTTCTCAGGAAACTCCACACTTCGATCTCACAAAAGCGGCCCCAAGCAGCCGACGAAGCGTTCTTTGCGTGGGTTGGACAAGAGGAGAAGAGGAAGCTCGATTCCGAAGGCTCGCACACCATACTTTTTGGTTACGAGTTTACGAAGCAGCTACTGGGGGCCGTGCTGCAACTGGATCAAGGGGCGACGGAGATCCTGTATTCTGGGAACGTCGTAAGATCACTGCTAGAACGCAAAGTTGTTGTCGCGAGGATGGTACCCGGTGGGTTGCTGAGCGTTCTGGTAGGTAGATCGGATTGGGTATGGCTCTTTCCCTTTTGATGAAAAGTGTCGATGTTGAATCGTTTTCCTCCAGAAATCAGCATTATTGGCGATGGAGACCGTGCGCGACCTCACAGAAACAGATATCATCTCCATCTTACACAAAGTCGCGATCGCACACCTAAAACACGCAAAATCCACATCATCGCTGGCCGCAGACGCAATGCAAGTCGATCCTTCGCCCGCTCAGACTCAAGATACACCTTCATTAGAGGAATATCTCGGTAGATGCGTCTCTTACGACACAACCGCGTCCGGCCTCCGCCTGGCACTGAGGAACAACTTGAGTGAAGTGGAAGAAACTGTGGCGGTTCTCCAGGTCCTTGAATCGTGGATGAAGGAGTGGGGCGAAGCCGAGGACACGCTTGGTATTTTCTCTGCATCTTCACCCATGTCAAAAGACAGCCCCACGCAGCAGTTACCAGAGTTGTCCAGGGTAAGAGGATCGCTCGGAAAGGTAAAATCGTGTCTAATGAATTCTGCCCGCAGGTGGCGTCTTTCATCCAAGCGATCCTGGACGCCTCCTTCCTCTCCCTCCTTCAACACCCCCCAGCGTACCCAATCCTCCGATCCATCTCCGACCAAATCGCGCCAGAACTTGAACTCATCAACGAGGCCGAGCAGCTGAGAATACCCTTCGACGGTTTGCTTAGGGAACACAAGAGGGTCGTCGCGGAGAAGAAGGAGAGGGAACAGGCTAGTCAATCGGGAAGTGGAGGGAAGGGCGATAAGAGTGATTGGAGGAGGAAGAGGAAAGAGGCGTTCCAACAGGCCAGCCTCGCGGTTGGGTTGTATCAGATTGAGGAGATACTCCTCTAAACCAGGGTATTGGGTGGTGGTAGATCAACAAAAATAACATACTGGTACCGGTGACATGTTCTAACCCTGGGATAAGCCTTGCCCTTAGCTCTGCCTTAGCTCTCCATCTCCTTGACGAGTTCGTCCCACAACTGCTGCATGCCCTCGTTCCCTGTAAACTCCTTCGGCTTAGCCTCGTTCTTCAGGAACCCATACTTCTCTCCTGCGAGAGCCTGCGAGAGGAGGTCCAGGTGACCACGGACTTCGGAGACGTCGCCCCAAGCTTCCAAGTCGACAATGTCGAAGGTGCATGAGAGTATGATGCCGTGCTTTGAGTGAAAGTTCGTTTTCTACAAGCCGGAGAGGGGGATTGGGTAAAAAATGACGAGAAAGCGTAGAGCTGGCTCACCAGTTTACCCCAACCGAAGGTGTGTTCCAGGGTATATATAAATTCGGGGGTTTGACCAAATGCCCAATCCCATGTCTGAATTTCGAGAGTCGGTCGGATAATTCTTTCAATTTAAAGAGAACTGCCGCCTCACGGTTAATTCATGCATCCCTTTCCTAATCTCCTCGATACCCTCGCAATCACTACCTTCATCCACCCAGCTGATCTAAGAAAGCTCGCGTCAGAGATGTTGTGGGGTGAGGGCCAATCCGGGTCTCACCGTTTCTTGGACATTGTAACGGTTCTGGAACTCGCGTGCGACGGCGTGTACGAACTCTTCGTGTGATACGCCTAGCTTGTGTTGTCGAAGGTTGCAGACAGGGGAGCGGACGGATGCCACGCCTTTGGTTTGCATCGTGTCCTGGGATGGGTTTCTAGCGGTCAGTCCTGGTTCTGAATCGAGGGAGATGGGTTGTGCACCTTGTTTGAGTGTAGGAGCCTCCCGAGGGTCCCGAGCTCACTCGAGATGAGCATCGTACCGTGGTGATATGCTCGTTTGTTTACGATCTTGTACGCAGATCCCGAGAGGTGTCTACCGAAACCAATACCATTGTCAGTATTGTCACCGCCGTTCTGTGAGAGTGAGGGGGCCACCTATCTTGAATTTCTCGACGCATATATCGTTCCGCTCGTTCACGTTCGCGTCTGCAAGACCAAGGGATTGGATGGCCCGTAAAACGACTTTCGCCGAATCGTTCCGGTCGAATGAAGATCTCGGAAGGTGGATTGAGAAGTTTGAATTGCCAAGATCCTAAAATCCCTCTCAGCACTCGTCAATGGTAACGGGGGAAACGGTGGCTTACGTGGTAAACAGTGCCCCCCCCACTCCGTCTCCGGATGAAGGGTATTCCCACTTTCCGAAGTTCTGTCATGTTTACTTCCTTCCAAGGGTTTTGGTTTCGACCTATAACCACGCATGGGTCGTCTCTGTAAAGCAGCAACAGAGGCTCATGGTGAGGCTTGTGCTTAAACAGCCTGCGGCGGAATCCCAACAATTTGTGAGTAATCGCTGGTTAGAGTCCCTTCGTTTGAATGCCTCACCAATCCTCTAGAGAGAGATTAAAATATGGATTCGTAGATTTCGAGACGTAAATCGAGTGTTTTGCAACTTGTGCGACAGAGGTTGATAACAAACGAGCGGAGTGGAGAGGAAGACGCGTCTGAGCGACGCGGTGGAACGTGGAAGAGATCATTCGATATTCAAAGCAGCCATGGGTCACAGGTTCTCGGTTTGTCCGCCAAAGCAGCCGGAGAAAAATAGTAGGCACTGAGGTCTCTATTTGCATGTAGTCTACTTCTGCACCCCGGTGAGGATTGGGTTCTCGACTTCGTGGATTGGTTTTTGGCCGGGTGGTGAGCCAGGGATGGTTTTGGTCAGGCCCTGTGTGGCGGGGGTTAGAGACGCGATTGGAGAATGGAGTGGTATTTGGGGGAACGTACGAGTTTCTCGAACATGCACTTGTTCAGTGTTCGTTCGGGTTTCCTACACCGGTGATAATCCTGCGCATATAGCGTGAGCAATCAGCGCACATCCGAAGTTCAGTTCATACCTGGTTGTTGGACTCTAGGCAATTCCAATGCTCGTCAAACTGTTTGAGACAGTTCTCCCTCATCTTAGTGATCCTAGCGATCTCGTTCAGTAGATACCTCACAAGAGGGGAGTCCTAGCCAAACGCACAAATCTTGAGCACACCGGGTGACTCTGCGACCTTCCTTGAGACAATGACCAGGGTCACGGTTCTCTGCCTTGCAAAGCATAAAGTCCTCTGAGAATCCCACCGTTCAGTTCCAGCAAATTCCATACACATGAAACTGGAAGACGAACCATTGTAATCCTTGCAATACGCGCCGATGAAAAACGCGGCACTCTTCAACGGTGCGCTGGTCGTTCCGAGCTCGTCGACTTTGGGGATTGAGCTTGGAAGGGGTGAGGGTTCCTCGTACGGGTGGCTGGAGGTGGAACCGTCGTGGTATGCGCTCATCGTCGTTCAATGCTCTCGTTCCGTGCACGGCGGTAACGGTGGCGGGGAATAACGGTGTGGGAACTCTTTTGCGATCTTCCGATGAGCGAATCATCCCATCTCGATTGCTTGCCACTTGCCACATCCACCCTTACTGTTGGGGACATTATGGCGGAGTATTCAGGTGCCGAACCGGCTCTCTCTCAGTTGGTATACGCGCTTGAGAAACGGTCGAGCCTGATGATGAACCGGTATCGGTGAGGTTTTATGACCACCGGTCAAGTGACACCACGCTTGCAGTTCTGACGCGATTCTGGATGAGGAGGAGGTATGGGGTCGCCACCTTGAGCTAATCGATACTTAATTTGGTCCAGATAAACTGGGTGGCGCCCAGGTTGTCGTCCATCTATGCCGGCTCAAAAACTCGCTCGTGCCCATCAACCGTCTCCCTCCAGAAGCCCCAGTTCTGGTCCCAACGTTTCGAGAGACAGAACGGGACCTCGCATGGGCGACGGCGGTATGCAGTCACTGGCGTAAGATGCTTATATCCACTCCCAGTCTCTGGACCAATATCACCTGTGCAGAATGTGAAGCCCACGAACAATCACTCCGCGCATACAAGCTTATCTCGAATGGTCTGGTTCGGTCCCGATTGACGTTCAGATACACGCTCGCGCTTCCCAACTCCTTTCTCCCCATACTAGACAGATTTCGTCCTTACAGATGGTTCTGAATCACTCATCGGACCTCATCGAAATCGCGGAGCACCTTTCGGAACCAGCACCTATCCTTGAGACAATAAGCTTGCGCACGAAGGACTGGAACATGCTTACGCTGGCCTTACCCCCCACTTTTTTCAAGGCAGTTAACTCCTCCGTGAGGGCGTTGGCCCCCCATGGCACTACCTTGTCTCCCGGACCATGCAAACTTTCCCAACTCACCAAGTTTGCTTTTGCAGCATACCCCACCACCGGTGTCCCCTCCGTTGTATTGTTGGATAGTTTGGAATTGATGCCACTGCTCCAATTCCTCAAAGCCAAGTTATACTGTGCAAGGGAGCCAGACGTCATCCCCAAGAATTGTGTGGTCGCACTCCCAGATTTGGAAGAGATTGCCATTACGGCAGACACGCAGTATCTCGCACCATCTACAATCCCCATTCTCCCTGCCCTCCGTTTACCAAGCGCCTGCAAGGTCAGCGTGCGGTCAGCCAGTACCCCCTATGCCCTGTCCTACCGCTTTCATTCGAGGATCGACTGCCGGGTTTGAGCGCTACACCACAGGTTTCTGTTACCTTTGGCAAAGGCTTCAAAATCAAGTTCTTTGGTTCGCACCGAGATGAATTGGCACTGTCCATCAGTTCAACTGGGTACGCCGCTCTTCCACAGTCAGCTTTCGGTGGCGCACCATTCGGCAGCGTGCGCAAGCTCTGCTTTTGTTTCCGAAGCCCTCCTGCACCCTCGGGGTTCTTTGTTGCGATGCTTCGGGTCATGAGGAGGTTGGAGTGGTTGAAGATGGATGGAAACGCTGGAGGACCACTCAATTATTGGGCCAAAGTGGATGACCAGGCTGAGATATATCCCGCCCTCAGTACACTGATCATCATCGACACCGAGGCGGTGGGGCCTTGACAGATCTAAGCGGATGGACCAAGTGTACGGCAAGTGACGAGTTGTAGAGGTATACCTTTTTTTGGCGGTGACTGCAAGATCATAGCACGTAGCACCCGGCTCTACTGATGTACCTCCCGGTTTGTAATAACAACAAGAATAACTACACAATGACAGAAGCTTGTAGAGTGGGGTGTGTCCGGGCGACCGAGACCAAGTGCGCCAGCATACTTCGATCGGTTCCACCAGTTCCCTTCATCCACCCAAGATGCACCTGGCGCGAGAACTGGTGGACTGCATCATTGGTTTCCTTCACGATGACCCAAAAACTCTCATACAGGCATCTCTCGTGTCCAGGACATGGGTTGGTCGCACTCGTACACATCTCTACGAGTCCTTGAACGTCACTCGCTCCAAATTCGTATCCCCGAACCTCTCCTCCCTCACACCGCTCTGTGGATACGTCAAGACACTCCACATCGTATGGCCCGGAGACCTCGTCGACCCATCCACCGTCTTCGATTGCTTCGAGCAGTCTGGGCCACACACTCTCGCCATTCATTCCTGTGAACTGCGAAGTCTGGGCGAACAGACCACCCGAAGGTGCTTCGCGAAGTTCCCTTGCGCATCGATAACCACCCTCGAGTTACTCGACATCTCTCCGACCCATAGAACCCTGTTGACCCTTTTATCATTGTTCCCGAACGTCGACGATTTGACGATCTCAGTCGGCCGTTGGGGGAAAGACAGACCGGACCCCGGTCTGTTGGGGGATAACGACAATGAGGCCATTCCAACGCGCTTCCCCTCCACGTCTCAGAGGGGCTTTCAAGTTCGTCGACCCCCCTCGTCGCGGTTTTTGGGGTTTCCATCGCGAGAAACTCCTCCGTACCATCGCGGTCTTGCTGCCTCGATTCCAAATCGTGTCGTTGGACACCAAAGAACAGTCTTGGGAAGAAGTCTCGACCTTCATTCGCGCGTGCTCGAAGACCGTGAGAAAGATGTTTGTCGCGCTTCCATACCGTAAGTCCTGGTCTTGTATTCCCTCAAGGTCCCACATGCTCAATGCAGCAAATGTATAGCGGACAACAAAATCAATTCCCCACCCCTTATCGATTTCGCAAACCTCGAGGAACTGCGTGTCACCATATTCGTCGCTGGTGGCCATCGTTCCTATAACGCTCACCCACTCTTGCGAACGGTTACATCCCCACGTCTGCGACGAGTGATTGTTGAGCTACCCGGAAGGGCAACACCAGTCACTCACTGGCCATTCCTGGATGAGATTATGGTCGACCTGGTTGAGAGACACAAGGCCTACGGAAATCTCACACTCCAGATCTCGTCAATGGCGGATCCAGTGGATATTCATCGGGTGCTTCCGCGGGCAGCACAGCGGGGCGTATTGGAAGTGCGTTTCAGCGAGAAACAAACGTGGCAGCTTGTCGCAGGTGCGAAGACGGGGACACCGTAGGAGAACGTTGTATGCGGTGATTCAGGTCCAACAAATTCCGTGCGCACATCAGACTCCCGTTCCACGGAACCGAAGTACGAACGCTGTAACCCTTGAACTACGCGGTGAAAAGGTCGTTTTTAGACCAAGGGGTAGATAGGATATCGTTCGATGATGGCGTTCATTACTGTTGGGATGGTGGCGAACCACCGCTCGCCCGGGGGTCACTCTGATTAGGGACCTTTCTGGTATGATGCAAAGTCGAATGTAGCTGTGATGATCGACACTCCTCTGACCTTCGTCCGGCCAGTATGTCGACGTTATTCACCAACACGCTCAAACGTTCCGCCGTTCGGCGATTCCACACTCGCACCGCGCTGAGGTACCCGGCCGGGCTTGAGAACATCCTCGGAGGGGGACCCGCGCCGCCTGTCCAAGTCAAGAGCATCGGGGAGGAGGGGTTGCAGTTGGCCGACGGCTTGGTCATTCCGTCCGCGTGTATCTTCCTGGACGGGCAAGTCTTCCTCTGGAATGTACCCTCGAAACCGTGGAAAGACTGGACCAAGGAGCATTTCCGGGTATTCGACGTGGTTGTACCGAAACCAGGTGTGAGAGGCGTCTGTACCGTTTCTTTTGCAGTTTAACAACGGGTGACAGAAATCCTGCTTCTGGGTACTGGGAAATCCGTCGTACAGTTACCTCCAACGCTTCGGAGCCACCTGAACCAGGTGGGGATCCAGGTGGACGTGATGGATACGGTTTGTGTCCGCTCCGTGTCAACAACAAGGGTCTGACGGAGTGCGTTGACTGCTATTGTAGTGGAACGCTTGCTCTACATATAATCTGCTAGCGGAGGAAGGTCGACGCGTTGCTGCCGCGTTATTACCGCGAAACGAGGGTTCCTGGGACGTTAAGCAGTAGTGGGGTGTCGACGGTCCCACGCCGGTGAGTTTCATCCCAACTGCAACTGAAGTCCAATTTTCATTACACCGAGTCAGACGCCTTTCTCTTCCCCTTGGACGACGATGCTACGGGGACCGGTTCTTCCTCTTCGTCTTCCAGAAGAACTGGGAGTTCAACTTCCAGAGGTTGCAAATCTCCTGCACGCAAAACATGCGTTCGGATGAGGTTGCTCGTGGTGAAAAAGGGTAGGGCGTGGCGTGGGGGGACGTACCAGATTCATCGCGGAACTGAATATAAACTGAATCCCAATTCACGAGATGATCTTTCACTCTGCCTGACACATGATCTAAGAGCTCATAGACCCCGGTTGGTTTCCCTTTCTCCTTCACTGCGCGGCAGAGTTCGAAGTCGTCGGCGGACTTGGCGGTGGGGACTTGCGGTACTCTATCGCCATGCAAGTATAGGGCGGTCAACGCGGATAGAACCTCCTCCTTGAGCTTCGCGATAGCTTCCTCTTGTGGAGTTGTGACCATTATCGAGAGTTTGTGCGTCCTGACGCTGATGCAGAACACCTTTGGCTGAGCCTTTGGAGGCTAGGAACGAGGGGAATTGGATCAGCACGAAAAAACGCGGTGGTCGCGAGGAGAATGTGCGCTGACCATGGTTGTGAGACACAAAGATGAGGGAAAAGAGTCATCGCGTCTGCCACCATGTCCGATCATTCAGAAGTGGCCTTTCTGGATCACCACCATCATCATGACTTCGGCCGCTGATATTCGGAGCGTACTATCCGTCCTGGACCCCACTCCAGGCTCATCTCAGCAGCCCCAGAAGAAACCAACGGCGACGAGCAAGAGACCACAGGGGATTTCGAGAGAGCTCTACGAATTGATCGGAGACTCGGTGCCTTCCGTCGTTCCTCAACAGTCGAAAGCGCGTCTGAAGTTGAAGCCGAACTTGGGTAGCGGTCCACCGAGGTCCAGGTGGTGCGTATCCCCAATGACATTCGTCGGTTCGACCGGAGGTGTTGAGAGGTGTGAATGCCGTTTGTAGGGAATGGCGTGAGTTCAGGAACGGAGCGAGGGAGGATGGATTGAGGTTGAGCCATTGGGTGAAAGCTGGGACAGATCCCGATGCAGGTGGTTGGAATCCGAGAAGTCCCGCTTTCTGGCCTCTGATGCTCCCTCCCAGATTACCCCTTTGAACATTATAATGTCGTATCGAATCCGTACAAGTACACGGACGAAGAGTACACCCAACTCCTCGAAGGTACTTCCCCCCTTTATGACCTCATCTCAGTCACATTCAGATTGTCATAGACCAGGAATGGTCAAAGGAAGAGACGGACTATTTGCTCAAGACGATAGAAGACTATGATTCACGCTTTCTCATTGTCCACGACCGCTATGAATTTCCGGGTGGCGTCCCGCGTTCACTTGAGGTACGCATCACGTTGCGACTGGATCTGGCTCAACCACGTTCTGATCCTAACCAAGGACCTGAAAGACAGATACTACAGTGTCTGTAGGAAGCTTGTGAGGAATCGGCCCTGGAACGGAGATGAAGTCAGCAAAAATAAAGTTCTCGGATTATTATCCTTCGAGAAAGGTACGGAGGCAACCAGTCTTGTGACCACAGTTTTACCGGGGGTATTCACGCGATGTTTACAGAAAGGGAACTCACTCGAAAACAATATCTCCGTAGCCTCGAAAGCCGTACACCAGAACAGATTGCGGAGGAAGAAGCACTCTATCTCGAACTTAAGCGCCTCGAACAGACCGAGCGGCAGTTCAAGAAGGACAGAGAGGATCTTCTCATGACGTTGCTCGGTATCGAATCCGGGTTGTCTGATATTCAGCTGGGCGACGACTCGAGTTTGCATGGACTCAGTTCAATGCCAGAAATCAAGAAGAGTAAGAAGAGGACTGGGGGCGGAATGGATATCGACAGCCCCTCTGTGACCACCCCTTCCAGTATACAGCTTCACAAGAGGGCACCAACCATCAAGAACGGTATGTCGGACCCATTCACTCCTAACCGACCTCACCATTCATACTGTCATAGACGCGCAACACTGTATCACACGCACCGAACTCCCTCCCCAAACTACAGCAACGAAATCCTCCCACCAATCTGCCGCCCTCCGATCATACAAAATCCCGGCCCCGAAACAGGCAATGGCCACGAAAGTCGCTCAGGCGCTCTCAGAATACGGTATCAACAGTTCCAGGCTCGTTATGCCCACCCGGGAGAACCTACTTCACTTGGAATCACTCATTGAAGCGACAACATTGCTACTGGAGGTCAAGAAGAACGTGGATAGGGTCGAACAGGACATTAGGGTCATGAAAGCGAGGGTGTTGAGGAGAGATGAACAGCTTGTCGGGGACGGCGGGGAAGCACCGATGGATGTAGATCAGGAGGCTGTGGCTGATGAGGATGACACTGGAGTTCAGGCTGGACGAGGTTCCAGGAAGAAGAACGTGAGTACCCCCGCGCAGAAGGACTTTGGGACTTGGACACTGGCTGATTTTTTGGCATTGCAGGCGAGACGATCCATGTCAATATCTTCCGTCGACACTGCAGCTCAACCCGGACGGTCAAACAAGAGGCAGAAACAGGGTTGAGTTTCTACAACACTCTTATTCCATTCTCACATTGCTCCTCTTGTTCCGTTCTGCTATTGACCTACCAACGCACTGTACCTTGATAAAAGCCGTTCATCTCATCCTCGTCGCTACGGTTACATGAGTACCGTTGAGCGTCTCTCCACCGAGCTGCGCATGAGAGGCGATGGCAGAAGAGACTGGTGGGAAGGAGGCCATCGACGACCCATATACCGACGCGTAACTCCTCGAGATTTGCGAAATCTAAAAGAAGGTGGCCCGCTACACGCTTGCGCGACTTTTGACCGAAAACAAGGTCTGGACGGGTGGTCCTACAACACAACCAAGGAAGGTCGAGACCTCCCAAGATTGTTCTCTGATGTCCAGCGGTACGGCTCGGAGCTGCGTCGACTATCATAAAACGCGACCGATAGCGCCAGGGGAGGGTCAGGCAAAAATAAGAGAGCAACCGATCGATCGTGAGTTGAAAAGCGATGTACAAGAAAGCAACGTCAACAGTCCATAATAGCGGTCCAAGAGAAATGGCTAAAGGGGGGTATATACAAGAAATAGAAAACAGAGTGTCGTATGAAGAAGGCGTTAAATCGATTGTTGTATGTATACTGAGCCCTTTATCTTCCCGAAGGGTTGCTCAAGCTTCACTGGTCGCTGTTGCCGGTTAAAGGGGTCGGTCGAGTCGAAGATGGCACTGCCATGAACCTTTCGACACGTGTTGGAGTCCAACCAAAACCAAATCATCAATGGTGATGTGACCTGGGCCAACCTTCCATCTGGGATCTTCGTCGGCGTCTATCGCAGTCCGGGACTTCTCCTGCAAGGGAAGTGTCGGTGAGTGGGTGACGATGGGAAGGTCGTGAGGAGAAACTACCTTGATGAACCTCTCAACGGTTCGGGCAATGTTCTTGGCAAGCTTTGAACGGGTGATAGGGCAAGGGGGACTCCTGAAGTCTTTCGTTGGAATCTAGGATGCGCGTTTAATCAAAGTCCTACTGGGGGTTATCAGGGACCGTACCTGTCGAGACCAGTTTCCGTATCCCGGCCACTAGAATTCGGCGGGTCAGCTATCAGCTCTGAGCCGAAAGTAGGGAGTCACCTTCAATCGGATAGAGACGGATGGGCCAGGTTCCCTGAACATTGGATCATCTCGTCCCGCTAGCTTGAAGTACTTCCCAGTGAGGGCATCTCGAAGAGGAATGCCACACTCCCCAGGCCCCTGGAGGTAGAACATGATCGGTGGTTCCAGTTCAACGTCTTCGACATATCGTCGCCCATCACTTTGTGTGTGGGGTTTGTACATTTTCTGTGGGACAGGGACGCCGCGGGAAGTTGAGTGAGCCCGAGCTAGGTCCCAGACGGTAGGTTGAAGATCGTTGGTGCTCGTTGGGCTTGGTTGGAGATCCTGGGGACGGGCGCTTAGCTGACGAAATGGGGAAGTAGTGCACGACTCACGTTCAATTGGGGCGAAGGTGGAGTTGGAGGGCTTGTGAACGGCGAAATGTGGCGAAGGCTGTGGGCGGGGTTGTTGAACGTGGATGGAGTGCCTGAGAAACCAGTGAGATGAGCGGGCGAGACGCCCATCGCCGGGAAGGACGTGTCGAGGCGGATGAGGGGCACGTTCCGATTGGCGTAGGCCTGGTTGGAGAGATGCGATCCGTATTCCATGATTGGGGAGTAACTACTGCTCATCCCCATCCCCGGGTCGAAGTCGAAGGGTTGGTTAAGTGGAGCGGGGACGTTGATAGGCGTGGTTGGTTGGGAGAATTGGTTGGATGCCTGAGAAAGAAAATGGTGTTGTGGATATTCCGGATGTGGGATAGGCAGGGGTTCTAACACTACCCCGTCCGTTAGCTGACGTTCAATCTCGTTGGGAACCGGTAAGAGAGTGAGAGAGGCGATGCCGAGCGGGCGATTGGACTGCCATTGCACGGGAGGACCTGCCTGATTCCCGATCGTTCCCACTAGCGAGAACGTGAGCTCCTGGGTGACCTGCCAACAGGAAAAACAAACCTCCGCTTTCATCCACTGTGATGGGTGGTCGCTTCTCGAACAGCAGACTGGGGATGTCTGTGTCGCTTCCCGGCTGCGAAAAATTGAGCGGCTGATGTTTTACGCGGCTGTGGCTCCACTCACCTCGCGAAGGAGTGCGATATCTCGGTGATGGATGAGTACCGACTCGGCGTCAGAGTTCTAACGGGGGAGAGTTAGAAACTCCCCGGTTTTTCTTATAATCGCATTGGGAACTCGCCTGGAAAACATAATCCGCAACTACATCGAAATCATCCACCTCGTCCTGTAGAGGGTATTAGAATGGGAAGGAAGGTACAGCGAAGACCATACAGAGGTCGTGTTGTGAATAACGATGTCAGATTCAGAGCCAATGCTGGCGACGGAACTCCTATCATCGTCCCCATCCTCATCACACAAACCAGACATGGTGCCCGAGCCCGAGTCGAATTGTGCCTCCTCCGCCTCGGATAGTGCCTCGTCGTCACGGCTCCCCGAACCAAGATCGTGCGGACCTGCGGCAGCCCTTATGACCATGGGGAACATCAACGCCCTTTTACGCACAGTGTAGTATCGGACAAATACGCATTGATTGTACTCGTCCGGAACAGTTTCCATGCCATTATCGCCAGGGGGTGTTAGGTCTGTGGTTTGTGTCGACGAGGGAGGACGACATAGCTGGGGCCCACAATTCGTGTGGACCAACCCCTCTGTGCGCCACGTCCCCCAAGCGGAGACGGAGGCGGAGGCGACCATGGGAACCGATGTCGTGAACTCGGACGCCAGGCTAACGCCGCTGTTCGCATAGGCCATCATCGCGAAATCCCTGGTCACGTCGACGCCGGTGACAATAACCGGTCTGATGTCGTCACCGTGTCCAGCGTCGCGGGCGAATGCCACCCAAGAGTCATAATGACGTTTCGTATATGCTTTGAAGGCGGATTCTAGTTCGATATCTTCCCTGTAAGTCCGATACTTGGTCACAAGGGCAGCGCCCTGTTTTTCTGTGAGTTCAAACGAGATGCTGACACCGGGTTCTAGCATCCTGAACCGCACACGCCTGAGGTACTGAAGGGACAGAATAAAATGGAGCGTACGCACGGAACAGGAGATACCGAGGCTCCGAGACCACCCCCAGTTTCTCGAACGGTGCTCGTGGAGAGGTGGCCAGGCAGACGTGGTTGTCTGTAGACAGTGGGTCCAACGCTCAACGGCTTGAATGTGGGGGGGACATCAATGCCCAACTGCCTCTCGCCCAACGTGCAACCAGCAGAAAATAACGGATGGAAACAACCGCTGCGAACATAACCCACGTCCCCTAATTGAATTCGCTTGAAACTATGGATTGGGGCTGGCTCCCTGGTAGTTCCGTGCGTTCAGGCGGGATACACAAGAAGGAACTAAGCGACGAACCACAGGGCGTCCCCATAATCAAATTGAGACATTTGTCTAAGCAGGTTGGCTCATGGTCTCAACAGGAACAGCATGAGAGCTCACTCCTTGTATATTTTCCACCCTGGGCGTTTGAGGGGCATAGTGGAGTACGGGAAGCGGCGAGTGGGGGGAAGGGGGTTGTGGATGATAGTTGGTAGGTACCACAATATAAATACGTGTCGGGGTCAGATTCTCCACCCCAACCTTGGTCGCGGACCGAGGGTCGGAGTGAATACAGGCTGCGTCAGGACCTGTGCTGCTGTCAACTTGGGCGCTGGACACAGGGAAGTGGGGGGTCGGGTGCGGTTTTTGAATTGCAAGACGGGGGGAGAATGGGGCCAGGAACGCCTCGGCGCACGATCTAATCTACGTTCAGACATGGTGCCAAGGCGGTGTGGGAAACCTGTGAAGCGGGTGGCCATCCCAACAGGGTATCTCACGGAGCTTAGCATGAGTTGTATGGACTTGAATGCCTGTCGTTCGTGCCAGAGCCGTTGGAATGCGCTTTGAAAATACTGGCGTCTCGATTACGGGGTTGTCTCCTTGGGTCCCCGCCAGCTACAGTTGGGACATTGCTGGACGGTCAGGTTCGCATCGACGAGCTCCAGTTCTATGGCAGTGTCGTGGAAAACAGAATACCGGAGTACGATGGAGGTGATTAAGACGTCATCGATCATCGATCATTGTGCCGTTCAATCACAGCCAACGGCGCAACGCCAGGCAACGCCTCGCGGGGGCCTGTCAAGCTGAGGTTGACTGACCCATCCACGATGCGTGCGAGAGAGCCAGCACGACAGGCTGGTCACCGGTGGTCTCCTATGTCTAGGGACCAGGAGCGGACGTTTGGCCGTTTGCGAAATCAGGTAAGTTCCTTGCCACCCTCCCCCACACTGCGCCGGCACTACTGTCCTGCGGTTCTAACGACATCTGTGAGGGAGAAAAAAACACGTGCAAACCGAGAGAGGTAGCTACGAAGAATCCATTACACCGCGAATGGATCCTGGTGTCCGGGGAGGCGGCGGATAGGGGACCTGGCCCGGCTTTGGCTCGAGCTTCAGTCTGAACACCAGTTTGCTTCCTCAAGCGGGCCCTGTGCCCTGGCTTCCAGACAACCTCTGGACCTCACTGCAGGTACGCTCCGGGGTTGGCCAATCAATTGCCCCGAGTCCCCATTGTTTTCCAGTGACTCAGGATCAGCACCACCCGAACTGGCCCCCGTTTGTTCTAAGGGTTTGGACGGGCCAGGATGGTCGGTACGCAAATGTGACCACGAGTGCATGTTTTCTGACCCCGTAATCTTCCAAGCGCTTTAATTAGCGACCTCCGTAGATGCTCCGCTTTGTAGGTTTCAGCAAAATTACGTGCAGAACGGAATCAACCCTTTTGGCCTGGGCACCACCTTGTGCAGTTTCCACCTTGTGACCAGTGCCACCCATTGATATGCTGTCAGGTTACGCTGCCAGCGTCCCCACGCCTCTTGCGCAGGCTGGAGCCGTTTACTCCCCGGAACGCTCGCAGACCTCGGCTTCCCAGCATGTGCGGAGGAACCAAACGATCTGCTCCCCCACAAGGAGGTAGAACCGGGAGGTGATCCTGTGCCCTTTATCTTTAGGGTGCCAAACAAATAAATACCAGGAGGAAAGATAACCGTTCCATGGTTTATTATCCGCAGACACGTTCATAGTCCCAAACGCGCCCATCACAGTGGGCATTGGGGTCAAATCCGCCCCGGAAAATGCCTTGTTTATAGTCTGATTAGGACAAATATTCCGGACATTTTCCAAATCAGGAAACTCCCCAAAAATAAAACACAATCCGCCCTGGAATATTCCCGACAAATCCGAGAGATATTCCACCCAATCAGCCAATCAGCAGCCTCCGATCAACGGATTATCAACCGGAATATTCCAACACATTCCGCATATTTTCTGGCCAATATTACATAAGATTTTCGAACACTAAAACAGTCATGAACATACGTGAGAAATTTGACCTAATCGGATCATAATCAAGGCATTTTCCGGGGCGGATTCAACCCCAATGCCCGCTGTGCTTTCACGCTCCAGAAACGCGAGTACCCCGTGACCGAGTGACCGACCGACTTCCGGCTCGCGTGCAAGCAAGCTTACCAAGTTTGTCCGCTCTTCCGCTTCCTATGTGGAAACCAACTATCGAAGAATTGAAGATAGGCCAAAAAACTAGGGTGCAGGTTCACTGAGGCTCGGTTACGTACGTTTCTTTTTGTTTTTCTGACCGTTGTAACCGGTGGACGTGGGGCGTTACACTTCGGGCAGTGGCGCATGCCCCACTGCCTCATGCCTGGTGACCGCATAGCCCACAGAGGACGAGCTGTTGTCTATGAGCCCATTGTCCTTTAAGTGCTTGCTTACACAAGTATTCTGCAATGGAACCAGGGACGATCTGTGTCCTTACTGCCTTCCCCGCAGCCAATCACGGTTTTCCAAAATGCTGTATACCGCCCAAAAGGGGAGCTCGCCTTCCAACCCCTTGGTTACTGCATACCCATCCCTGGCGAACCCGTTCTCTTCGACACATGGGATCACTTGTCGCAGCCCAATCCTCATGGTCTGCACTTGTCTCGGTCGCCGTGTTTGGCGTCACCAGAATATCGGTGAAGGTGTCCAAGCGGGGCCCAGGAAG
>Ga0307516_10001802_pt1 | contig 29412 bp, 38 predicted proteins | sample 19_EM_MG_FD_203310 | JGI IMG/M metagenome (GOLD analysis project Ga0307516, IMG submission 203310) | Populus trichocarpa ectomycorrhiza microbial communities from riparian zone in the Pacific Northwest, United States - 19_EM | ecosystem: Host-associated > Plants > Roots > Unclassified | place... | reverse complement strand
GGGTATGCTCGGTGGTCTCGGAAACTTCGCCGGCATAATAGCAATCAGTTGTTACCGCTTGCGGGACTCCCCCCGTTTCATTCTCGGACGTGAGGCATTCTTATCAATATCCGTATTTGAACCTCATAAGCGATTCCTGCGACAGATGGGATTGAACTGATGTTTATTGGGATCGGCTTTATCGTGACCCCCTTGCTTGTTTTCTTCTACATCCGAATCAATCGCAAGAGAGACGCTTCTGAGAAAGCTGGGCTGGAAAGCGGAGGGCCTTCGACCTATACTGCTCGGGAACTGCAGATGATGGGGGACCGTGCTCCGGACTTCAGATATACTCTCTGAGATCCTGAATTGTCAATCACGCTACGTTTGTACATAACCTGCTTGGGAAACACATCTCTAAGTCACATTGAATCAGGCTGCCTTCTAGAACACCATGCTCTGACGAATCTTTGCGAACATAACCAAATACTCCCCATCCGGGAAGGACGGTCCCCCATCCAGTGTTACGGCTTGTGACCACGTTAAATTTATCCGTCGCTCTCACCTGATCCTCGCAGTGGCAGACTCATGGCCAGTGCATACAACTCACAATCGCATTACTATAGCGTGATCCTGGAGTAGTTGGGGACTTTACAAGCGGGATCGTCTGCCAATAACTCAAAGTCTTCTGTAGCTACCATTACCGCTACAATGACCGTCGCAAAACCTCTTCACGTCGGCTATACTGTGTAAGCTGCTATGGGGGTGACACCCAGCGTCTAGATGGTTTTCCACGATATCAATTGTTTGCATGATGTGTATTATGCATAGCTATCCGAACCTTGAAGGCTATCGGAGAGCTTGTCCACCCATGTGTCGATCTTGTCCTTTTGACCTAGTTCAAAATCATTGGCAGCTTGGCTTCAACGACTTACTCGCTGGTCAGGGCACAATAATTGGAGAATGGAACTTTCCAAATCACAAGACACTGGCAGGTACGCGAATGGAAATAAATGACCTCCACTCTGAATCATCTGATTCCTCTTTTGCTACTTTCAACGGTAACTCGAAGGTCCGATTATCACAGGTACACCAGTTCACTCACGGGTGACCAGGGTAAAAATGGAAACATCGCTCCACAGAATAATGAGTCGTCTACCCCAATGCACGTAATTGGCCTGTGGGACCGGCCACTCCGGGCCTCCTTAGGCCTCAGGCCTCAGGCCCCAATACCCAGTGGGCCAAAATCCCAGACCCTGTGTATCCTCTGCAGATCCGTCCCCTTGATAAGGCTCCCTTGATTTGGTTAGACCTCCTCATTACGCTTTTAAATACCATCAATGTCACTTTTCAGATCGCTGATTCTTCCAATTTTCCCGTCATGTCCCTTGAGCCAGAGAAAGAACTCGGAGGATCTCCTTTAGATGCCAAATCCGATAACCTTTCTCCACCACTGCAGCTTAGCGAAGCTGAGGAGAAGAAGCTGTGGCGCAAGATTGATTTGAAGCTCCTTCCGATCTTGACTCTATTATATCTGCTGTCTTTCATGGACAGAGGTAACGTCCCTACTTGTCTTGGTTGGGCCGGTCGAGCATCTGAAGATGGTACCACCTCTTAGGAAATATCGGTGCATACCATTCGTTTCATACTACGTTATCTCCAGGAATCGTCGAGCTGAAATCATTCGGCCGAAGGAAATGCCAAATTACAGGGCCTGGAAACGCAGCTTCATCTCACGGGAAACCGATACAACATCGCTATTGTAACTATTTTTTATCGATGCCCTCAACAATCTAACCATATCATCTAGACGTTGACTGTTATTGTATGTTACATCATGCTCCATGTTACCCGAATTTAACGGTGACGGGTAAAGCCTTATTGTCTATGTGAACTCCCAGCAAAGTATCTCGGATTTTGAGATGTGGTAATTTTATCAAAACTAACTCTCTATCCAGTCTCGTTCTCAAGAAATTCCGCCCGTCACGGTATGTATCCATGCAACCAGTCACTCATACTACTTACGATCCCGCCTTATAGCTGGCTTCCCGGAATCACAGTATGCTATCTGCTGCTTTGATGTATAGATTTACTGCTCACCTTTTCGCAGTTGCTGTGGGGAACCGTCATGTACGTTTTAGTTGAAATAAAAGTCCGGCGAGAACTTGACGATTCCTATTAGGACACTAATGGGATTGGTTAAGAAGTATGCCAGCACTTACATGTGCCGCGATAAAGGTTTGACCATGATACCCTCCAGCTATCATCAGCTTCTTGTTACCCGTGTGTTGCTTGGCATAGTCGAAGCGGGTCTATTCCCTGGTGCTGTTTATTAGTACGTCAACGTCAGCTATATGCTTTACCACTCGATGTTGAGGACTCTTACAGCCTATCCATCTGGTACCCGCGATATATGCTTCAGTTTCGAATTGGTCTCTTCTTTGGAGCTGCATCCATGGCTGGCGCCTTTTCAGGCTTTCTTGCATACGGTATTAGCTTTATGAATGGTACTCGAGGTCTCGAGGCTTGGTCTTGGATCTTCGTACGTTTGAACCAAGGTCACTCCTACCATGACGACAGAGGCTGTCCCACAGATTCTAGAAGGAATCATAACTGTCGGAGCATCTATCATTGCGGTTTTCGGTAAGCTGTTCTTTGGACGCCTTTTGAATATACTTTATCTATTCCATTCCTAGTCATGGTTGATTTTCCAGCCACGGCCACATTCCTTACACCTGAGGAGCGTGCGTACGTGATTTGGAGGAAGAGTGAGGTGCTAAATTTTTTTCACAACCTCCTATACTTAATCATTGCACATTCAGAGTATGACAACTCGTCCGTAGGCGAAGAAGAGCAGTTTGAAATGCGTCATTTGATTGCTGCAATTACTGATTGGCAGGTATGTTCATGCGTTTTGCGAGTGGGTTTTCTCGCGGCCTTACATCGTACCCTAGATCTATGTGCACATCCTAGTATATATGTCGATTGTTGCTCCCCGTGAGTTAGATACCATCTACCTAGTGCCGCTTCTTACGTTGCCTTTCAGTGGCCGGCATTACATACTTTCTGCCGTCCGTATCAAAATATGCTCTCTTTAACGAATCACTGATTTTCAGCTTGCAGGTCGATCATCCACTCGTTCGTAGAAAGATCACCCTGATGCCGTGCTTTTCCAACCTACCTCCCCGTTTAGATTCGGTTATTCTGCCCCCATCAGTCAACTCCTCAGCGCTCCTCCCTATATTTGTGCGAGTACGTTACCTTTCCCTATGATCTCCCCGCTCGCATCTGATGGCCCAGCGTGCAGCCCTTGTACTATATGTTTTTGCCCACTTTTCCGATAAATTGAGGATGCGGTCGCCGTTCATTTTGGCGGGGTTGGCGATGTGTCTCGTCGGCTTCTCGATCAACCTTTCAAAGGCGCCTAACGGAGTGAAGTATTTTGGGACATTCTTCTGCACCACGGGTTCGTATGCTGCGTACCCTGGTGTTGTCGCCTGGTAATTATCTTCGTTATCTTCTGTATTTTCTCGGACTTGATGTTTCGCAGGTTGGGGAATAACCTTTCAGGTCATTACAAACGTGGGATTGGAATGGCCCTTCAAATTGGAATCGGAAACTTCAGCAGCGCAATGGCGTGCAATTTCTACCGATCTCGGGACGCTCCCCGCTATATCTTGGGCCGTGAGTGCGATTATAAACTCTCGACTTTTGGTTGATTTATGAGATAGACTCTCTGGAACTGATGTTTGTTACCATTGGGTTTATTGTGGTCCCTATCGTCGTTCTCTCTTATGTCCGAATCAATGCCAAGCGAGAAGCTGCCGAGAAGCTTGGGCTAGAGGACGGGAAGCCTGTGAAATATACCGTGCGGGAAGTGCAGATGATGGGGGACCGGGCGCCAGACTTCAGATACACTATTTGAGTTCTTCGCCAGAACGAGGTCCAATTTAATAGTCCACCTCTTTATGGTAAGGCCGCGCTATGTCCTGTTGCAGTTCCGGTACGCGATCAAGGCTGGGAAGACCACAAATGACAAATTCTGAGGTTTTGGTGCAAACACGATCACAGCACAAGAAGTGAGGGTTGGTCCAGAAGGTTAGGAGGTTGCAATAACAAGCTGAGGAAGTCCCCCAAAAATTCTCAAGGAGGTTTTCACTAGATCTAGCCTTCGAGTGAATGTGGTGCAAATGGAAGCGGAAGTGTATGAATGGCCCGTAGCACTGAGGAATTCTCAAATCGGTGGGTGGGATTCGCGTGAGTGGGAGTGGGACTCAAAGCAATCCCACCAATAAACCGGAAAAACATGACCTTCCATTTTTCCAACTAACACACAGAAGGTCCTCAGTTCGAACCTGGGTCGGCTCATGACTGCCAAATTGGGTAAAGGGCGGGAGCGCGGGACTTTCTATATTTGGTGCCCGGGTTTTGCCGATCAACTTTACGAGACTCCACATTGCATCCTCCGTGATCCAATCTTGTATGTTGTCGAGTCCGAAGCTGGGGCTATGTGATTTGTCTGCCAACACAGCATCGTGAGCTTAAAGCCTTAAACTGGCATCTACCCATGAGCAGTACTATGGAACTCACAAATTGACGGTATTCCTATAATTTAGAGATCTCCACTGATTCGGCTGACATTGGACGGCTGTGTCTGAGGATGGCGTAGCACGGTAGTAGCAGATAAAATTGTGAGGAGAGAAGGGATCATCGTACTACTGCTCCAAGCCTTTATATACATTACAATCATGTAGCATAAAGGTAGAATGGCTGGCCCATCATCCCCTCACTTTGACATGTCGGGGGAAGTGGCGGGATACGCACCCTGCCGCTTTGACGCGTCGGAGGAACGGCGAGAGGTGCACGTGTTCCCATTGAAGTACAGTAATCCCACAGAAAAACAAAAGTAATCCCAGATAAACTTTCTTTCCAGTTTTTTAAATTCAATCCCACCCTAGTCTCATCCCCAGACTTTACGCACCCGCGCTGATGCGCTGATCTCTTCCACGTGTCTTGATGGTGAGTTTGATGGTCAGAGAGTGCTTATAACGTCTGGTGTGTTTCGTATCGAGCAACGAGGGTACTGTCACATCAGTGTCGGCTATCGCTCGTTGCCATTTTTAAATCATGGTCCACGATGTCCATCTAATCTAAGTATTAATCACTATTTCCTTTTTCGTCGCTTTCGTTTATGCCAGACATCAACGAACATGAACGCGTCAAGGCGCGGTCCAAAGACCTACTTCAGAAGGCTCGTGACGCAGCACAACGGCCACGACTCAGCCCAAGTTCGGACTCAACTATCGACCCTTTTCTCGCAGAAGTTCGGCGATGACCCACTCAAGTCCTTATGGATGGCAGCTGGACGTCACGGAGGCTCTTTTGCTTGGGCTCGACAGTGTTGTTATCGCAGGAACAGGCTCGGGCAAGACTATACCTTTCATGTTACCATTGATGTTGCGACCAAATGGGCCATTGCTCATCATCTCACCACTGAAAGTGCTTCAGAGTGATCAGGTATGGCTTAACTTCCTTCGTTTTCTCATGTTGTAAGTGACGATGATCCACCTTCAGGTTCGGCGGTTCCAAAAAGCTGGGATATCAGCTGTTGCGCTGAGTGGCGATACATAGTCCCCATTACTTGCCGAGGTGCGTCGACGGTCGCGTTTTTTGATGTGTTCTAACTTGCCTTACATCCAGAGTCTCCGTTTTTGCACGGCAATGATAGCCTCAGAAATGGCGGTCTTCGTAAGCTCAGATTCTGAGATATCATCCCCAGCCAGTGATTTAAAAAAATCTGTGAGGCCCTCAAGTTCATCCTCGAGGACAGATGAAGTTGACTTGGAGACGAAATCTTCAAGTGTAGATCGTGCCCCTGTTGGCGCGGCCCACCATGAACGGGTGGCTTCCACCAATGCTGCAATATCCGCGGCAATTTTGCAGACTTCATGAGCTTGGTACGTGCAGCGCGAATTGCTGGATCTTTGATGCAATCAGCATTGCCCCAGCTTAGCGCGTCAAGAAACGACGGAAGATCCAGCCCGACAGCTTCTACCACTTGAAGAACCTGACGGACTTTGTCTGCTGTCTCCGCTGGCATGTTTTCGTCGTTTTCCTCAGTCGCATCTGGAGGAGCAGGTAGATCTGCGGCGTCGGTATCAGAGGGCTCAGTCTCGGAGTCACTGGCAGGGCCGCCGTAATCATCGGAGTCATCGAAAATGTCGGCACCCTCGTTGAACATAATTTGTGTTGAGGGAGATATCTTGACAGATTAAGAGATAAGATTGCAACAAAAATTATCTACGGATACAAGGTGATGTGACACTACCCTCGAAATCATGACGAAAGACACCTAGTGAAGCAATCCTACTGTGAGTTTACGAACTCCGCTCGCGTGGCAGGATGATGCGGAACAACGGAGACTATCCCACCCCACCGATTTGGGATAGCCTCGGCCCGTAGTCAATCATATCATAATAAACAATTGAATCTCGGAGAGCGGAGATCAAAGAACTCAATGAAGACGCTAGGGTGTAGAAGCCCTTTGATCATTAAAATGTCATTTGTACGCATCCCACCTAGGGCACCACCTTGGAAGGGAGAGGGAACCAAAGGAGGTGGGCTCAGAGTCTCCGTCCCTGAGCAAGAAGTAAAAACGTGTACATACCATGAGTTGATATCAGCAGAACAAGGGCGAATCGGGTGTGTAATAGGCTTCAAGTCTTTCATATCTTCTTCGAAATCTTCAACGGTCCCAAAGGTCCCAGTGTCCCAGATGCTCGGGCTGATCCCTGAAGCACTCGACTTTGGTGGAACATGTATTTCCTTCGTCCCATCATCTTCGTCTGGCGTCAGCGCCAATCCATCTGTCCCCAAAGTCACTGACAGTGCTGTGCCTACCAGGACCTGGCCATGAGGAAGCTCGATGGTCCGAATATATTGATCATTATTTGAGGGCATCGCATCGTCCGTAACAAACGAAGTACGGGGTTTCCTTGCCCGATATGTCACAGAACTACGAGACGAATGATAGATTGGATGCGGTCTGGCAGTTCTGAGATCGGACTGCTGCCCATAAGCCATATTTTTGGCACGGATTACAAGGGATTCTTCGATCAATTTGGGTGGTGGGTCCCACCACCATAGCTTTTCAATTTCGAGGGCCATGATGGCGAGGTTTTGCTGATAAGTACTGAGAGGAGCCAGGGCTGTCAATCGCGGGAGGTTGTGGAGTAGAGAGAAGGGTATTGATAAGATAGTGTTGAGGACAGGAAAGTTTGGACCGCTCGGAGGGTCACCCACGCCAGGACAGTCCTGTGCGGTGTACAGCCTGTCATTATGTCGATAAAAGGGTAAAAGACTCCCAGCGACGTGTAGGCGGTGTTGCGTCACAGTGTCAATGGGGCCGAAGACCTAAAAAAGCTGACCTGTGAACTTCTCGATGATGGACAAAGACATCAACCCACTTCTCGGTATGGTGGTCGGCCAGGGTCGGTGCGCCCGGCCGTCAACTCTGCAATCCTCCATTCTTGCAGCTCCTGTTCATAAGCGAGAGCAAGTGCTACGACATCCTCCTGCAAAAACAATGTCAATTGTGGCGGACGCTGATCCATGAGGTCGTGTTGCGTAGGGCTCAGCGGTAAGAGGTTTTCCCGAACTTCAGCGACATTTCGAGGGTGTCGAACCTCATACAGGTTGCGTTCGAGCATTCGCCCGATCTTCCGGGTGTCAGTTGGTTATCCTCTTTGAAAAAGTAGGGATTTTTCCTACCCGATCGCTGGGGGGTTCCAAGGACGCTTCCAGCATATGAGCCCAGTGGACACTTTGGAAATTATTGGTGATGACGCATTTCTTTCCACCATAGAAAGACGTCATTGCATGGACCTCTGGGATGGGGTAGCGGTGGGCGGCCGTCAAGAGTGTGGGTTCTGCCATGGAGGCTCACCCGAATCAGAGAGTTTCATATTCGTCGGCGTTGATCAGACAAACCCATAACAGTCATCTGCCGTGCAATGTCGTCGGAAATCGGGCTCGGTCGGTGGAGGAAAAGACTGAGAGAATACCATCAATCCGCCCAGGTGTGGACGCCGGAGGGAATGACTACATTACTTGGTCTGTGGCTAATCAAACTCCCCAGTTGACAGTGACGGTGGTAGCACATCTCCCCCACTTCCGCAAGAAATTTGACTTGTACCTCTCGCCATTCACAATGACGGTCTGTCGCATCTCCTCAATGTACGAATAAAGACAACAAGGCAGACTCTGCGCACCTGTATGTATACATTGCCTACTTCACCTTTGACGGGATTCGGCTCAAAGTTGTGTGATCTGATCGTAGTGGTAGTATTGAGCATTGGGTTGTAGAAGGAAATCTCGCGGAAGAATGGAGAGGAGAGAAGGTATTACCGAGTAGCAGGCACTGGATACAACCCCGCGAACAAAAAGGTAATATAGCTGGCCATAGCCCCTAAAAGGATAGTTCGTAGAAGAATGAGAAGGGCCTGAAAACCATCACGGACCGGAATCTCTGAATGAGATCGATGGGACCACGCACTGTCTGAAGTTCACAACCATTCTCCGAACTCTTTGCGTGCTCAGGCCGGACCGGTTAGCGTAGTGATACATGAACGGTATCTGAATGATTCTGAAACGGCGTTTCATTGGCGACATCGAAGTAGTTCTACCTTCGCCGGGTTAAAATCTCTCCAACAAGAACAAAACAGGAGCGTCAAAAACATGCCTGTTCGAAGATGAAATTCAGCCGATCGATAAATTTATCGGCACCTCCTTGCAATTCAATCAGCTTCGTTGTGTCATGGGAAGCGAATTGGCTCCCGTGTGGTCAGCATGTCGGGCTCCTACCTGCCAGAAAACTTACTTGGGAATACTAGGATGGATGGCTTCATCAGCACCACCTATTTAAATGGAATAACGACCTTTGAGTGCTTACGATAATTGGTGAGCCTGGAATGAAGATGTTCGGAACACATTTACGTGTTAGCTAAAGTAGAACGACTTTCATAGAAACCGTCTCTATTTGCTGCATCCAAATAACAGTTTGAATGAGTGGGGTCCTTGACACTGCAGTGCCGGGGGTCGGTATAACTGTATTCTCCATTGGCAAAGCGAGGCTTGAAACAATAACAATTCAATGCGGCTTGAGTGGTAAGCATAACTTAACCTACTTGGGCCGTTCCAGTTATTCCAGGTACTCCGGGTACAGTATTGGTGTTCCAAGCGTTCATGAAGTTCCCGGCGCGTTGAGAGTACTGTTCGGTGGTTGATCAGAACATATTTCGGCGAAAACAAAATCCATTGACCTTTTGAGCATCATCAAATTTTCCAAGCAGTTTGGAGACTTGAGAGATACCAAAGTCATCGAAAGCGTACTGTGAAAGACCCGCTTAAGACTGAATGACGCAAAGAACACAGTCACCCACCTCGAGAGTTCGAGCCACTTGCCTAGTATTAGTGCTGTCGGGTGAAAAGGTATCAAGAGGAATATGGTCTATGAGTGGATAAGGCCCCAGACATACAGAAAAGCGAACCCAGAGACTTCCACATCTCAACGACCTTGGAGATCCCAATTCGGAGGCTCTGACTCAGCATCGGCCAGCAAAGCGGTGTCAAGTGTGTCAGCCAATACATCGAATGCCATAGGGTGATCGTGAAACCTGAGGTTGTCAATAGTTGAGCCGACTTGGGTCCCAGTCCCTGTCGCAACTGAAAAACCCGGTTACGTTATATATAGGACTGGCATCGTATCCCGCGTGCTCAAGACGGGGTTAACCACGGGAGCTTCGAAGAATACGCCACGCTTACATTCCCAGGTGAATCTGTATCCATGTCCACTTTGACCATGCCCTGAGGCAGAGTGGGGCCTTGAAAAACCCTCAAAAATGATATAGGTAAGGTAAAAGACGTGTAATTACCCGAAAAGACGTGTCCTCCATCGGTTGTCCAGTGAAAAGTAGGACAAGCCTCGCCGGATCGGAGACTGCGGGAGCGAGAGTTAATGCTCCAGAGCTTGGGTCACTAGTATTACAATAAATGGCCGAAGCTGGCAGCCCGGGGCTTCGAATTCTAGATGACGCGGATGAATCCAATGGAAGCGTTCTTCGGGATAGAGCACGCACCTAATGCTCCGGACGGGAATATTGGCGGCAGCGGCCAACGCTGAAAAGAGGATACCTAGCTATAGGGCCTTCATCGTTTCACTAGCTACCCATGGCAGTAGTGACTTAGGGGCTTAGGGGGCTAGACCATCCGTCACACGCAGAGATTAGGACGTAAATGCCATGATCAGGTGAGTCTTTCCATCCGTCCGCACAGCTTCTCACTGTCAGGTGAATACGAAGCAATTCCGCATGTTGAATTCCTAGCAGACGAGCAACAAGGATTACTTTATTACGTAAAATAAAGTAAATGATGGATATTTTTTGACCTTCGTTCCAGAATTCCACAAAAGGTTGTCATGGAGTGATGGAGGGTTCCTAGTACAGGATCCATGCAGGCCGCCCTTGTCATTGTTGCTTGACCAGTTCATGGTCTTTGCTGGCACTGACGTTCGCTCACCATCAGTAGCCCAAGCTATGAGTCAGGGACTCTTGAACTCCGTGGAGATCAACTCAAACATCTGTTTGGCGTGTTTTCTAATCGGGCATCTTCTGGATCTCGCGGTTCGACTACAAACCTCAAAAAGGCAACCGGTTACTGGGGACTCGAGCTTTCCGATTGGAATCGTGGCCGCTGCCGCACTGCTGCATGGAATACTATGATTCGAACGTCCTGATCGATCGCTCGGACTAGGGACTATAAACAGGAGGTCTGAATGCCTCGGTTTCGTATAACCCTCCATCCTCCGAGTCAAATATCCATCTTGCTGTTAGCATGGACATACCTCTCGACACCACAGTCAACATTGAATCATACACATTTGGAGATGCCACGGGTATCGAATTGCGCCCCACAGCCAAACGATACACGAGTACCGGCAGTGATGCTGATGACGCATTGACACTCATCTTCGCACACTGCTTGGGATCCCGTGAGCAATACTACGAACTTCTGAATGTAACTGACAGTCAAGGGGACATGCGTAAAGACAAAGAACAGTGGGAGCCAACGATTGAACAGATTTTCCGGTTACAACAACATAAGAATCAAAACCGAATCCGGGAGGTGTGGGCGTTCGATTGGCAGAGCCATGGCGAAAGTGCTATCATCAATGAAAAGCTGTTGAATTCTCGCACATCTGCTGTTTGTGAGTAGGACAATCTTTCGTATGAGACAGAAACTAATTCCGTTGAAAGCTGTGATAGAATGGGCTTTAGCGCTGGAGTCATTTATCCGAAATAGGCTACGAGGGCATAAAATAGTGCTGATAGGGCATTCTGTAGGTGCTGCTGCTATGTAAGCGGTTCCTCACTTCTGTCGAACGACCCCAAGGCTTACCGAAAACCTGGTAGTTTGACTTCAATGAAAAACTTTACTATCAGGGGATCCCCATTCGTCGCGGTGTTCCTCGTAGAACCGGTGTTGATTTCCCGAGAACTCTTCAAGGTTCACGCGCAAGAGCGAGAGGATTCTGCCCGGAAATCTATGAAGCACACGCTAGGACGACGCGACTCGTGGCCTAGCAGAGACGCGGCAGCTGCATATCTGCGAAGACGGCTTCCATGGAGGTCATGGGATATGCGAGTGTTTGAACGATACATGGTAAGTAGATTGTTGACGTTGACAATTCCAATCTGATGGGCACAGCGACACGGTCTTCGGACAGTAGATTCACCTCACGGACAAACAGTCCGTATCAAAACAAACAAGCGACAAGAAGGGCTTGCGTACATCCATTTTGAGCCCAGTATTGAGGCCACCGTGTTTTATCGTGAACGGTGCAACGCCATACCCTTCCACCTGATATTTGGCGCCGAACTTGACTTCGTGTGGGTTTTACTGCAATTACTGTAGTACAGCCTATTTCACCTGCTAGTCCATAGGCCCCGTTACATGCAAGACGCGCTATGCGATGTGCTGAAAGGTTACAAACCAGCATCGGTTGTTCGTATTCCCAACGCTGGACATTTGGTGAATCTCTCCTGGTCTCAGCGTTATATTTCTTATCCTGAATGCCACATAGGTTGTACAGGAACAACCGGATGGGCTAGCGGCTGCGATTTGCGATCAACTCAATGGCTTGAGATTTCAGCTTCCATCTCGGCTGTAATCCCACCCGTGAACAGATATCCTTTTCTCACTCTCCTGTCCGGCACCTACGTGACATTGTACTTTTACATCGCATTGGAAGGATTCAGAGAGACTCGCATCGTATAATTAAGCTTCTCCTTAGCGGCGAAATTTCTCGGTGAAAAGGGATCGATAGCCTCGTAAGTATAATCGTCGTGTGCTGTCTTTGCACATACTGTGAGGACCAACCAACATCGGCAGCCAAAACTCATGATCATCTTTGTCATTCTCACCCCAGCCTTAACCCCAGCTCCTAGTGAACCCCGCCACCGGTATCCGACGACCTCAGCGGATGTGCATCCGTGACCAATCTGCAATACGACAGCTACTAGCAACCAACACTGATGAACGATACCTGGTCGCGATGTTCGAATTTTCAAGTCTTTGTTCTAATCATACTCAGAAACGACAGAAGTCTTACACACGTCTACCTTCTGAACGGAAAATCCAGCACAGCTGATCGTCCATGACATTGTCTTCGTTTTTGGCCCTTTTGGCACTCAGTTCACTTTCAACCGCTCAGCAGAATGTGACCGTGAATAGCACAAGTCCAGCTATTAAAGTAGGCCTTCAAGCCTCGTTCCTCCATTTGATTTGATTGTTTGAAGTATCAAGGAAATGCGGCCAGCGCACAATTCTGCCAAATCAATCCCAATGGCACCCTTTCACCTGGCCAGGCGGGCTGTTACAATGCTCCTTCTCATTGCTCTGAAACCGCCTTCATCGGACAAGGAGGGAGCAGTGTCGCTTCTTTTTCGTTCAATGGTAAGCACTATACTACATATTGACTTTGTAACATCCTCAGTAATGTCTTCAAGGGTCCGCGATCTATATCACTTCACTCCTTGACTTCCTCTCACCGATATATACTGTATCGCTCGACGGCACTTCTACCGACATCGACGGTGTCCGCCCATCCGCCCCGTTTATCTGCTCCCCCCTCTTTTCAAAAACGAATTTGGACCCTAATATCGAGCACCAAGTTCAGCTGAGTGTCAAGGGTCCGTCCCCAACTAGGAATCAGAGCATTACTGGGAGTGAAAATGCATATGTGTTCGCTTTGGTCAGCTTTGTGTGAGTGTCTTCTTACCCTCTTTTTCTCCGTGATGCAGAAGACGATGGCTGAATTGGACGGATATAAGGTACACCGAAGTTGAAGTGAATGCCACCAGCTCAAATACAGCAAGTTCAGAAAGTACTTCGACGAGTACGCCCCGACCTTCCCTTTCAACGTCTTCCTCCAATACAGAGGGAGCGGTGGTCCATCGACTCTTGCTCCTTGGCGCTAGCACTGTCTTCGCAGGGCTTGCTGTGATGCTGTGATGTCTCTCCCGCTGAAAATATATTGTCAACTTTCGGAACGCATCACATATTTGCAGCGAAATATAGTCATTGTGCATCGCATCCTGATATCGACAGAAGTTTTGAACCTCTGTTATTTACATAGATAATATATGAGAGTTTGTTTCCATCCTTCCACCACGCTATTCTTCGCCCCATTAATCTTGAATAATTCTGCAACTCGCACTCGTAGGTGGTGGTATTCATCGCTAGGCCGATTTCAGAGCACTACAAGATCCTCGACCTAATTAACTGGCAGTCACCTCTCCGTCAGCTCCCCCGAAAGACAATCTTCTTTGGAGCCTCTCGTAGCTTTCTTCAGCATGTTCCGCATCGATTGCGCATTCCTCCCCTCCCCTGTCCGCTATCGCCGTGCAGCGAATCCGAATCCGAACCAAGACAACCCGAACCCAAACCTCGCGGCGGATGTCAACGAGAATGACGAGCCACTCGCGCCCATCTTTCGCTGGGGACAGCATATAGTCTTCATTGCCATCGGGATATTCGTCGGACACTGGACGTACATCCTATGGCACTGGGTCCTCGAATCTCTAGGCTGGGCACCGCCTTTCGACGCAGAGACGAGAAGACTGATCGGCCACCCTCTGCAGATGTTTTTCCATCTTTTTCTCGGCTTGTGGGAATGAGAGATCGGTAGACCACATCGTCTTCGCTCGAGCAGGACCGCATGCATCATGAATCTTTTTCTCGGAAATTCAATGTTCAACGTCAACCTTTGGCTCTCTAGGGGAAGTGGACCGCTCGACTGGCCTCGCCTCTCCTCGCCCGGACACCTTCTATCTTCCGGACAGACCTCTCATCTTTGCCCTGGCAATCAAGCATAAGCTATATATTCTCCCAAGCGATATCCTTGATCGGCAGCAGTTTTCCACAAGCCCCAAGCCCCTCTACGCGGTTTCTCGAACCTCCAGGAGCTCCGACGTAGTTACAGAGTAGTCGCGATACCCGGTGAGCCACCGTCAGTTGCCGATTGGCAATGATTCAATATCCTCCGGCTTAAATCCTCATATAGTGTGTCAGAGGAAGCATGTACATACTTGACAGTCTCACAGTATTTTCCGTACGACGTACTCGATATTTTTGAAGTACCAGTGGGATCGGATTTATTACGTGCAACATCTTCATGTGCAGGTCAACTTGGTGAAGATTAATCAAGGCATAAAAAGAACTTTCCCCCTAGCCGACTTGAACGACTGACCTCGTCATCTCCGTATCGTCTTCGGTATAATCAAATACTAGTGACGCGCTCTACCAACTGAGCTAAGAGGGACTAGCACACGTGCATTATGTTTACTACTCTACAGCTTTGTTCATCAACATTCCGTTGGAAGTCAAGCTGAATAGCAGAGTTAAGCATACCAGTACAACAAAAGGTTGTACAGAAATCAATGAGATAAAAATTCAGAGTAAGGTTTCACCATATGCTAGAAGCTAATCGGATACAAGGTCTAATAAGTGTTCCAGAGAGGAAGGGAGGAGGAAGCCATCCAGTGGGATGTTGAAAGGAAGACATCACATATGTTAGATACAAGGAAAAGTGATGAAGAACTTGAATGGAAGATGATGAATGCATCATGATGAGATGAACGATGCAAGAGAGAAAACCATGATGAACCAAAAAAAGAAGAAAAAGAAGGCACAACAGCAGACGCTTATTTCAAAATGTGTTCCATTCTATCAAGCACGACGTCCAACCCCCGGATTAGCAATGTCACATGTCGCGGAAATATGATGGCTTGCTGATCTGGTCCAACAGGCTCATCCCCACCCCGCGCCCGTTCGCGGTATTGGTCGCGCAATGCGCGCTCGAGAGCAATAGGAAGACTGAGAGTGATACGTGTAAGCTTGATGGTGAGGCGGGAGCGGCCGAGAATATCGAAATAAGACAGGGATCGGAAGGCATGTTGGACTTCGAGGAGGCGGGTAAGTTCGGCGTGGAGGGCGTGAATACATGTCCGACATGCTGGGCGGGGGAAGAGGTGAACGAAGAGGAGGGGTGATTTAGGCGAACTCACTGAGTGCCCGGTGGCGGATTGCTTCGAGGGTGGAGAGAACAGAGTTGATGCCGTCGTCGCCCAGCTTCATAGCAGGGCTGATATCGTTAATTGCTCCTGAAAAGAAGATAGATGGACGATGCTCTCCGGAGGGCAGGGGAAAAACTCATACGGAGAAGAGTCCGTATGACTTCCAGATCGCCGTCTAGAAAGTCATTAAATACACCAATGACAACGCTCCTGAATGTCTCCTCTGCATGACCTGCGGGGTGCGCAGAGAAAGCGTCGTATGAGGATGATCGCGAATCATACAAGCGTCGTGAGGAGGGATTTGAGAGGACGTCATAGGCAACGGCGACCTTTTGGAAGGCGTAGGTCGCGTCTGGGTCATGGGGGAATTTACTAGGGTTAGGTTAGACGACGAAAGAAGTGAGCTGGGTCTGGGGACGAACTCTGGATGGCAAACGCGGCTACGTGCTAAATAGGCACGGCGGAGGGTCATATGGTCTATGTTGTCGGATTTTGGGACGCCAAGGAGGTCGTAGAGGTTGTTGGTCCTTAGTATTTCTTGGACGGGGTTCGACTTGTCGGCTGAACAGGCGTGTCTCTTGGATCTGTGCGACGAAGACTGTTCCTGCAATGATGAAGACGGGGACGATACGCGCGAATCTGCGACCCATGTGAGATACTTGCGCTCGTAGGCAGCGATGTCAGCGTCCTCTTCCTCGTCTATGGGGAGGTGGAAATAGTTGCTCGCTGTGGGTGAAGAGGTGAGCTGACCGTGGGTGGAGATGGTGGACGAGTTACCTGCCGAGATAGCAAACGAGAGCATCGTGCGAGGAGAGCGTCTGCGACAGGTTTTACCACATCCATGAGCAATTTCAAAAATAACCGAGATAAGTCGAAAGTTGCATCACAACATGTGATTATTTGCAAATAAGATCAAGTACCTTATCTAATCTGTCACGCTCGCGTTCATCGCCATACAAAACGTCCTTATCGCTCGCTTCACCTCTCCTCGCTCCCCCATCACCGTCAGACGGATCGGAGCCTCGGTGCAGGGCGATTCTATGGACGCGCTTAGCTCAAACCGACCGAATGCCCAGTTCAAGATATGCTCTCCCTCGCCACGCAGCCGCACAAACCCCTTCACTCTCCACAGCGTTTCCTTTGGAAGTCTCACCAACGCCGCAATCAATTCGGATCTTTCAACACCATTATCATCGGTTCCTATGGACTCCACCTGCCTAGAAAGGAACGAATCGCAGCCGTGGTCGTGCTTTGCATGTCCACGGAAAGCTCCGCGATACACGGTAATGGTCTCGACTTCATCGTTGTGTGATGGTAAGATTTGAGGTAACTTGTCCAGAAATAGGGTGGTTTCCAATCCAAAGATGAGGCTGGGGTCAACACCGTTTCTACCTTTACACCGGATTTTTGGGGTCTGGTCGTTGAGGGTATTCAAATGATCAAGGACAAAATCGAGTGCGCGATCGGACACATGTTCCCATTTATTCTTGAGAGATGTATAATTGGGAGAGTGCGGATGGTCGGTGGGGAATTCACGTACAATAATTATGATATCGCTGTAGCTGGATTGCATCTTGGCCGTAGGCGATGTGTCCTCGTATCCAGCAAAGTTCTCCGCATCTATAACTGTGACGATGGCGTCTAGCTTGAGATCACCACCCGTTTCTCGCTCTAATTCACGGATTTGGAAGGCGAGGGTAGCAGGGAATGCTGATCCACTGCGGGTGTTGTCAGGTCAGGGGTGGACATCATTTAAAAAACACCGCGCACGAGCATTCGATGATGATACGATCTGGACGAAATTTGTCTGCAAATCTTGTTAAAAGGTGGGTAAATATGGGTTTAAGGTCTGAACGGACCTCTGATCTCTAACAATGCAGTCTGCATCTGTCCAACGAGCACACAACACCTGGAATAGCAGTCAGTACGCCCTGAACTCTCGAGATGCTGCACTTCACATACATACATCCATTCAAAATCTCGCTGACCGCTGTCAGGCTGGATTGTTGCGCTAGTTTGCTGTCGACTAAAAAGTAGAGTATGAGATCGAGATGAATATTCTTCGACCGCAAATCTCGCCTTCGATATCGCCGAACTCATTTTTGAGCAAGACGACCTTGTAATCCTTTGGAAGCTGGGGTAGGAGGGAGAGGATGATAGACGTCTTGCCTGCGCCGAGAAAGCCAGTGAAGACGGTGATTGGGATGGGTGTTAGTGACATCCTTTTACACCATTATCGGTGTTGTTCGAGGGCTGTTATTTAATTAGAGCGATTACGAAATATCATTGACTGCATCCCAAACCTCCGGTGACGACGGGGTCATGTCCTCTCGAAAACCTCCAAATGTCGCTTCAGTCAGAAAACCGGTCGTCCTCGACGCCATCCTCGTCGCCCGACTTCATACGTCTCTCGCATACACCGCCTTTGCCCTCGCCCTCGTTCTAGGCTGTTTCTTCCACTACAAAAAGATCGTCAAGAACGGAATCGCAGGATACCCTGAGGAATGGTTTCCCTCGGTTTCTGCGACGTATGTGCACATTCAGTGACCCTCTTGGAGGAACGGCGCCCAAATTGACCGTGCTTTCAGGATAGGAGACTGGTATCCTGAGCGAAACCTATTCCAGATCGTCATTGCTCTCACCTCTGGTAGGTATTTCCCTACTATATGCACCAACCCATGAACAATACTTCTTGCTTTAGGCCCACGCTTTGCCCTAGTTCTCCTCCAGTACTATCTCCACTCCCATACACGCCCTACACTTGCGTCTGTTGTCTTGGGATTTGGACTGATGCGGACTCTCTCATGCGGGGGTTGGGTGTATATTACCTCGAGCGATGACCATGACGTCCATGACTTCTTCATGATCCTCTACATGGTGTGTAATCTCCCTTGGATGCTTGGGGGGATCGCGTGTACATCCGGGGGATCTGTGAAAAGGAAGAGGTCCGTCCTTGACTTGGATGTGTCATTTCCATGGGAGGACTGACCTTCCTGACATGTAAAGGATTGCCATCGCCACTGCGTACGTGCTGTTCGCGTGATATAGATCGCGTATATCTGATCCTATTGAATCCATGTATAGGTTCTTTGCTTCCATCATACCGCTTGTCTACTTTTTCATTCAACATAAAGTACATCGGATACCTGGCGGTATGGTCATTATCTTTGCAACTTTGATTTCCCCCTGATCATCGCGTAGCATATACCCATTACAGCTTCTTTGAATGGGGGCTCATAGTTTTCGACGTCTTATACGATGCAATGGCGGAACAGGAGTTGAGGGAAGCAAATTTGCAGGTTCGAACATGCTCCAGGGGGCTGGAGCATGCGCTCAAGATTTACATCTCCTTATGTTAGATATCCTTGGGACAAATTTCCAGCACGATTGGCTTGAAATCGATGTGCGTTCTACGTTTGTGGACATAGACACCACTGATTGTATGGCGCAGACCAACTGATTCCGACGCCTCAGTTTTCAGCGCAGACGGTGACAGCAATTCTGAGACATCTCAGACCCAAGCCGTCGACGGAGATACCAACGTGAATACCTTTAAAACGTCGCAAATCAGGCCAGCGCTCAGCTTCTTCTCCGATGTTTATCTTTGTATGCACCTCGTTTCATCTTGCATTTTACTCAGAAGACCTAACATCTTGCCCTGCAGCGTACATTTTCTGGTCCATATTCACTTCCCTTGTCCCTACCCTCTTCTACTTCTCTGTTTGGAAGCTTGCTATCGCGGGACACGAGTTCACCCTTCTTGTTACGCTCTCTCCTGTGATTTTCGCCATCCGTCCGGTGTTTCGATGGATGAAGACAAAGGGCGGGCAGGCAGTGGGGCATGCGATGAGTATGGTCGCCGTGGCGGCTGTGACGCTGAAAGGACCTGGCGCGAGGCTTGCGGCAGTAACGCCGGCAGTTGGCATGGGGGTCTTGAGAGCTGCGGCAGAGTGGAGCGGGGAAGACGCGGATATGGGTTACAGGGGTGTGGGTGAGTATTCCTCAGTTCTTTCCGTCGTGGGGTTCGGCCCGCTGATGATGGAAATTAGTGACTGGTTTAGGATTGACTGTTTCCGCACTTTCGAAGCATTTGAACCATTCGAACAATCCAGGTATGTAATATGTCGGCATCTTTGGGACACTGTTCTTACTATCGTTTTACAGTGTGGCCTTTTGTTGACCAGCCATCGATAGGGACAGCCACGATCGGGCTGGTCCTTGGTCTTGTTGCCGTCTATGAACAGTATTATAGGCTACCTATACCGTCTTTATCACTGGACAAGACACGGTATCCCAATCGTGTCCCTTCCACCCGGGGGGGCTGCGCTATAACAGCGCTTGCTTTCGGCAGCTTGATTTTTTCGTTGCACAACCTCCTCTCGGACCCCAGCACACTTATCGCTTGGTCATGGACCGGATACGAGAACAGCAAACCGAAGGGGCCCATTCCGCATCTCCATGGGTCACTTACTCTGATAGCGCAGAGCCTCGGGCTATTCATTCCCATTGTCCTCTCCACCGTTTCGACAGAACCGAAGTTTCAGGTACCTTCTCTCTCCCAATGGCAACTTCTTTCCCATCCCGGGTGGTTTGCATGCGGCGCCGTAAGCTCGTACGTCATGTATACGTATAAACATTGGATTGGTTACGTTGGTGGGCTTGGTTTCGCGGCGTTTCTGATGTCGATTGTGCCGGGGGTGCTGGGACGTGCTGCCGTATGGGGAAGGAAGAGTCCGGCAGGGATGTGGGCTGGGGCAATGGGAGTGTATTGTTTGCTGACTGTCGGGAGCGTGTTGACTGTTGCGTATGCGTTTGTTCCAGGAGGTGTGTACTTTAGGGAGAGAACAGGCAGGTGAGTGACTCTTTCTTTCTTTCCTTCTAGATTTACGCTGACTTGGTATCGTCCTCCCTCAGTGTGTTGACTGTACAGATGGCATGTCTGGCTTTGGCCTTTGATTGGTCTCGTGTCCGACGATTGACGCCGGTGCTGCCTGGCGGTGGGAGCATTATTAGTCAGGCGGCAGCGTCGTTCAGTAAAACTCTCCTGGCCGTCTTATCGGTGCTCTCTGTACTGGGGACGTTGTACAGGCTGCCGAGTAGCGCGCCAGTGCCGTTCAAACAGGGCCCGAGGGTATTCAATGCCGGGATATGGACATTGCATTTTGGGATCGATAATGAAGGGAGGGATAGTCAGAGGAGTGCTGCGCAGCTCATTCGGTACGGATATCTCCATGATTGCCTTGTTTGCTCAGCGCTCATTGGTCTATGCATGGATAGAGATATGGAGTTGGATGTCGTTGGATTATTGGAGACTGATCTACATGTGTGTAGTCGCCCTTTCCCTTTCGTGCAAATTAAGGATGCTAACACGGCGAGTTTCAGAGGATCACATTCGGACATCGTGACTTGTGAGTATAATGCTGTTTTAGTACAGGTATCTCCCTCACGATGAGTGGTCCGAGTGAAGGACTCGAGTTGTTGTTCAGGAATTGGGATATGTGAGTTGTCCGGTTTTGATACCTTGAGGGCCGTGGCCGACTGATGCGTTTTTGGTGGTTTGATAGTATGTTGATATTGGCCCGGGACCGAATGCCCATACTTGGGGTGCGGCATTGCTTTCAAAGGTATTCAAGCCCTTTAGTTACGCGACGTCAAGATACCCATTGATGGCTTGAATAGTTCCCTATCATCAATTCGACTCACCATCTTTTACCGTCTCCTCGCGGTGAATTGGCACCTGCGATTGAGGCGGTCCTTGACGTCTATGGGACAGAAATCACTGTAGTGGTGTCGCACAATGGGCAAGGTTCGAATTTGATCTTTCGCGTGTCAAATCATCACTCACTTCGTCTTCACCTTTTTGGTAGAGGAGGATCCGTTGGATCGTGAATTACAGAGCAAAGAACTGGGTCGCATTATGGCGGCGTCGTACCCCCGACCTGTCATTTTCTTGGGTTATGTAGTGACGAAGCCGCATGCTGTGAGACGTGAGTTTCCTTTTGGATGTTTGTTAGTTAGTTCTGAAGTGATTGATACTCCGTTTGATCTACAGCCTCACCCTACAAATACCTGGTTGAAGATGGCCGTGTACATGATATTGACGACATTGACCAAGATCGATGGTGAAGCATCATTCATCCCTCGAACTTTCACGTCTGATACTCTGTTCGGTTCATAGGTGCGAATACATCTTATATCGCGGGGTGTACAGAACTGCATATGCCCGTGTCTCACGCGGGACCATCACGGACACGGAGCTCCAGATTGGGCAGTTTACACTGCCGCGACATGGTGCCGGAGTGGTAAATGAGACCCGGGACGCGAGGTATTTGAGGGTTCACAAGGAAAAGCTACCTGCGCACCATGTAGGTCTTTTCAATGTCTTTTTCTCTTTGGAGACGAAATTGAGGCGTTTTGTTCGGCACAGTGGTTCCCTATGGCGTACTATGGAGATGAAAACAAAGGTGGAGTCAATGGCCATTTCTATCATGTATTCGGAACGGTATGTTTCGTCCCTCTCGTTATTCCTTGCGAGCTCTAGGTCTGATTTCATCTGTGGTCTAGCCACTGTATTACAACTTGCCGGAAGGCGCTGTATTGTAAAATGCTACTGTATACGTCGTTTGTACGATACAAGTCAATGTAAAACCGAGCTCGTTTGGTGAACCTCCGACCTTCACTGCAGCAGGTCATTTATGTAGTGCGACCCCCATTTCTAACGTGCTGCACAACCTGTATTGTCATTGTCGATGTAACTTAGATTTGGAATGGTTTGTAGTCCACGTGCTTGTAACAGTCAATGTCCTACCGTATGCGAAATGGGAATGACAGCTTCAATCACGGTGGATTCAATAACCTTCGTTATGAATGACCATCCGGCAGGCGCTCACCGCTGTCATCTTCGGCGAGGGCGATGCGTTCTGTGGTGAGAAGGCCGACTGCCTTTGATAAGTAGGAATCCTAGGATGGAGGCGCGTTACTGACGATGCACGTTCAGCAATGGCATCACCGTGGGAGCCAAACCGTATCCAGGACGCTGCTTGCTTCAACTGCACGGTTCACCAGCTGGCAGTGGCAGCACCCACATATTGAATCTCACCATCTCTGACACAGACGAGGTTATGGTTTATGAATCAACAAATGGGGATGTGATGCAAATCGAACTTATTGCTGGCAATCCACACATGGCTGGGTCATTCCGTCAGATCGTTATCGCCTCCCATTAACTTCTCGTCCTCTCTGATGCCCCTCTTCTCGCACTCTACTGGCCCAATTATCAGTGGTGGCAAATTCACCGATGTTGGACGGGATCAGATCAACATTTTCGGTCACACCAAAAGTACGAAACGAGAACTACGTCAGACGTGATTCTCATTATCCACTTCAGCTATCGATGAAATACTTGCTCCCGTCGACGGTGCTACATATGATTCGAGGCCATCTGGAGCCAACTGCCACCCGGGCACTCGACAAGATGTCATCACAGAACTTGCGAGATGGGCTGACAACGACACTGGCCGACCGATGTGTTGGCTTAGCGGCCCCGCGGGTTATGGGAAATCAGCAATATCGCACGCCATCGCTGAACACTATGATCAGAAAGGCAGACTCATCGGAAACTTCTTCTTTTTCAGAGGCGCAGGCGATAGAAGCATCCTCGGTCGCCTGGTCCTTACGCTCTCCCATCAGTTATATCATTGCGTACAGGCGACAAAACGTTCGATTGAGAATGCAATTAAAGCCGATCCACACATCGCCACTAAATCTTCGACATACCAATTCCAGAAACTGATAATCGAACCAATTCGTGCGGCGAGCAATGCGGTCCCCTTCTTTGCCATTCCCTTCTTCCCAGTGCAGAAGAAACTGGTCATTGTCATCGATGCTCTTGATGAGTGCGACGATAAACGATTGATGCGGGACTTTATCGAAGCTGTTATTCGCACATTCCAGGGGAACCACGGACTGCCGCTCCGGGTCATCATCACCAGCCGCGTCGAGGAGCACATTCAAGAGACCCTTGGAACCCCTGCAGCCCTTTCGGTAGTGCATCGTTTATCTCTGCCAGACTTTGATGCTCGTGCCGATATCCGCGCCTTCTTTCGGTCGCGCCTTTCTACCTTATACCACCAAAAGCACCGTCTCATGCTAGACGTATCGCCTCCGTGGCCTTCTGAGTCGGATCTCAACTCCCTCGTCAGAAAGTCAGAGGGATCATTTCTCTTCGCAACCACCTTGATCGATCTCGTTGGTTCTCGGGGCCTTCCCCAAGACAATCTATGCAGGGCGTTGACGGTGGAAGGCGGTCTTGATCCCCTTTACGCGCAGATCTTAGCAGATGCTCACCGTGATCATAATTTTGAGCGGGTCATCGGCACTGTAATGCTTCTTCAGAAATCCATATCCATAGTGTTCCTAGCTCATCTCCTTCAGCTCCGACCTGCAGACATCGTGCAAACATTGATGGGACTACAGTCGATTCTCATGATACCTGGGGGCGATAACGAAGCTATTCGGGTCTTTCACACGTCATTACGGGACTTCCTGACATCACCGGGGCGGTCACTTGATTTTTTCGTTAATCCCTCCGCTCGGCACCTTTCGATCGCGGCGGATTGCTTAAGAGTCATAACGGTAAGGCCTACAGATGACTTTTGCTATGGCGACAGGGAGATGTACGCTTGTTTGAATTGGTGCCACCACTTTGAACAAGGCGTGACTAATGGAGTCGACGATCTCTCCGATTTAATGAGTTGTTTAATGGATTTCGCATCCAAATCCGTTGATTGTTGGGTTAATACCTCACTGGTGGAAGGGGTAAAACAACTGCAGGTTTTGCGTTCCGTGATATCGAAATTGAGGGTGAGTTTGATGTGGTATCTGTTCTGTTTGAATTCTATGTATGATCTTCATACAGGTTCTACAACACCAGCGGGGTGTTCTGCAGGCTGTGGAAGGTATTGAAAGGAACGCAATGGTGAACATTGCCTGCATATCGAAGGACTGTTTGCTGATTCTGGACTGTGCCTAATCGCAGAGGGTGCGTTGATTGTTTGTGAAAGTAGATTATGAATGCTGACGTCTCAGAGGTGATTTCAGGATGTAAGTGGTCCTACCGTATGGCTGAGTAAACAAGAAACTTAACGAAAGTGTTGTGCCGCGCGATCAGCTGGTGAGTGTTAAAAGGGTTTAAAGTAAACACTGCCTATCGTATGGCCCTAACCTTCCTTCAGAATGTACGTCATGTCTACTCGCCAAAAGTTACTCTGCTAAGGCTGCTGCGGCCTTATTCTCGCCCTCAGGGTGTACGTCGCCTCGTCGATGCACTGAAATACATCCTGCTGACACAAAGTTCGCGGCCTCACTCGGCCCTCAGTGTGTACGTCCTCTCGTCCATTCACCAAATGTACCCTGCTGACTCTCCTTGCTCCGCCCTCAGTATGTACGTCCTCTCGTCCTTTCACCGAAATGCACCTTGCTTACTCTCTTACGGCCTCGCTCCGCCTTCAGCTTGTATGTCCTCTCTTCCTTTCATCAAAATGCACTTTGCTGACCCTCTGGCGGCCTCACACCGCCATCAGTATGCACGTCCTCTTGTTTGTTCGAAATCCATTCCGCTGAACCTCCTGTGGCCTCGCTCCATCCTCAGTTTGTACGCCCTCTTGTCCATTCATTGAAATGCACCCTGCTGACCTCTTGCGGCCTCACTCCGTCCTCAGGGTGTACGTTGTTGTCCGTTGACCGCAATGCATCCTGCTGACCCAGTTGTGGCCTCGCCCCACCTTTAGCTTGTATGTCCGCTCGTGCTTTCATCAAAAATGCACATTGCTGACCCTCTTGTGGCCTCGCTCTGTCCTCAGGGTGTACGTCGTGTCGTCCATTCACTGGAATGCACCCTGTTGACCCTCTTGTGGTGCTCTGCCCTCAGGGTGTGCGTCCTCTCGTCCATTCACCAAAATGCACCCTGCTGATGCCTTTGTGGCCTCACTCTGCCCTCAGGATGTACGTCCTCTCATACATCCACCAAAATGCATCCTGCTGAGCTTCTTGTGGCCTTGCTCCACCCTTAGCATGTATGTCCTCTAGTACGTTCGCCGAAATACACCCTGCTGATGCCTTTGTGGCCTTGCTCTGCCCTCAGGATGTACGCCCTCTTGTCCATTCACCAAAATGCACCCTGCTAATGCCTTTACGGCCTTGCTCTGCCTCTCAGGATGTACGACCTCTCATCCATTCACCAGAATGCACCCTTCTGATCGTCTTGTGGCATCACCCTGTCCTCAGTTTGTAAGTCCTGAGTCCTCTCATCTGTTCACCGAAATTCACCCCGCTGATGCCTTTGTGGCCTTGCTCCTCCCTCAGGATGTACGTCCTCTTGTCCTTTCACCAAAATCACTGCTAACCATCTTGTGGCCTTGCTCTGTCCTCAGTTTGTATGTCCTCATCCGTTCACCAAAACGCACCCTGCTGATCCTCTTGCGGCCTTGCTCCGCCCACAGCGTGTACGTCGTCTCGTCCATTCATTGAAATGCACCTCTCACGGCCTCGCTCTATCCTCAGGGTGTGCGTCGTCTTGTCCATTCATTGAAATGCACTCTGCTGACCCTCTTGTCGCCTCGCTCTGCCCTCAGAATGTATGTCGCCTTGTTCATTCGCTGGCACCAAAATGCACCCCACTGACCATCTTGTGGCCTCGCTCCATCCTTAGTTTGTATGTCCTCTCATCCATTCACCAAAATACATCCTGTTGACCCCTCTTGTGGCCTCGGTCCACCCTCAGGGTGTACGTTGTCTCGTCTTCATCAAAATGCACCCTGCTGACCCTCTCGCGGCCTCGCTCCGTCATCAGGGTGTACGTCCTCTCGCGTGTTTACCGAAATCTACCCTGCTGATCCTCTTGCGGCCTCGCTCCATCCTTAGTATGTATGTCCTCTCATCCTTTCGCCGAAACGCATGGTGCCGACCCTCTTGCGGTTTTGCTTTGCCCTTAGGATGTACGTCGTCCTGTTCTGTTCTACCTGTTAAGCTTTCGATTTCAATCTCTCTTAGATTGTGCGTACTTCCTGTCAGCATTTCCCGTGTGCCTATAATTGATTTGGCACATCTACTTGCTTTAGCTCGTAAGTCGTTTGTTCTCCAAGAAGGCATCCAGATGCAATAATCTTTACTTTCGCCTGTATTCTCTTTAGAGCGTATGTGAAACTTGTGACATTACAGCACGTCTTTTCTGACATCACTTATCCACCTATTGTATCAGTGGAGAAGCAGTGGGGGGACAGGGAATACGGGGTCACCAATTTACTTTGGTTTGTCATGGGGTGGGTAAGGGTTATGGGTGGCTTTGGGCCTCTTTTTTAAATCTAAAAATGGCTGCTGTAAGACGATTTTGAGTTCTATAAGACTACCTGAGATATCATAGTTAACCCACCGTCAGACGTTCGTGCAACAGTGAGTTGACGTGAATGTTTGGTGGGTTGAACCAACCTCCACTCGATCGTCCCTGTGCCGTACGTCGTTCTTGTGCCTGACTTTGTCCGGCCGCTGTATTACAACTTGCCGGAAGGTGCTGTATTGTAGAATGTTACAGCTGTATGTCGTTTGTAGGATGCATGTCAGTGTAAAACCGAGCTCCTTTGCCGCACAACCTGTATTGTCGACGTCATTCTCAATGTAGAATACTGAAATGGTTTTTAGTACATGTACTTGTAACAGTCAATGTCCTCCGTATGCGAAATGGGAAAGAATCACAGCTTCAATCACGGCGGATTCAATAACCCTCGTTCTAAATGTGCATCCGACTCGTCCTCACTGCTGTCATCTTCGGCGCCTGATTCTTCGACATGTGTACTACCCCCCCGGTGCACCTCATCGACGACCGCTTCCTCTACTTCTCCATCTTCGTCATCTCCACTCTCTTCCTCATCGTCATCTTCATCATCCTCGTCGTCATCCTCACCACTCTCCTCGCCCTCCACCTCCTCCGTATCCTCATAAAACTTGTCCAAATCCATAAACGCCCCCTTCGTCGACGGCGCACCACCGCTCTTCGATGGCTGCGGGGAAGACCCCCCACCGGGCGTCAACACAATCGGGGTCGACACAGCAGAGGCCCTGACCTGTTGTGATGACAGCGCGACGGGTGCAGCAAACGTAGGACCAGACACGGGGTCTTCATTCTCGGTGTCGCGAAGGGACGACTCGACGCCGCGCTCAAGCCAGTCTGGGAGGCGCTGTGCCGAGAGGGATGGTGGTTTGGAGGAAAGGCTGCCCAGAGTGCCGATCATGACGTGGTTGTCATCTGTGCAAGAGGACGGCGTTCAGAGTGTATGGAGATGTGGTGCGAAGGGGGACAGGTACCTGGATGATCACCGCCGGAATCGAGCTCTCCTGCCCTAGACTTTCCTTCGAACAAGACGAGCTTGACTTGTTCCCTTCTCAGCACGACGCCGGCTCGGGAACTCGGGTGTTCGTCCGTGCTGCTGCCGTTGACCCATGACCCAGAGCCAGAGGGGACAAGACCAGCCACGAGGGAGGAGAGCATCCGAGCGCGGTCGCGCACGTCGTAGTTGAGGTCGTACCGCGCGAGAGAAAACACATATTGGCTGAGAAGAGCGAGGGTGTGATGGGAGGGGCAGAGGACGAGAAGTTTGGCAGCGAGGGTGATGGTTTGGAGCTTGACGATCGGGGCCTGTCAAACGTGTGTCAAACTCGATGAGGAGAGGAATTAGTGGTAGATGTGAACCTCCTGAGGGAACATCTTGGCGGCTTTCCGCAGGACGTCAGGGGCCCAATTTGCCACACCTTCCGGTTGTTCTGGCGTTGGACGCCTCGGGGGCTCGTCCGAAGCGGCGTACTGCCCGACGAGCCAGAGGACAGACGCACGTGCCTGTGGGTACTTGATATTGTCAATTTTGTGTGCGAGACGGGTGATGATGGCGATGGGGGACTGTGTGGTGCGAGCAATTGTTGTAGTGACGAGTTGGGTTTGTATGAGGTGTTTAAGGACAAGGATTGCATTACTGATTATGACGTCTGTGTTTGGAGTTCAATGAGTGAGGAGAGGATGAGGGGATCGTACTTGCCGTGACCTGTTTCGATCATAGTTACAAGGGCAGCGAGGCATTGTTGTGCGGATTCAGGGATAAGGCGGGCGCAGCGGGCGATGCCACGGACAGAATCGGCGACGATGGCATCATTTGGATCATCTGCGTAGTCCTTGGATTCGAGAAGTCAGGAAAAGTAAGGAAGGAGGGGAAAGAAATGACTCGCGATAAGTTCCCGAAGAATGGCAGGGTAGGTGTCAATGGTTATGACATTGAGGAGAAGCTTGATCTTGTCCTTTTTCACCTGTGGGAGGTCGTCGGTTCGGACGAGGAAGCGGGTGTAGTAGGGTGTGAAGAGGCTCTGCAAAGAATTGTTAAGCCGGGAGGTGTCGGAAGAGAAGAGTCTTACGGGAGATGTGCGGGAGAGGATGACGAGGTAGGCGAGGACGACGCGTTCGACTTCTTTTGATGTGGTGAGAAGGCGGAGAAGGGGGCCGACTGCCTTTGATAGGTAGGATGGAGGCGCCGCGTAAAAAAATACCCTGGCGACGCCTAGAATGACCTATAATCGGGATCAGAGGTGGGGGTGTGGGGACCGTGGTGGACGTACGCACGGCTGGATTTCTGCTCTGAAGCAGGGGCTCTACGGATGTTAGCAAGAGCTTGAGGTCGCTGTCTAGCTCTTCTTGATGACTTTCCTTGATGATAGGACGGGGAAGCATGGTTCTAGCGTAGCGAAGAAGGAGGTTGAGGACTTC
>Ga0307516_10001801_pt1 | contig 29413 bp, 45 predicted proteins | sample 19_EM_MG_FD_203310 | JGI IMG/M metagenome (GOLD analysis project Ga0307516, IMG submission 203310) | Populus trichocarpa ectomycorrhiza microbial communities from riparian zone in the Pacific Northwest, United States - 19_EM | ecosystem: Host-associated > Plants > Roots > Unclassified | place... | reverse complement strand
CGTGCCTTTCTTATAAGGCTGACGCGTGTGATTCTTATTGAAACCCAATGGGACGGACAACAGAGCACTCTCTCCCTACTCACTAACATACAGCAGGACGAATTAATGCAAAGGTTGTACACGTACAAATCAGCGGGTTTTACCCTCGGGGTCTTATAGGACTGATGCTCATGGTCTCGAATGAGGCCCCTAAGGTATCCGCCAGAGGGTCTGGAGCAGTTCGGGCGATGGAAACCCCAATCCTGGCAGAGTCGACGTCTTCATCCTCATTCACGTCCTCGTCTTCATCTTCGTCGTCTTCATCGTCAATGGCCACCACGGACCATTCTCGATACACCCCATCGATGTAACGGCTGGACTTCGGGAGTTTGTATGGATCGAAGGGGAAGAAAGTGTTCAGCTCCGTGTTGGTCTGGGGTGGGACAAAGCTCTGACGGGCGGGGGTACGTTGAGAGAGGTCGCCATCAGAACTTCGCTTGTTGGCTTCCAGAATTGGGTAACAGTAGATAAAGTCTGTAGCATGAGCCACCCGGGCAAATTGCATGACCACGTTCGGGGCGCAGTGCTGTGAAGGACCATTAGATGCAAGCCACGACGTGGAACAACCTGCCGACCCACCTTCAGGGGGTTTAGCAGAGACGACACTGCCCTCTCCAGCACGTACAGCCTTGGTAGCCAGTTCTTTCCTGGTCTGCCCGCGTGGGGCTCCGCCAACTCGTCTACATCCTCAATCTGATCCTCGATCAAATCCCTCCAGCGGAAACAGAATATCAGGAAGATCGCTTGGCACACGGCGTAAAACATCCCACAGTGCGTTCCGGTTAGCTCACCGCCCACTCTGAGAGTGTGATCGAGTGCGTCCATTCTACTGGTTAAGAAATCACAGAGGACAGAGACGACGTTTCGTGCGCTCTCTTTGTCGACGAAGGTGGCGCGGCTGACGAAACTGGAGATGTAACTTGATGCGGCTATTCGGGTGACCATGGGGAGGTTTTCGTCCAACAGTGCCTTCTCAACGAGCATCCCTTGGAAGAGATCACTAAATTCAGGGTCGAGCGAGGAGTACCAAAATATCAGGAACTGTGTGTAACGCGATTTAAAAGTTCGGATGATCGCGCGGTCGAATACGGAAAGGAGTGCGTGGAATTGGGAGCGGCGGGCCGCCTTCTCGTGTTCTGGATCTAACACCGTTGTGCTATGTGGTTGGGTGGATGGCTGGTTCCCGGACACGAGTGGCGTTGACGAAGGTGATTCTGAAGGCGATGAATCGGCGGATAGTGTGAGCTTGACAGAAACGGGGGGTCGATTGAGGTAGTCGAAGACAAGCGCGAGGATGGTGTCCAACTTATTGGCCATGTCCTTGATATGACGAAAGTCGGTGGCAAATTCGTTGGGGTTATCGGCGGGCTCCTCGGGATCCTCGGCTTCGGACGATAAGTCGCTGAAGCCACCTTGGTCTTCCTCAGGTGCTTGCTCTTCTTGTTCAACCTCCTCTTGTCCGACAACAGTGTCAAATGGATCGAGTTCAAAAACTTCTTCAAGCCCGGCACCGTCCAAATTTTCCTCGATTTCCTCAATCTCAACCTGGACCTCAACCTAGAGGTGGTAAGGTGGGTATTTGACGCACCGCGTGGGTTGGTTTACTCACGTCTATTTGTATCACGCGATCCACGATGGTGGCAAGGATTCGGTCTGCTAGTTCGGGACAGTACTCCGCTATGCGTAGGGTGTTCCGAATGTAAGTGACTTGCGCGGCGAGTGGCAGCCGTTTGTGTGGGAAGTGTCGTATCAGATGATTTTGAAGGGTAGATGGCAAGGTGGGTATGAGGACGAGCAAATGTCGCAGTAGGTAGTGTAGTCGGTCGTAGATAACCCGTCTTGTAAGGGGTGCAGACGAAGATTCTGGCATTGCAGAGTTAAGGGTATTCGATCCAGAACCTTTTCAGAAAGTCAGTTGAGGGATCCAGGCGAAATCTTCGGCAGTCATACGCACGATATGTAAGTCCCTGGACAATATTTTCGAGCACGAGAGAGAGGTACTCTGGTCGCGCACTAACAAGCATGCCAATAAACGAGGTGTATGACTTGGCGAACTGATTGTCCATGGTCGTCCAGGGCATCGCGATGATTGCCTCGGGAAGGGCAGAGTGTGACCGCTCCAGGCGGGAGACGACATGGGAAAGCGCGGAGATCCACAACCTCAGCTGAGGCCCCGGTGCAGGTGCGTCGCTGGGCAGATCCTTGAAGTTGAACTGGCAGACCAACTCGTCAAAGTCTTCAGAATTTCCCTGTGATCGAGTGTTGGCTGCTGCATCAGAAGAGAGGGAGGGGAGAAACGCGCACCTGGGATTTGCCTCCGAGCGCATTGTCGATGAACGCGAGGTGCATGTCTCTGTGCAGCTTTTGATTTCTTTTTACCCTTGAATTTGTAGCAATCGGCCGAGCGATGAGGAGCAAAGTCGAGGTGTCAAATTGCTGCTTATGCGGCCCGGCCTGTTTCTTCTTGTCTGCGAGCATCGTCCGGGTGTTCTGGGTGAGCGGGCCAGCCTTTGGGGGGCGGTGGTTGTACTGGGAGAGGCGGGAATGTGGATCCATTGCTTTCTGCAAGGACGGAGAGGGGAAGGTGACTTATGTAATCCCGCCCCTCGCTCACCGTCTGCCATGTCCTCGTTCTCGACCGCGCATAGACTCTACGTCAAGTCTCTCTACAGACGTTTCCTCACAAACGAACTCGACTGGGCCGTCAACAGACCGGCATGGAGGGCGAGGGCAATGAACGTCAGGGCTGAATTTGAGCGCAACAGGTTCGCACCCCAACCGTGGAGGAAACCGGCTTCGGCATCCTCACCGTTCGGACAGAAACGTTCACGACCCTAGAGCTTTGGCTACAATCCTTCAGAAGGCTGAGGCTTATCTCGCCGAACACCGTCACCCAGATCGTTACATTCGTCAGTTCACCCCCGCCCTCCTCTCAGCCGAACTTTGACGCCTTTTCGTGTTTCTTCCAGCTCCGTCGATGCCGGACGGTACAAAGTGGTCAGTGCCCTCCGCAACACCGTTCTATGCGCCAATTCTAACCTCAGCTTTGTACAGGGAACGTAATGTACCCGTGTGTCCGAATCACTTGCTTTTCCTCGGTAGTATGCTTACCCCCCTCCCCCTATCAGCCTCCCATTGAACCAATCTTTGACCACGAAGCCCATGGTCACCATTGAATACCCTTGCCATAATAATCAATCAATCCCTTCCACCATCCTTTGTCCTTCGCGTGAATACCGATGATTGAGATCGAGGACCCATTCCATATCAGGTCGTCAATGTAACAGCAACCGTTCGCAAGTGATCGGCTCTTCCAACCTTTCTTCCCCTCATTCCACGCCCTCATGTCTGAGGACAAGCTACGACACGTTTGGCTTGATGTTGACCCAGTAAGTGCATCCCAACAGAGCCGTCGCCACGTCGTTATCTATCTTGATAATTCGAGGGGCACGATGATGCCACCGCGATAATGTTAGCGCTAAGCGCACCGGAGTACGTCGACCTCCTCGGTGTCTCAACGGTATGTGACCCCTTGGGCCGGCACTGAGTCCAAACCAATTAAACCATCCACAGGTCCACGGAAACAGCGACCTGCTCTGTACCACAAAGAACGCTGCTCGTTGTCTCTACGCCTTCTGCGCAGACAAGAATCAGAAAGTCCATATGGGTGCCGCAAAACCTTTGATAAGGCATGCCAGGCACGACCCAGAAATTCACGGTGCTGACGGTCTGGGAGGCGTCAGAGGCTTGCCTGACTCAAATTCAAATATCGTCAAGTCCATTGTCTCCCCGATAAAGGCAATCGACGGTATGGCGGCATCTATGAAGTTCGTTATGGATGAACTCCGGGAGAAGGTTTCTATCGTGTCCTGTGGTCCAATGACGAATGTCGCCCTCTTTATTTCTGTATATCCGGAACTCCTTTACTGTGTGGAAGAGATAGTTTTCATGGGTGGAGGAGTCGGAATCGGTAATCGGGGCCCAGTCGCAGGTGAGCACCCTCCTTTCAGCCCAGGCATACCCTCGTGCTCACTTTGTCGACCACGCAGAATTTAACGTCCTTTGTGACCCTGAAGCGGCTCAGATCGTGCTCAATGCCCCAGTGAAGAAAACCATGATTCCAATCAATGTCACCCACACCGCAATCGTCACTCATGATATTCATTCCAAGATCCTTGGTGGCTCAACTTACAACGGATTCTCCGTCCCGCCTCCGATCAGCAGCCTCCGATACACACTCTCGACTCTTATCACTTTTTTCGCCGATACCTACAAGCACACGTTTGGTTTCAACAGTGGCCCACCTCTACACGACGCTCTCACCATTGCCTACATCGCTCATCCAGAGTTCTTCGCGTGCAGGAGGTACCGCGTTGATGTGGAACTCTCGGGGACTCATTCGCTTGGACAGACGGTTGTCGATATCTGGAACTACAGTGGGGTTACGGAAGACTCCTGGGGACCGGAAGGAAAGAACTGTTTGGTCGCCGAGTCGCTAGACGTAAGGCACCCTATCTCGAGCCTCAATCGCTCGGCCCCTGATTTCAGATTTTACCCTCAGGTTCCCAAATTCTTCCAGTTCTTCTTGGAGTGCATTAACTATTGTGACACCAGGTCACCTCTAAACAGACGCGCACCAGCACCGAGGGGAAGTGGGGGTCTCCAGCTCCCCCCTCCCGACCTGCTACCGAGTCCCATTGTCACCCCTGTAGAAACCCCCAAGTAGTGTTATAGCCGGGGTATTCCTTGTAAGCGTGTATCAGGGGCTATCCACAAGGCTACAGCCCTGCGTAGGCGTGTATGAATGAAAATTCACACACTTGCTTTCGAGGAAGGCACAGAGACCCCGTCGACAGCGAAAAATGTCGGCTGCTGGCACCCTGTTACGATGCGAAGTCACCCGTTACGTGATAGGCGGCACCTCCACCTCAAACCGCGGGTGGCATGCAGGATATCTATCAAGTGAACATACGACAGCGAACAGATAACAGCGAGCGACATGGAGATGAATAAACGTATATGGGTAATAGAGGAAATGGAGGTAACAGATCATAGAATAGATGGGTTCGTAAAGGTCGTAAGATAAGAATTACTCGATGGCCCGACTCTGCCTCGACCCATCGACGAAAATTCTGCTGAGGGGGCGGTGGTTCTCACGCCGCCTACGTTGGGTGCCATCCAGCATACCACGAATGGCCTGATCGAAGTCGCCGCGCTGGATCGTGTTTCCGCCTGCACGGCCGTAGGTCCTCACAGTTTGGGTGAGGACCCCATCTCCTTGTGGTGGAGGCGCAAGTCCATTCGTGGCTGGTGTCTGTACTGGTTTCACCGTGTCTTCCTTCACCGTAGGAGTGGCAGTTTCCGACACGATCACCTTCGGCACAAAAGCCTCTTGCTTCTCTTGGGCCTTGTACACCTCAAGAGCAGATTTCTGCCACGGTGTGAGTGTGGGATCCAGAACTTCTGTCCGACTCGTGCTCACCTGGAGGGACGTCGCGAACGACAAAATCATGCCAAAGAAATCCTCCGCCTTCACCCCCTCTGCGGTTTCCGTGGACTCCCCATAATACAAGAACAGTGACCGTAACTCCAGCTCCAGAGCGGATGCCATGTTTTTTAGTGCGTCGACGTTCCTACGGGCGTCTTGCAGGAAAGGCTGAGTGGGAGATGGTGATTAGTTGCCGGGGTCTCGCTCAGACGCTATAGGTCCATGCCGTACCTTCATGACGAAAATGAATCTATCTCCGGATGGCACGCCAGTCTTCTTCAGCACTCGCACTTCCTCTTCAATCTGTTCGAGTCCCGAGACAAGGGACTTTGCTGACGCCAACAGGGTCTGCACAGAGACTGCACCGAACTCAGTTCCATAACGAGGGTAGGGGTTAGCAAGTACGCACTTCGTGCGGCAGCTTCTACACTCCTCATCTCATCGATGAAGTTAACAAGTTCTGGGTCAGTCCTCAACAACACGCGGCAAAGGTAATGAAGTAGTGTCGGACAGTCTGGACCGCCTTTCGCTGTCTTGGTCTCTTTCAGCTAGATTCGGACCCGGTCAGCAATCAGAGGTGCGCCGAACCACGCAGCGGAATACCTTGACTAGGGCTTCCAACTGGAACCCTTGTGCATTGCCTCGGAAGGTAGATCCATTGAGCGCATTTCCGACGGCAAGCACAGCCTTTTAAGTGGAGTGAGCATTGCCCTTTTGTTGGGGAGGGTATCCAACGGACCTGCAGAACTACCTTGAATCTCTCCGAACCTCGCAAGTCCTTGCATGCGTCCCGGACGGTTTGCATATCAGGCCGGATCTCCTCCACCTCCAACTCTAGTTTTCGTCGGTAGAGCATGCACTCTAGGCGCTGAGAGAGACGTGGGATTGTACTTATCTAAGCGAACAGTGAGCCAACGCCAAACATCAGGTGTGGAGAGGTCCCTTACCTGACTAAAGTATTGGTCCGATTTGGCTAGTTTCCCAACGTCCTCAAAGTCCTTGATCCGGGTAATCTGAAGAACTTCCAGGGAGTGTATTGCATGAAGGGTGTACACCACCTACCTCCTCCGGCGTCGGTAGCTGTCTCGAGATAGACCGCAAGTCGTCCGGCGTGAGTTTGCCGTCGTCCACATCAAGCAATGCTCTCCTGATCTCCTCAAGATCAAGTTTGATCCTTGAGAGCATGATGGCTACAAGGGCTTATCAGGACTACAGGGCAGGAACAAAGCAATTTGCCTACCAATGTTATTGGCACGAGTAATGTCCAACAGTGTGATCACTGCCTGTCTCTTGGGACTCGTTATCGCCGAAGCCGTCACTGGCGTAGGAGGGTTCTCCAGTGAGAATGTATCCTCGAGATCGTCCAGACTGAACGGCGTCGGCGAGGACGCTTCGCCCCACACAGTAGATGCAACGTTAGACGCCCCAAGTTTATTCCAAAAGAACGGCTTGAGTCGTTTGGCTGGCCGAACGATCTTGGGCTTTCCAAACCTGAAAGCGCTCGGAAGAGGAGGGGGGATCCCCGGTGGTGGGGGTGGAGGTGGGGGAACTCCGGATGATGAAGGAGGGGGTGGAGGGGGCGGGGGTGGTACAGGACCGGTATAACTGGGCGGTGGGGGGGGCGGTGGAGGGGGAGAGGTATCTCCATTGATGAGGGGGGCTGGAGGGGGCGAGGGCGGCGTCTGGGTGTTGGAGACCGGGCCCTGAGTCCGGACGGGAGGAGGAGGTGGAGGTGGGGGGGGCTTCGGCGGTGTGACTTCGGGGGGGTGAGGGGTGAGGGTTGGTTTGCGTTTAACCGGCGGTGGGGGCGGTGGCGGTGGAACTTTAGCCTTGAACTCTTGTTCCGATACGAACTTTGGTCGAGAGCCCAACTCTGCCTTCAAGTTTTTTACCTCAACCTCTAGGGCAGCGATTCGATCGTCTTTCTTTGCGAAGCTCTCGATCGCCTGTGAAGCAACTGTTTGCGCATCCAGCTCAGCCTCACCCCTGTCATCGCGAGAGTGGAATCTGGAGTATACAGACTCCATCGCCCGCTTGAGATAGATGATTTCCTTGTTCTTGATTCCAAGAGAAGTCTCTATCTCGCTGTTCTACGGTGTGGATTAGATCAGGACAACGTGCATCAGATGCTGAAGTACCTTAGTCTTTAGCTTCGCGATTTCGTCCATCAGATTGTTCCACTTCGCCCGGTCCCTCTCTCTCTTCGCCTTCTCGTCCTGCATGAGGTGCTGAGTCAACATCCTCTCTCAAGGCTGAAGTTGTCACCGCACCACTTCTCTGTCCTCGCTCGGGTTTTGAACTTTCAAGCGATCGAGGTCGGCCTGCAGTTGCACCACTTGTTTCTCCTTCTGGATTAGTCGTTGGACCAGACCGTGAAAACTCTGTGACTGAAACCCTATATCAGTGGGGCCAGTCGGAAAATGTGGTAGGTTGTAGCTTACCTCTTGACCAGGTTTCCCGGAGTTCTTCTGTGTAGGAGCGGGAACTTTCGCGAGCGATTGCAAAGTATTGATCTCAGCGGTCCGTTGATCGATCTCGCTACGGAGTTTACCTCGCTTGAAATCGGATGCCCCGTCGGTACCAGGAACTGAGGACTACAAGGATGGGCTTACCTCATCAGTTAGCTCGTCAACTTTGGAACGGAGGAATTCTAATTCCTCTTTGATGGTAGCATCGTGGTCCTTCGAGGAGGCCCCAAGGTCAATCGATTGTCGCGTCACATACTCAACGGATGAGGAAAAATCCAGTAGGAATGCCTTCCATCCATCGTTCCTACCCGAAGGTGAGTAACCGAAGGGGTCCTTCTATGTTGGACGTACAGATCGTGAAGCTGTACCACTTTTTCGGCAAACTTGCCCAGAATGGTGAATAGATCAACTTTGAACTGCCTGTGTAAGCACGAATGGTGAGCACAGCGACACGGCTGGAAAACGTGGGGCTCCTTACACGTTGGTATCCCCGTTGAGAAGACCGATGTAGCGTTTCAGAATCTCCAGTAAATTGGTGTATATGTCCGGAAGTTGTTTGGCCAGCTGTCCCAATTCCCCCAGAAGGCCATCCACTTCTGAACTTGAACAACCGTTGATCATAAGTGAATTCGCTCGTTCTCGCATATCCGCCTCATCCTCAAATTTCTCCTCCGTGTATACGTCTAGCTGTGTTAGGAGGGATTCTGGAGGCTTGACGTATCGCAGAGTCTGGAACAGGATTGAGATTACCGTTGGCCGGACCTTCGAGATTTGACGACACTCACAACCATGACCTCGTTTAAGCCCCTCCGTGTGAATTCATCTCTGAACAAGATACGGTCCTCTAGGGCATCTGGACATGTCGTAATGGCGTTTATCAGAGACATGACCGCGGTCCTCGCCTCCCATATTCCTTCCTCTTCGACCTCTGGGGCGGGGGTACCATCGCCATATTCGACTTCTGGAAGCCGAAGGGAAGCGATGAGCCCCTCGAATCGAAAAGCTTCGGAGAACTCGACGCGGTAATCGGAGAGGCCAGAAACAACTGCTTTATGACCCTCTTTCACGGACATAAAACTGATCGCGGCAAGGACAGTAGTCACGAGCGCTCTGAGCTTCCCATTGCTTCCGTGCAGCGAATACGCGATATGGGTGATCATAGTCGGAGACGAAATGACTTCGTGGTATCCTGGCTGAGAGCACGTCAGTTGACGCCCATTGATGACCTCTGTTACCGTACCTCGGTGTTGAGCAGAACCCTGAGGCATTTGGTGAGCTCAAAGAGCACCGTGCTCTCGACCTCGGTCAAGGCCTTGCGCTTTCCACTCTTCCCTACAAGCCCTGCCAGGAGTGTGCCCAAAACGTCTATCCCCTTCCTTTCTTGGACAAACTCCTCGATCCAGGTGAGACTTGCGGTAGAAAGGTGAACCCGGAGGGATATCAAGTGTTTGACGAGTTTCATGTCCACGCTTCGGCCGCTCTTGAGCCCGTCGACATACCATTGCGGGGTCTGCTTCTGGGCCTTGTTCGTCGCTCCTCCCGATGAAGTCCACCAACTACTCCACAACCCGCCAGTATTCTGGGGTTGTAACGGCGGGGGATCTGCATCGGTTCCGTCAATTGACTTGCGCCCTCTCAATGTCGCGGGCTTATTGGTAGTTACGGCAGGGTCTGGGTTGATGGGTTGCTCGGATTCCAGGGTTGGGGTGGGGGGCGTTGAAGAGCTTGAACTCCCCCACACAGAAAACCGGTTCATCAGACTGTTTCCTGTTAGCTGGGGGACCACTCGAGGAAGAATGGCCCCAGAACCAGAAGGGCCGATCGTCGCGGGATGTCGGACACCATGAACTGAGGATTGCCGGGCCAAAGCTTTAGACATCGAACCAAACTCCCGGCTCTGACGGAGCAAATACTTCTTGCGGTCCAAGGGAAGTTGACGCATTTCTTCCCTCCTTTGACCTTTCATTCCGAGACTATCCTATCCAGGACTTGAGCGCGATGCCAAAGGACGAGGAAAGGCCACTTTACCATCATCCCCTCAAACTCATCCAGGTCATCCGAGTCAGATTCCTCTTGCTCTGCCGGTACTGGTATAGGTTCACTGACACCGACGCTGATGCGTCTGCTCTGTGCCGGGGACTCGACGGGTGCGGCAGGCGCGGGCCCAGACGACAGCCAACCCTCGAACATCGTGGAAAGACGCGCCTGGGAGAACGTCCCCCGCCAGTCTCCAGAGTTTCCATGGGAGCTCATAGGTGATGATGGGGTTATGGCCGCCTGAACTCTCGCGGTGCCTTCATCCTCCGCAGACTCTTCTTCATCCTCCGATTCCTCCAAGTCGGCTAAACGCCTGATTGTGGCCTCTGAAGGGGTGAAAGAGCCTGAAGATAACGTCCTCGTTCTACTCCTTCTATACCACTCATCCGGCACACAGAAACGATAGGAAGGTGGGTTTGTTGGGGACTCCTCCTGTGCTGCCTCAAGAGTATCTGAGAAACCAACCGTGGATAAGAGTCGTGTTGAGCCTGGGATGAAATCAGGTTGAGGGAGAATATAAAGAGATAGAATTTGCGCTCATTACCGCTCTCCCTGACCTCTTCCAACACGTATTCAAGTGTCCCAGCCCCGGGGATTGGTAAGGTCTTTGCCAGACCAAGCTCTTCCATGACCGTATTAATCACGTCCTCGACTGTCGAACCTCGTGCGAAGAATACCTTCCACGTGAAAGTTTCATGAATCTCCGGTATACGGATAAAGGAGAGGGTCACGGAGAGCAAGGGGTGCAAAGACACAAGCCGTAGCGTTGGTGTGTGCATGTGGGATGTAAGGGGGAAAGCGGAGAAGTGTCTGGCTGGGGGTTCTTTGGCAGCTTCAGACGAGTTGAGCAATGGAGATACAGACAACGTGGGATCCAATACACCTATAGGATGTCAGACGGTCAAAGGCTCGGCCGTACTTCCTAGCAAACACGAGGGGCGTGACTGACCATCACCGAGCTCTTCCAAATCCTCCTCTTCCCATTGTCTCCCACTCTTCTCGACACGGATCTTCAGCAATGCCCAGCCTGCGCCGTCCAAGCCACCTAGAACCTCCGAGGTGACTTCCGGTTGTGCAAGGAGAGCATCAATAACATCCTGGACTACCCCGTCCGGTTTGGTGGTCGCAAAGTGCAGTGATCCAGTCGGTACGACAACGGGGACGATGAGCGAGCTCTCGGCCATCAGCGTCTGGACCAACGTTCCCCAAGCCGGTCCTCGTCAATTGTGTTGATATATCGCGGTCGTCAAAGGGTAGGATGTGTGGCGATGGTTAGCATTCAAAACGGTCGACACAGAGAGAGTCGCGAGTTACAGGTAAAGCAGGCTGTGGGGCGGAAGAGAGATGTGCTACAGCCTGAGAGTCACTTCACCAGTTTCCCTGGAGTTCCCCGGTCCGGAGCCAAATTCCCACGGGTCAAGGTCGGCCTCCAAACCGATCGACCCACGGCCGGCTCCGGGGAGTTCTTGCCCAAGAGGAGATGGATCGTATGCTATCGTATGGTGGTGTACTCGCTGTATTATGCGGATGAAGGTACAACAAAAAAACGCAGATATCACGACGACAACATCTAAACGGTCGAAGATGATCCCTCTGTGTCCACCGAAGGGTGAACCATATAATACACTCTTGCGTTTCCGTCATCCGTTTCAAGGGACTGAGCCCCGCTCTCGTCCAGTGAGGGTGGCGGAAGTGACTCTTGTACATCTCCGCGGACCTCGATCAAATAGTTGTCCTACGAGGAACCGTCGGCATTTTCTTCACAAGGTGAACGGCGAACACTTACCTTTACGAGTTTCCTCAACATCTTTGTGATCAACTCTCTCTCGTACTCCAATGCCTCCACGTCCTGCAACTCGTTCTCCTTGAACTCAAGGTACCAGTCGATGAGTTCCTCCTTATCCACCCCTTTCCCAGTCGCCTGCTCGACCTGCGATAGATGAAGGATGATAAGGCTCTGTAACTGGACGAACTTGTCGTGGGTGATAACCATCCTCCGCTTTTGTTGGGCTGGCGCAACCGGGTCTGCGCGTCCTCCTCTGGGTGAAGAAGTGAGAACCCCGGCACTCGATCCAGCAGTGTCCACATTTATGATGGGAGCCGACTCGCTGAAGCTGGTGTCTGTGGTATCCATGTCTGCGCCGGACATCTCGACATCTTGGCTCTCCTCGCCTCCGGCATCGGCTCCACCTTGAGGGTTTTTGGACTCGTCTTCATCAAAGTCAATATCGTCCTGCTCGACGTGGATGATAGACTGCCTGAGCAAAGCGTATGCCTCTCGAACGAATCCAGGAGTTATCTGGCGCATGCGGTGGTTAGTCTCGTATTGGAAGAGAGAGGTCTGTCTGTTACCTCTGCAGTGCAGTTCGCTCTGGCAATAGCCTCGCTCAATCGAATCATACTCTCCAACTGGCGAACGGTGATCCGATACGAGTTCCTCCCGGCGCCTGTAGCGTCGTCCTGTCTCAGGATCCGGTATTTCTCGATCAGCACCTCCGCAGCTGCTGGGGTCAACTAAAATGACCGGTGAACGCGGCGCCTTTCTCCGAGTTCCGGGCTGCTTACCTTGGGGTTGAAAGTCCTGGCGTATCGGATGTACCTCTGGAGCGCCTCTGTGCTGAACTCTGGAGAAATTGCATCGTCCTGGAAGCGATGAACGTTGACTATATGCTGCGCGAGGTTTAGGTCCGTCTTCTGGTCGCACTCGTCTAAAACCACGAAGAACAGATCAAAACGGCTCATGATTGGCGCGGTCATTGCAACGTTTGCCCTCAGCGTTTTCTTTCTGTCGTACCGACCGCTGATCGGATTGGCGGCGGCGAGGATGGAGGTGCGCGCGTTCAGAGTTGCGTGAATGCCAGCTTTGGCGATAGAGATCGTCTGCTGTTCCATTGCCTCGTGGATGGCAACCTGATCCGAGATATCCATTTTATCGAATTCGTCGATCGCACAGATCCCATTGTCTGCAAGCATCAACGCTCCCGCCTCGATAGTGAAATCTCCAGTTTCCTCGTCCTTCACGACCGCTGCGGTAAGACCGGCAGCAGAAGAAGCTTTACCAGAGGTATAGACGGCGCGAGGGAGGAACGAACAGATGTATCTGAACAAGAAAACAGACAGGTCAGTTCATGGCCTGAAGCTTGAACCCACCTCACTCACTTGAGGAATTGAGACTTGGAGGTTGATGGATCTCCGACAATACAAATGTTGATGTCCCCCCGAAGGTGCATTCCCTCCGAGGTTTGCTTGTGCACTCCACCCATCAACTGGAGCAACAACCCCTTCTTGACAATATCATGACCATACACCGTCGGTGCGATACTCTCCACCAAACGAGAGTAGATGTGGTCGGAATTGACCATTTGGCGTAACTCCTCGAGCTCTTGTTCGGTAAGAGTCCGAGCGAACGCCTGAGCCTCGTCTTCCCCATCTTCCTCTTCACCACGAATGTTGGTGCCACCCTGTGGGTAGATATGTCTCTCAGAATCTGAGGGATAACGGAATCCCGAACCGTCCTCACCCTGCTGTCCGCATCATGCGCCATACAAGCAAGGAAGGCGGTCTTGTACTGAAGATCTCGAACACCAAGACTCTTCAGACCCGTTACGCCTCCCCCACCGACTGCCCCCGGGCCACCTGCGCCAGCCTTGTTTGCCTCCCGCATGAGCTCCGCCTTGTTACCTCCGGGCATGTTAAGCTGGCTGACATCGGGAACAACGATGAAGGTCCCTGTGAATACACATTTGTCTCCGGCCTTTGCACGCTCCACGAGTTCTCCACGGAGGATAACATCCAACGATCGAGGCATTGACCCAGTTGGGATTTCTGATGGATTCTCCTGAATCCTGACTTTCTGCCAATCGGTGAACTTGGAGGTGTCGATCTGCAGTTGCCACCCAACGCGGTTACCGCAAGTGGGGTTAGGACATAAACTTGGCTAAAGAAAGACTCAACACCCGTTCACACGAGAAGTCGGAAACACTGGCTGACCTCTGTATACTTGAATTGTTGTTCGACCTCATTTATAATCCCCTTGCACGCTTCGCAGGTGAAACTTCCGTACAGAAGTTCTGGTCGCACTTCGCTGGTCCTGGTGACGGTTCCGCTAATGCTCATCAACGTGCCAATCCTATCGGCCCGTAAATCCCGGATTCCGGACACAAGGGGCAGGTGATAGATAGCAATACTGAAGTCTCGGTTCTGCAGATTTGAGGAGTCCGTGGAGGCAGCGGTGGGGTTGATCTTCAGGTACGTAGGCTCGTGTTCTGCGACGAGGTTGTAGACCGCCCGACGTAAGTATGGGAGGAAACGATAATATTGTTTCTGTATCGCATCGGCAAGAACTGGATCCTTGGATAGGATGTGGCCATAATCCACGTAGAGGGTAGTAAGCTGATACTCTCGCATTGTGTGAATCTGTTCGATGTAGATTAAATCCTTTCCTGGGCGACCAAAATGGGCATCTGCGAGGTCGACGGCTTCGGCAAACCTAGGCGATCTGGTTTAGTTCGAGGTGCAAGGGCGTAAAGGCGAGGGGGTCAACGTTTTAAGGAACGTTTCGAAACTCAGCGCAACACTCTCCCCGACGGCGTCCTTGACCATAGGCACGTCGGTCACGATCTGCCCTTTGACTCGCTTCCGCCTCCTTGCGGCAGATCCATCGTCGGCGTGGGCATCCTCGTCGTCGTCCCCGAGGTCCAGCGCACCTGTGGTGGTTGTGGGCGGCTGCCTGCGTCTCGGGGTGGACGTGCTTGGAGAATTCGTATCGATCGGGGTTGGGGCGCTGCTTGGGGGCATTGAAGACCTTTGGATGGGGGGAGACGACGGAGTGTCCATGGTCTGTTAGGAGAAACGCGTCGAAAACGCGGAAATGGGGTGTAGGGGGAGGAGGAGGAGAGGGGCTGTTAATGAGAGGGGACGCGTTGTCCAAAGAAGGAAGCGTGGACTGGACCGTGACCATTGCGCAAGAGGCTCAGAGGGCGTGATCTTGATCTCCGGCTGGACATGCGGCTCATCCTTATTACTCTTGCTACCCACCGACGACGACCATGAGCTTGGACGGCGACCCTTTGGACGAGGACTACGTCAGAACAAGGCTCAACCAACCGCCCTTCGTCACAATCAATGGTGTCCTCAACGTCAGAGACCTCGGTTCCTACCAGACTGCCGATCCACCCCTCACAACAAAGCCCTCGTTAATGTACAGGTCTGGGGAGGTTTCCAGCATAACAGCAGAGGGTATATACCCCATCTCTCTCCACAGCCCGAATGACGACCCAACCTCATTGACCAGGCAAATCGCAACTCAAGTCGCTGGGGATCACTCACATCTTCGACCTCAGATCTGACCCGGAGATGGCGAAATGGCAGTCCCCAATTCCACAAATCGATGGGGTCCAGGTAATCCATGCACCCGTCTTCAAGAACGAGGACTACAGTCCGGAAATGATGGCCAGGTGCGTCGCACTGGTGTCCGCAACAGCCTCCCACTTACCGATTGATTCCTTCCCAGGAAATTCAAACTATATTCCGCAAATAAGACGGAAGTGCGTCGCAACTAAGCTCAGAATCCCACCCTATAACAACTGAGAAGCAGGCCCGCAGGCTTTCATGGAACTTTACACACAGATAATGGACAACGCCGGCCCATCTTTCCGCACCATCTTACACCATATTAGAGATAACCCGGACTCTGGTTGCATGTTCCACTGTACTGCTGGGAAGGATAGAACCGGTGTCCTGGCGGCACTTTTGTTGAAGGTCTGTGCAGCCTCCCGTGGATGATCAACCCTCTGACAGGGTACATCAGCTCGCAGGCGTAGACGACAAAGTCATAGCGAAAGACTACGCCCTCACTAGAGTGGGTCGAGAGCCCGCCAGGGAGAAGATCATGGCGCGCCTTCGAGAGGAGCCCCTCTTCGCATCCAACAATGAAGCAGCTCTCAATATGTTCTCCTGCCGGTAATTCTGCATCCCGGTCCCATCGCTGGGAATAGTTTGCTGAATGCTGGCGTACAGGCCCGACACCATGCTGGCCTTTCTTTCGCTACTGGAGGGGAAATATGGTGGGGTGGAAGAATACCTGAGGAGTGTCGTCCAGTTGACCGACGAGGATATCTCAACCGTCCGATCGAATATCCTAGCCCCTGGTCCATCGTAGGTCACACCACATTCCACCGTCCAGTCGTCAATGTCATCCACTATTAATAAACACGAAGTAACTATACACATCAGAACCAACCGAGCAGAAAGAAATGTCGATCTCGCAACGTGATAAAACGGAGTGTCAGAAATGCAACGATAAATCATTGCACACACAACCTCGCCAAGTTACATCTGCTTCTTAGCCAAACTGAGCGTCCGTTTCTGCTTCTGCGCAGGCCCGACCGCTTGCGGGGGACTCTGTGGTGGTATGGTCCCCCCTCCACCCAGTAATCCGTTCTGCCGAGCTCTTGGATTTAACGGCGACAGTGCCCCGGGCCTTGGGGGAGGCCCCATCATCCCAGCTTCCGATAACCCTACCCCAGGTGGTCCCATTACCTTCCTCCTTCCAAGGCCGCCGCTCACGTTCTTACCGCCTCCAAACCCAGATGGGCCAGTTTGTGAGGAAGCGGGGCTGGTACGGTCCCGGTCGTTTGCCAGGAGTTCCGAAAGTGGTGAAGAATCTGCCCCTAGGTTTTGTCTTCTTGCCTTCTCGTGCTTGGCCTGGACAGAACGGAAGTGCTGGAGGAGTTCTTGCCACTTGATATCTTCCCTACCCAATTTCGATCGAGTAGAGGAAATGCTACCCACGGCCCTACGCCCAAGGGCGGATCAGGAACACAACAAACAGAAGCTCGACACGGATCGTACGATGATTTCGGCGCGATATGCAAAAAGCCGGAAGAATTGACGGCATTGAGCCTATTCCTCAGAGAGACGAATGCCGAACTTTGTGGCAGCAACATCAACAAGCCATACAAACACTTGAACAGGTATGGGTATTTCTCCGGCTCGAGGAGTTGGAGTCTCAGGTCTGCGTATGGTGATTCACGTTAGTCTAGTACCGCTCAGACCGGCAGGGTGGGACTCACAGGTGAATACCGGCGATTCGATAAGCTGTACCAATTTGTCGATCTGCACGAGCATAGCGACAGTGACTTCAAGGTCAGCACTAGAGGTGGTCAGAATTGGGATGAGGCCATACTGATGTCGATTCTACTCACAATATGTATAAGAGATTCGACGCGTGTTCATATGCCTGTGCGAGCAAACACAGCGAGAACACCGCCACGGGGTTATGACACCAAGACTTATACAAAATCGTGAATAGCACCTGGCCGTCCTGCTGCACTATGTGCGTCAGACACCCGGGTGGCGGACGCGATGACCAGTTCCGCATACCCGTGTTTCCAAACTCTTTAACCGCCTCCTAAACTCAGCCAATTCTGGCGAGGTCATTAGGATCAGGCTGAGCTTCTGCACGATAACGCCAGCAAATTCGAGGTCCTTGAAAAAGCAGGTCATTAGTGTTCTTCCGGATCTCCCACGACCAAACTCACCTCTTCGCGCTCCAGCAACTCTGCAAAAGTCCGATAAATCTTCTCCGTGTTCAAGTTTAGACACAATTGTCGAATGATCAGACTCCCTCTTGTTTCCAACAGCCTCCTGTCGGTACTGAAGAGCTCCAAGAGGTTGTGCATGAATACTCGAAAATAACTCTCTTCCGAACTAGTGGAGATCTGAGCGATAAGCTGGAGATCGTGTTTTATTACTTCTTCTGAAGAGTCTGAAAGTGTCTTGAGGAGCGCGGGGAATGTGCCATCGTCCATGGCAAGGATCTACCGGGGCAAAGTTAGTCTGCCACAAAACTCCAGGTTTCGAGGTGCGCACCTTTGGCGACTTCTGATGTAGCATGATCAGCCATCTCAATGCTGCCACTCTCGTCTCTTCATGGTCGCTCAGAAATTGGATTGTCAGCGCGTTCACCGTGGCAGGATAGTCCAACGGGAATGGCTTGTCCGTTATCGGTGACACCTGGGCCGCAGTCTGGGCCGCCTGCTGTTGGGACTGTCCAATGGGGGGGAGTGCGATTCCCCCGCTCCTCATCGAGATCGGGGACTCTGGGCGGCTTGCAAGGACCGGTAAGTTACTCTCCCCTTGTTGTTTCAGGTTGCCCACAGCATTATCGATATCCTTCTGTGTCGGTGTCGCTCCCGGTCCTTTTGGTTTCTGCCCCTGCCCCGATGTCGACTCTTGTATCAACTCGGGAGAGTTTACATCCCTACTCGGTGGGTTTGTCTGGTCCTTGGTGGACTGCCTCGTTGGCACTGAGCTCGCCGTTGGAGTCGGTGAGGGAGCTGGAGGGTTGGTCCTCCCGTCTGCCCCCGATCTTTGAGCGCTGGATGGATCTGGTGTCGACTGAGAAGGAGAGGGTAACGACTGTACGACGTTCAATAAGAGTTTGTTGGTCTTGACGGCCGCGGATTGGATCATGGGTACATCATGGGCGAGGTTCGGTAGGATGGCGAGGATTAATCGTGGTGCAAAGGGGACCATAATCTCGTGAGCGAAGGTGAGGAAATCCGAGAGCCACCGAAGGGCTGTGGACTGTTGTATCTCATCATCTGCGAAAACCATCAGTACAATGCATTGAATTGGCGGTTCCAACGTACGTTCGCCGTCGAGTTGATGGATGAGGATTTCGACGATCGCGGCGTAGTCGATTGTCACGCCCTGTCCAGGTATCCACGCTATGACCACAAGTCAGGCAGTTACCCAGGGAATGGGGAAGTTACTAACACCCGAGGTCCCTATCATCGAGGTCTGTGTTTGTGCCGTCCGGGTAGTTCACCTCGCCTTCTTCTTCACTATAAACCGGTGTCGTGTCCTCCTGGCTTTGGTCGCTTGGTTCGGCCCCTTCAGCGGCTGTCTCCTGTTTCGCTTCCTGTTCGTTATGGGTCTTTCTTGCGACAACGGTGATATCCCGGATTTCTTTCAGGAACTCGCTGAGGACCACCTCTGTCGCCACCCGAACGTCTTCGGTCGGATCTGAGAGGTATTTCCTAGATGAAGGGTTAGGTGGGTGGCAATGACAGAACAAATGTACTGACAGGAGTCCATCCAGGAACTCAGGCAAATAGGTAACGAGTTCCAGCTCGGGCACGGAATCCAACACCGTGATCCATGACACCAAGAAACTCCTCGTGAATGGACTGATGACATATATCCTATCCGCCAGTAGTGGAATGAAGCCCTTCAGAGAGAATGCCTTCCGCGCCTCGTTTATGTCTGTACCACTAGCGATGTCATCGGGATGGAGTACGACGATCCCCGGACCTTCGCCATACAGCTCCCGCGCTTTCTCGGAGTTTTCCTGGAACAGGGGAACGTACACGGAAGCCGTCTCTGCGACGATATCCTTGAGTAGCCGGTCCAGCAGTTCAGCACCATTCTTGACGGAAAGTTCTGAATCCGCGGCCAACTAAATCTAAGAATGAATATGCGCAAGCCACCAAGCCAGGGGGGGATCAAACACTCACCTTGCTTAGAGCGTCAAAAATGGGATTGAAGTACACCAAGATCTCTCCCTTGGATACCTTGGCGATATTGTACAAACACTCGGCGGAGAAGTATCTCACTCGGTTCTCCGCGTCCGTGAAGCAACCAAGAAGGGGATCTACGAACTTCTCCATGTACGGCGCAATTCCTACGCCAAGGGCGATAGCTGTCCCGGCCAATCCAATTAATCCACCGTTCCGAACGTGCAGAGGATTGGCGATATTGCTGAACATCTCGACGAGTTGATCGACAATCTGGCTGATGCGTTTGTGATCCCCTTGTTGGTTGCAGTCTCTTGTAAGCCTGTGAGCCAGCGATTGGCAAGGTAAGCAGGTATTGCCGAACGACGTAAGCGAGTACCGACGTACTTCTCGAGGTCAAGAGCAGCAGCCTTTCGCTTCTCGTACATCTTGTCCACCAACTGCTTCGCAATTGTGCTCTCTGCATAGTGGCCATTGTTTGAGCCAGGGATGCAAGGCAGAGACGCGTTACTCACCCATGATGAAGTGAAATCTCCCGTGGGTGTGTCGTGGTCAAATTAGGGTATCATACGTAGGCTCGGGTGGATAAGCTTAGCGGTTGGACGTGGTGCAACGACCACACTCCGAGTAGTTCGCGAGGATGATTGGAGAGGTGAAGTGGAACCGAAGAAGAGAGACGTAAGACAGGAAGCGAGATCACGAAGAAATACGCTGCACGACGTTGTCCACCACGCTAACGACCTTCACCCCCGCATCCAACATCTCCGCCTTTGCCTCCTCCCAACCAGCACCAGGGTCAACGCAGCGGATGCCTTCTTCAATCACATAGGTATTCCACCCTGCGTCCTTCGTCTTTGCGCAGTCGACGGCACTGAACCGGACACAGTAGTCTCCAGCAAGCCCGACGAAGTAAACATCGGTCACCCCCTTCGCCTTCAGAATGCCCTCCAGTCCACTCTCGCTTTCCTTCAACGGGGGGTTCGTCAGCGGTGGCCTGAATGCGGAGTACATCTCCACCCTCGGGTCAGTACCCTTCTCCAAAATTAAATCGACTTTCCCAACATCCAGCTCCTCGACCAACTCGTTTCCCGCCGTTCCAACAACGCAATGGTCTGGCCACAATCGACTCTCGTACGCTTCACCTGGGTTGTTTGGGTTACGGATGGTGACAAGCGACGTGAACGGCTGTTTGTCTTCGTGATTAGATGCGAAGCTGATGTGGTCTGGAGGGTGGTGGTCCTTTGTCGCGACTTTGAATACGAAAGGCAGCTTGAGGAGGTTATTGATAACTGGTATCACTTTCCTCCCCCCTCCAACCGCCAAAGATCCGTTCTATATAGCCAGGCATCACACTTCTGGTGAATACTGCAATCTGAACCTTCGAACGCACTGGAGGGCAGAAGTCTTCCTGAAGGTCGATGATAACGAGCGCTGGCTTGAAAGTCATTGGGAAACAGAGTGGTCGATCTTATGTAAGCTACACCCCACAACCTCATCTCACCGACGAATCCCCAAGCGTTCGTATTCAGTTCGCGCCAAAGAGGCTGATCAGTGCGGTAGGTGGTGTTTGTGCACCCTCTCGGACTTTGGTCTGCCCGCAGAACGCGATCAAGTGTTTCGAGGGATGCCATGTCACCGTAGAGACAGGGCCGGCGGTAGGGACCCGATGGATTGGCATACCGGTTTCCACAGCGCACTTCGAGATCAAGTTAGCGGGGAGGGAGATGATATACCAGCGATAGGCTCACAATGTCGATATACGTGCTCGTGTTTGAAATAGCCAGATACTCTCCGTCGTGAGAAAAGCTCAAGGCGTTGATCGCATGACTGTTCGATATGTGAGACAACACGAAATGGGCGACGGGGGAAAGCACCCACTCGCAGCAAGTGATGGTCCTCGCGCATATCCATTCCGACACGTCGAACAGATTCACGATAGAATCGTGTCCTCCGGACGCGATGTATTTCCCCCTGGGATCCTGAGCTATCGCAATACAACCCCCTACGTGAGCAGCCGGGTTCTCCTGGATCGTTAAGGCAGGGTAGTCGAAAACGCGTAGTGTATGTTCCGAGTGAAAGGATGCCACGATCCCGTCGCCCGCGTGGTTGAACAAAGCGGAGGATGCCACAACCTGATTGCGCTTTGTGAGTCGTGGCTCCAAATTTTCATCACGGCCAGCTTACTGTTCTCCCCTCCTCCGCCGTCCTCCAGGTATCCTTTGTTTCCCCGGGATTCCGCCCCATCTCGAGGAAGTACAACGAATGCCCGGCGGACACATAAAATATTGTCTTCCCGTCCGGTGCATATCCAGTCTGTGTCGGCGTGAGTTTCAGAGAAAGTTGTTGGATAGATCGACTTTCTGGTAGAAGTAACATTAGCGAGATGAGGAGAGCTGGCACCCAGATTACGCACGTCGGGCGTCCCAAAACACGATCTTACGGTCCTTCTGGCTGGAAGAGACAAATAGCTCCGGATGGGTGGGGTTCCAAGAGACGTGATCTACATCGTCCGCATGGGCACCGGAGTATATACTCGCTGTGCGAATCTCCATCTGATGGTATGCGACAGATATTTACATTCAGCGGAAGCAAACAAACCTCGAGGCAGAAACAACGGGAATGGCGGAAGAGGGACTCACGCTCTTTTCGGGCTGCCAGACTCTGACAATCTTGTCAATCCCTACGGCGGCCAGCTTTCTACCGTCACAGCTCCATGCTACGTGAGACATTGTGTATGGGGAAGGTATCTTGATGTCCCTTGGGCGGAACGCTGAGAAGTTTGGTGTCTGACCGAAACGGATGGTCAAAGTTGGATCGTTAGGGCGTGTGGTGGGTTGGACGTACGTGGATTGCTCGGGCAGCATATGTGGTATGCAGTGGTGGAGAAGGTGGCCGTTGCGGTGGCGGAATCTCATCATCCTCTTTGCCATTCGTCGCCATACGTGGGTACCGTTAGCTATCCGATAAGTTGACGGTGAGAGTGGTGGATGAGTTGAGGACGATCGACGGAGACGCGGATCAGCGTGGCCCTCAAGCGCCGACGAGGCGCTCGACTCGAAAATCATGGTCAGCCGTGAAAGGCCATGGCCGTACAAAAATATTCGTCGTTGTCGACCCGCCAACCGCGGCGCTGACTTACTCTTCGATTGATATCCCCCTCTGAGTAAGGAGGCTAGTTTTTTTAATCACACATGGGTTGCTTTGAAGGGTCGGATGGGCCGTATGAGTCCCAACTTCGGTGTTGGTCTGACAATGGAGCTCCTCCCTCTCCGGCCACTGAGTCATGCACCAGGTGGGCTGAGTTCGAGTGCGAGTCAACGCGCAAAGAGAGGGCGGTTAACCCGGAGCGATTTCTCCTGGATACCGACGGGTGGGTGCTCGTGTGATCACGATGTTACGGGCCGCCGTTGCTGATCCTGGGTGTGCAGAATTCGCCCGTGCTGATCCTGCCGGTGTTTAAGCTTAACCTCAACGTCTCACAGCTCCTGGTTCCACCAACGATGGATCCATCCGACCCAGAATCCTTCAACCATAACTCTGTCACCCTGAGCACAGGCAGAAAATACCACTACGTCGACCAGCTCCCCAAAAACTACAACCCCAATAAAAGCCTCACCCTGCTGTTGGTGCACGGCTTTCCCGACCTCTGGTATGACGCGTAGATGCGGTAAGAGCACCATCTCATCTGACTAACAAACGGATAGGTATGGCTGGAGGCACCAGATTCGCCCGTGGGTCCAAGCCGGTTACCGCGTCATTGCGCCTGATATGCTTGGATACGGCCAAACGGACAAGCCACTGGCGATCGCGGATTATACCTTGAAGAGACTCGCGGACGATTTGGCTGCTCTCCTGGATGCCGTCAATCTCTCTAAAGTTGTACGTGCCATACACACCGCGCTCTCTCCCTCCACCATAATCAATTCCAACACCTCTGTTATCACCAGGTCGTGATTGGCCATGACTGGGGTTCTGTTGTCGTAAACAGGTTCACCCTCTGGCACCCAGATCGCGTGCTTGCGATCGCTCAGTAAGTCCAGGTTCTCGTGTGCGTGCACACTTTGGACGCTTACCGATCCGGTAGCCTGAGTGTACCGTTCGTCCCTCGTACCACCAAGTACCGCCCTCTGGAGTCTGTGGTCGCCGGGAACCCTATGGGGTGGAGCTACCAGCTCTACTTTGCCAACGAAGATTCCAGCGAAGAAATCGGCAATAATGCAAGGCAACTTCTCAATGTCAAGGTAAAAACCAATGGTTGATCCTCCGTTTCCGCAGATCCCACTATTCTACAACATCGTGTATCTCGCTACACCTCCCGTGGGGCTGTTTGGCCTCCCACAAAATTTTAGAGACATCGTCACCGGCAAGACCGACTACAACTTTAGTGGGGCGAAGTCCCTACTTAACGACCAAGTGAGTCCCTGATTGCATCCACGCAGCACACGCAGGGTTCAATGACGTGCGTTATGGTAGGAGATGAAATACCTGTTGTCCCAAACCGGCAGCTCACTCCAGGGCGCATTAAACTATTACCGTACCACCAAACTCCGGTTCGAAGAGGAACGAGCCGGTAGGCCCATGACCTTTCCGGTGATGAGCCTGAAATTCACCCCTTCACCACCCTAGCTCCCAACCTCCCGTTTGCGTACAAGAAGGGCCTACCGGTCCTCCACCTGCGGGGAACGAACGACGCAACAAGCCCAGAGCAAGCTACCCAGATCATGCGCAAGGTTTTACCTTGGGGAAAGATCATCGCTTACGAAGGCGCCGGACACTGGCTCATGGTAGAGAAGAAGGACGAGGTAACACGAGACGTGCTCGATTGGCTCACTGGTGTGGGAGCTAAGTCTAAACTGTAATTACAAACCCGCGGTAACGAATACAAAATGCCTCCTTTACTACGTTCTAGACCTTCTATAGACCAATAAATCAGTCGAAAATATCAGTGGCAAACCGTGATGCTTTAGAGAGTCTCTCTAAGTCGTTGGTGGCCTCTTCTTCGGTACATCCCCTCGACTCAATAATCATGTTCCTCATCTTCGCTTTGACCTCAACAGCGACCTTACCAGCCCCGCAAAAGTAGTACTGTGATCTCGTCATCAGCGCCAACTTTTATGGGTTGCGGTGGTAGAGAAACTCACGCTGGCGCCCTCGTCGAACCACTTGGAAATGATCTCCCTATCTTTCCAAACACGGCTGTCAAATTGCCACATAAGCAAAAATCGTCCCGGAGCAGAGTGAGGGGGAACGGATACTCTTGAACGTATTTACATCCCTCAGACTTCTCGCTATCCCTCGAAAACGCGGGTCGGACTTCTAAGATCCCCAGCTTGTTCCACTCCTCAATATCCGTCTTGGAGTACAAGAAGTCGTCATCTGGGGATCTGCATCCGAGGAACAGCGTCATCTTCCCGACCTCACGTCCGGCCTCTTTCTGCAGCGCCCGTTCCTGGATGAACCCGCGCATCGGGGCAACCCCAGACCCGGCGGCGATCATCACAACAGGGACGGATGGGTCCAGTGGGAGATGGAAAACACCAGAAGGTCGGACGGCCATCTGAACCTTATCACCTGGCCTTAGACCATCCAAATACGTAGTGGCCACACCCATAAATTCCTCGTCCTTTCCGGATAGAGCGGGGGCCTTGACGACACTGATCGTCAGAGTAACCCGTTGTGGGTTCCAAAGCGGTGACGAAGAGATCGAGTACTGCCTGACACGGATGGGAGGAAGCATTTCGAGGTATCGAGCGAAGGTGGGTTGGATGTCAGGGTTAGCTTCGAGGATATCCAACAGACTGATACGGTTGGCTAAAACCTCTTTGGCGTACGTCTCGGAAAGGTTTCGGAGAGTCTGAGCGGCAGTCTCAGATTTGGATGATGCCACGAGGTCACGGAGGTTGCGCGGCGTCGCAGGTTGTGACAATTCTACGTATCCGCTCAGAAGGCCGAAGACGGAGATAGACCTTCCAACGGGGAGGGAGGTGGGGATATTCGACGAGAGTGTGATCTGGACTCTCCCGTCAGTATGGACACGAAACGAAATGCGCCTGCGAGTACCTCTTGTTCACCGAGCAGCTTAAAGTGGCTGAGAACGCGCTTGACATCCCTCTCGGGGTTCACCGGGAGACTATGGTACGACAGATGAGCAAATAGGGAGGGTACAAAAGGGGTCCACCCACATGGCAAGGTAGTCACCAGCACTGTATGTCTGGTTAGGGGGTAGCTCAAACTCTATGACAAATGTCAACCCCGCATTTCTCAGGCACTGGTGGTGGCTCACCGAGGTGCCGTTTCACAGGTTTTCCGGGAGCGGTCAAGACAGTGTTGGTGATCACTCCACCAAGAGCAGCATCAGCCTGACGAAGTGTCGCCGCCCTCTCCGTGCCGGTTGTTGTCTCTTGGATCTCGATATTCGAAACGCTCGCTGAGGACTTGGTTTGGTATTCCTAAGCAGAGAGTGCATCAGCCATCAGACAGTGTAAGCGCACAAGTGAAACGACCTCTGTCAGTTTCTTGAACAAAAGATCCTCCCAGTGGTCAAAATCGCTGAACATCTCCGATCCTCCTGCATCTCCTTCGCCTCGTGGCAGGAGCGCTTGGCCGCCGTGTTTCCCGATGAGCTCATCCACAAGCCTTGGGATACGTTGATACGTATGAACCCAATCACGATTTCCGCAACCGAAGACTGCATACTGGATGTTCGACAAAGGTTCACCTTGCAAGTCACTCAACCACTTGACGAAGTAAGCGGCATTGTCGGCAGGTTCACCTGGTTTCGGGTCAATGCTTCGCGTAATCACACGCAAGGGGTAAGGTAACTGACCTTCGAAGGATGAGGTAATGATTACAACCGGACCGCCCGAGGGAATATTCTCGGCAGCTGAGTCTAGGGTTCCTATGGATGGCCGGAAACCATGGGCGGGAGCATCAGAGGCCACCCTTTGCGCGAACCCCTCTGCAGTACCAGAGTTGGAGCCATACAGCACGTATAAAGGCTGGCTACCAGCAATGTCCGTTGACGAGGCAAGACCGTATTTCTGTTTCGCACCACCCCGGAGTAGCTTCGCGCCTGAGGGTGTCGTATACAGCCTCGCTGTTCGGTTCCTCGGGTATGCTCGAATGTAGAATCCATCAGGTTTAATGGTAACGGACTGCTTCAACCTCAACTGGTAACCCGGATCGTCCATGACGAGATCGAACCGTTGGAATATGGTCGCGATGGCCATGTGGGCTTCCTGGATCGCGAATGCCCTTCCCTACAATCGTCGAATCAGGAAACAGGATTCTGGTGCGATATCGGAAAGCCGTACAATGCAGGCTCGCAGACCAAATCCGAAGGGGTGCCATGCGTTTGGCTGGTACGACACAGCATTGGCATCAGTGATTTTTGAGAATAATGATATCATCCCATGACACACACCGGTAACTTCTCGAATTTACCATCCAACATCCTCTCTGGTTTAAATTCGTCCGCCTATAGAGTCGCCATAAGCTGGGAGTGGCGAAGGGGAACGGTAGTACTTACGTCGTCTCCCCAAACTGCGGGGTCACGGTTCGTCGAAATGGCGTTGATCAGGACATGGTCGTCTGGGGTGAGAGCATATTTGCCATTTCCGATAGTAGTTGGCTCTAGACAGTGCACGGCTCGAGCTGGAGCAGGGGGACGGAAGCGAAGGATCTCCCTCATGACTGCGGCAGTGTACGGCATCTTGGAGATGTCATTCAGGGTGACGGGTTGGTCCCCGAGAACCTCGTCAATTTCCGCTCTTAACTTAAGGAGAACATCTGGGCGTTTCAGGACTTCATAGGTCAAGAAAGTGAGCATCCCTGATCGCAACGATTGAGTCCATAACCAGCCGGACCAACGGGGAGAACGCACCTGCGGTTGTTTCGTGACCAGCGATGAGGAACGTGATTAACTTGGGTCCAAGTCAGAAAAGGGCCTCAAAACTCCAAGAAAAGATAGTATACATTATCCACGATCGACTCGTCAGTCATCTTCTCCCCCGTTTTGGTGTCAACCACGGTGAGCATTCGATCGAGGAGATCCTTAGGCGCATCGGGGTCTGTGGGGTTTTCCCTACGTTGTTGAACAACTTGGGCAGGTTCAGGGTCTGTGACCGAAAAGTGATGAAAAAGCATACGAGCAAGTGCGGTATTCGTCATCAAGTTAATGTCTGCCTCAAACTGCGCCTGAGTGCCACTCATCACTGCAGTTGCGATGCGCGGGCGTGTAGCCCGCAGTTGACACTCTCTGAGAGCCCCACCCAACGCAGCTACGAAAGGCACCATATCGTCCTGAATTATAGGTCAGCACGATTAGGCGTAAGGTATGTTTCCGACTGACTGAGTAAAAGGAGTTCATGCGGTAGGACATGGATGCGAGTGCAATAGCGTCCAGCGTTAGCTTGGTGTAATCCTTGGCGGGGTCAATTACATGGTCGGGACCGAACCTATGAGCCAGCATTTTAGCCCATGTTTGCCAGCGCAGGATGAACGTTACAAACCTCTCCCATTTTGTGACCAGCTGGGAGACTATATCTTCCATAGCCGGGAACATATCGCGAATGGCTCCCGTCCCAAAAACGGGCATGAGCAAACGGTCTGCCGAGTGGGTCTATCAGTCGTTATCGCGGTGGATGCAGGGGAGTGAACGTACGGGCGATCCCCCAGTTCTTGTCCGTCGTATCAGCCCTGCATGAATGTCAATGAATGCGGTAAGATTAAAATGCCGTGCGCTCGACATACGTGAAGAGACCGTCGTGTACAAGGGCAGCTATCTCCTTGACAGCTCCGCTAGCAAGCTTAGGGAAGCGTTTGTCGTCGCACAACTCTTTGAGGAGGTTGTAACTGTTGACGACGACGAGTTGTCGCCCTAGAAAAGAGGTATAACGTGTTAGAAACCCCAACGATCCCAGTAATCTTTGTCGGACGCACCGAGGAGATCCAAACGGTAGATTTCGCCATATTGTTCAGCCAAGAGGAGCAGAGAGTTCGTCGGCGCTGCTCGGTCAATCGAGGTAACGTTCCCAATGAAAGGGATCCTTCGCGGCTGAGGGATAGGGTGCGTCATGGGCGGAAGATTTTGCTGGAACAAGCGTTTGTTCGGTGATTGTTTATATATGGGGTCGACATCTAAGATCAAATGTGTGGGCAAGCGAGATGGCTGCCCCGCGATCGGTCGCTGCGCGCCGCCGCAAAAACACCGTCGATATGGACCAACCGGAGCCGGGTCTGCTCTGCTGACTGTAAAGAGGTTGTGATTTCCTGGGGCACATCACCAACCGAAAACGTATCCGGTCCGAAGGGATTACCTTTGGGACTGCTGTTGAATCACGTGTGATGGGGCGCATATCAGGAGGGCGATGAATCTGCCTCGAGGGAAAAATAAACACGGTTCAGCGAATAGGGTATACCTCCGTGAGTTTCCCCGGTTTGTTCTCCAGGAACGCCTATCCGGTACGGTGGGTGATCCGCCTTGGTCGAGGACGCAAGCTCTTCGCAAATCCGGCAACTGATACCCGTCGCCGCTAGTGACCGCGAACTTTGAGCGAGGACTCTGATGCGGCTCTGTGGTAAACCCGAGAGTCCCGTGAAATCCAAGTCGGGGAGGGGGTGGGCATCATTCGAACTTACCTACTGTACGTTCATCATACACTGTCCGTACGCTTGTTATCGCGGACCCGGAGGCCGGCCATCAAGCGTCGAGTCCAGATCTGAGTAGCAAGGCTGATAAATGCCAGGATGTGGTATCCGTGTCTGGCTTGGAGGTTGGGTGTTTGAGCGGGTCGTGGGAAGGAGTGGTTGATCCGTCGCAATTACCCGCGGGCCGATCAGCCGCCCGAGCTACGCTCCGC
>Ga0307516_10001800_pt1 | contig 29418 bp, 22 predicted proteins | sample 19_EM_MG_FD_203310 | JGI IMG/M metagenome (GOLD analysis project Ga0307516, IMG submission 203310) | Populus trichocarpa ectomycorrhiza microbial communities from riparian zone in the Pacific Northwest, United States - 19_EM | ecosystem: Host-associated > Plants > Roots > Unclassified | place... | reverse complement strand
TGGGGCGCGAGCTGGATACATACCTGTAGGCTTCCGCGAAGAAAGTGGGCCAGTCGCTGATTCCGCCCAGCTAGGGCTCCCACAGCTGGGTCAGCTATGATCCGGCAGGACACGATGGGGGCGGTCGGACGAGTGGGACTCACCAGAAATCTGCTGTGAACCAGCGAAAAGTAGTTTGGGGGGTACAGCCACTCGTCATTGGCATCCTCGATCTCAAACGTGCAGTTGGCGGGTCCGGCCACCTGAATCGGGGACAGATCCGTGCCGATGATCTGCCGAGGGGCTGTCAGCTGCCCGTCCCGTGTTGTTGCGTGTCACACCACCGACATGGACTGCCGGGTGCCAGGGGGAAGGCCCCCCCCCCCCCGACTGTTGTGGAGTTTCTGGAGAAAAGTAGACAGAGGAACATACCCGAGCGTTTGGAAACTTGCTGCATGGAGGAATACGTTAGCACACACCATCATCCTCCGGGATCATGTCCAGAGCCAGAAGGCCGGGGCTCTCGTGAGTGCGGAGAGGGAGGGAATGTCGCTCACCCTGCCATGTCGATCGCCCACACACCTGGCACGACATGTCAGTTCGGCATTCGTTCGGCTGACGGAAGAGAGAGGTAGCCGACCTGTTCCAGTGCCAACATCCAGGATCCTCTTTGGCTGCGTCACGGGGGTCAGGTGCAACTGTTGGTTCAGTCTGGCGCAGGAATCAGCATCTCACCCTGCGCAGGATGGGCCACGGCGGTCGTTGCGCGAACCGTAGGGACAGCATCTGATCGAGTATCTGCATGCGATCCTGCTCTTGCTGCGCCCCGACATGCCAGTCAGCCCACTGCGTCGGAAACGGGTTCTTGGGGAAGGGGGGGGGGGGGGTATACTTCATCGTTCGGCAACGGCCAGTCCTCGCGGAACGACTGGTACCGCCGGTTGTTTTCGAAGCGGTAGTGGTCGGTGATCGACGAGCGGGCGATCGAGGACACCGACGAAGAGGTCTCGACGCTGAACAACGAGCAGCTGTCGTCGTCGTCGTCAGAGTCTTCGTTCTGGGTGCATTTCCAGTCGTACTGCCACAGCGATCACGGGGGGGTCAGCGGTCGAAATGACGGCCAAGGGCATTCGGCGTCCCCGATGCCACACGGGGGCTCACCTCCTCAGCCGCATCTTCGAATCGCACGGCGGCGTCGGCAGCGGTTTCGGTTTCGGCCATCTCAGCAGGCAACAGGGACGAAGATTACCGAGCACGACAGCAAGCACGCAGTCGGGGACAGCGAGATGTGCACGGAGAGCCCGAGACGGAGACGGAGACGGAGACGGAGAGAAGGAGGCCACAGAATGCTCGAAGAAGGATCTTCTTGTTCTTCCCGTCTTCCTCTCCAGTGAGGGAGATCTTCAGCTCTCCACGACGCGGGCAGACCAGCGAAAGAAGCCACCCGCACGTCCGGACGAGCAGATGACAGGCGGGGAGAGACCGCAGCTGTTCCCGCGATGGAGGACGAGCGGGCTGAAGACGGGAGAGGAGAGGGAGGAAGAGGGAGGAAGCGGACGCCGCAGATCACCAGTAGCTGGTTAGTCAGGGACGAGGCAGCACGGGGCCAGCGTCCGAAGTGAGCACGTCAGCGGATATGTGCGGAGAGTGCGGAGCGAGAGTCGGTGGGGGAGCCCAGTGAGGACGGGGAGGAGGAGTCGAGCGGGGGCGGCGGAGAGTGTCTATGTAAATAGAGGAGCAACGGGCAATCGGGCGCGGGCCGACAGCGCTGGGGAAGACGCACGCACGCACCCCGTGTGTGGATGATGAGCAGCTGTGTGGATCCCAGCGAAAGGGAAAGCGAAGTGAGCGTCGATGCAAACGCGCCATCGGAAGAGAGCGGAGCGAGGAGGTCGACGGGTCGAATGCAGATCAGGATCAGCCCAAACCGAGGACCTGGGTCAGGGCACCGCAGCAGCGAGACTCGGACGGTGTTTTTTTTTTTGTTTTTTCTTGTTTCTTTTCCTCCGCTCGCTGGGCGCACGCATGCAGCGCAGCGAGGGCCACGCGCGATATGCGCTCCCCGCCTCCGAAGCGACACTCCCCGACGGCGACGGCGACGGCGACGACGACGAACAGCGCCGACGCCGGAATCCCAATTGCAACTTCTCCACGGCTGCCGCTCGCTATCCAATGCTCCACCGCGGCGTCCCCGACAATCGCTACCGGAAAAGCCGAGAAAATCGTTTATATGTATATCTGCAGATGTACCTACTCTATGTACCATGGATGGAAAACAGGGGTTGACTAGCTTTTGTGTGCCGTGAGTAACTGCCATCGACAGGGCACAAGTCTGACCCACGGGGCCATGTCACCGCGCGCAGTGGCCATTGCCGCTTTCCCAGGTGAGTTGTTGTCCGACTAGGCATTTGAGGTGGTTGACGCTGTCATTCAGGGTCTGTGACCAGTCAATCTAACCCATTGACTAGTCGTTCAACGTGAATTGGCTCTTCATGTCCCTTTTTGTGTGTATTCGCTTGGAAGCGCAGCCTGCCGTTTTTCTATTTTATTTTTATTTCACCTTGATCCCAGACACGATGTCGCCGTGCCGCAACAGGGCCGAGATGCTCCGCTGTAGTTTTTGCCTTATTTTTTCCTTCCTTTACTGGCGGCGACCCAATTGATTCTCTCCCTAGTATCTACCTGCGTACTCTAACCCAATGCCCGCACTTTGCAACAACAAAGAATGCAGTGATAGCGAACCGTGCGGTGAAACTTGTGCCCTGTCGGTCGTGTCCATGGTACATACATATCTAGTGCATGGTGTATAGTATATCTACATCATATCCAAAAGGTCTTTCTCGGAGGCGCCGCGGTGACGCCCAGCCCAGCGCGACCCAACAGCCGAAGCGAGTCCAGTCGCAGTCGCCCGCTGTCCCGACTCGCTGCGTCCTGCCCGATCGAGCCGCGTGCATGTGCATGAGCTCCCTGCGGGTTCTTTTCCTTCTTCTTTCTTTTCTTCTTTTCTTCTTTCTTCTTTCTTTCTTTCTTCCTCTCGTTCTCAGCGTCCCAGCAGCCCGGTCCGGTCCGGCTCCGTCGCCACCCTCCCTGAACGACGACGACGCTCTCCAACACGGCGAGCAACCGCAACCGCACCTGCGTCCCCCACTGCAGGTCGCTCCGAGCACGCCCAGCACGTGCGCCACCTCCCCGTCCCGCTGGCTCCGGAGAACCAATGCGACGAGTCCGCGTCGCTGCCGATTGCGGAATCTCGCGCCGACGACAGCGCCGTCCGCACCGCTCTCTGCTCCCCCGTCAGGAGTATGTAGCTGTGTGCGATGCAGAGTGGCGCGGCGCTTCCCCCGCCGCGCCGCCAAGCACTCCCCCGCGCAGGGCTGCAAAATGGCGCAGCGAGCCGTCCCCTCCTCCGTCCGTCCCCCCCCCCGGTACCATGGCGCTGGAAAACCCAGTCCGCTGTTCCCCCCTCCCGTCCGCAGCCGAGCATGTTGCTGAGCGCATTGGGCTAGATACTCTAGTCAGAGTCTGTCGCGACATCGCGTAATAGCGGCGGTGACCTATCATATCGTATCGGCTTGGACCGCTGCACGGCGGGGATGATGCGTCCGCGTGACCGTCTCTCGCTCCGGCTCCTCGCCGTGCAAACGAAACACGCAGAAAACAATCCCACGCATGCGTGCGTGCGTCGCGCGTTCCATCATCCTCCATCCATCCATCCATCCATCCGAGGAAACGATTCCCGTCGGCAGGTGGAGACATGCTCTGTCGTTTTTGGCCATCCGAGGAAACGATTCCCGTCGGCAGGTGGAGACATGCTCTGTCGCCTCTGTCCATCCCCGCTTGCCGACCGTCTCCGTGTTGTGTGCTGCTGCATAGCTACAGGAGGAGCCGGAATGTGGACTGCGCCCGACAGGTGCAGACGCACACGAGCGCGGCCGGGCGGCGATGCACGGTAGTTAGCCGTGTGTGTATGCGCAAGCTCAGCAGAAAAGGATAGGCGGCCGTCGGGTCTGTCCCAACGCGCTCGACAAAACCGGGAGGCTGGCTGCTCGTGGAAGCCGGTCCCGACAGCCTGTTCCCGCCAGCCAGCCAGCCAGGCCCAGCAGGGATCACAGCATCGGTTCTGTCCCCCCTCCCAGCGTGGCCGGCAGCCGATGCGGTAAGAACACGGGCAGACTATCTATATATTCTATGATGTATATATGTACATCCACTCTATGCATACTCTGCATATCTAGCTTGGTAGTTAGCACGGCTGTCTCCGCTCGCCCAGCCCCCCCGCAGAACACAGTGCTCACTCGCATGAGTGCGCTCGGCGAGGAAGAAGCCGTGCTGTATTCCTCTCAAAAGAGAGAAAATAATAACAATGATATTCTGCCGAACAGACGCGTTTATTCTACGGGCTGTTTTGCCTCTTGCGTCTGGTGCGCGGATCGTAATCGACCCATGTGCAAAGCAATCCGCTGATTCATCACGCGAGTGACATCTCGTGCTTGTGTGTTCCCAGAGCTAGCGCTATGCAAGTATGTACACAAAAACATAAAACAGATGCTAAAACAAACAAAACCAGATGCAAACCACATATCTACCAGCCGCTCAGGTGGCCCCACTACACCCCTGCACCGCCTCCACCACCTCCTCCACCAGGCCATCGCACACGTCCGCCGCGGACGCGAACGCACCAACGTCGACGCGGCCGTTGCGGACCGCCACTTCAAAGTCGAGATTCGTCTTCTGCTCGTCAGCATCCAGCGGGCCTGGGAGCGTGGAATGCAGGCCGCGACGTACCTTGATGTCGGCCGGCGCCCTGCTCGTCGTGCGCCTGCCCGTCCCGGGGCGCAGTCCCAAGAACCACAGCAGGTACCCCAGCACCCTCAGCACCGCCGCGGGCAGGAATCTCCTCAGAAGCCCGGGCATGAGTCCGCGGTACATCCCGACCGTGTCTCCCGCGCGCCTCGGAACCTGCACCTCGCTTCCCACTTCCTCGCCGACCTCCAGCTCCTCGAGCACGACTCCGCCGCGACTGCCGCCTCTCCGCGTGTGACCGTGCGTTTTCACAAAATTAAAGAACGCGTCCACCCTGACGCCCGTCCACCTCTGTATCTGCTTCAGATCTACGACCGCGTTCTGGGCGTTGCCGATGGCGACGAGGTCCCGCTGCACGCCCCTCGCCAGGTCGAGGAGGCTTGACGCCCCGGGCGCGAGGACCCGGAGGGGGGCGATGTTGAGCGTCGGTGAGGCCATGTCCGAGAGCCCGGGGATGGGCAGATTCCGGTTCGAGAGGTAGATCCCGATTGTGATCTCGTCGGCCGCGCCCAAGCGTCGAGACACGGCCCGTGCGAACGCAGCGATGAACACGGCGTGGAGGGAGACGCCCCACGTGCGGCAGCGGAGCTCCAAGTCGGAGGCGCTGGCGATCGCGCCTGGGCGGTATTCGGACGAGCGGGCGGTTGTCCGCGTCGTGGGTTGCTTCCGCACCAGCGTCGACTTCGCGTCGGCGAGATACTCGCTCCAGAACTCGCGCTGTTTGTCGGTGTTCTGACTCTGGGCGAGGGCCAGGTACTCCACGAACTTGGGACCCTCGGGATCCGGCGGCTGCACGCGCGATTTCCCGGGGTGCCGTTCTAGCAGCGAGCCCAGCCGCGCGAGGAGTAGCGGGAGACTGACTCCGTCGTAGAGCGCATGGTGGATCGTCAGGAACAGGGCCGTCTCCGTGGGCGTGTTGTGCACGCACAGTCTCACCGGCGGCAGGTTCATGTCGGGGACTTTCTCCTGCTCGCGGGCTTTGGTGAAGCGCAGGAACGTGGGATCCAGCGGCTGCGATGACTCCGACCAGTCACACTGCGGTGGAGGTGTCTTGAGGACGATCTGGACGAACGGCATTTTCTCGTTCCCGGTGGTGCGGAATATCGTGCGGAGCATCGCCTCCTGTTGCACTAGCGCCTCCCATGCGTGCAGCGTCCGCGAGAGCTCTATCCGTGCACACTTGAAGGTGAATGTTGGCATGAAGAGGGTCCGGTTGGAACTCTTCCATGCCTCCAACATGTAAAGCTGCCCAGCTGCGACGGGAAAGACCGCGCCGATCTGGTCCGGTGGGATTCCGGAAAGACACTTGGACATGTCTAGTCCGGCTAGAGACTTTTGGAGGACAGCCGTATGGTCGATTGATGGTGCGGCAGCCACTCCGTTGGCCTCCGTCTCGAGAGAGAAAGCTGCCATGCGCTGGATGGTTGCTTCCCGGAGGATATCGGCGACCTTCAGGTGGATGTTCTCCTTGTGCAGGTCCGACGCCAGCCGGATAGCGCTGATCGAGTCAAGGCCGAGATGGAAGATTGTCTGCGCGCGTTGTATCTCATCCTCAGGGAGACCAGATACCTTCGAAAGGACAGCCCGGATTTTGCGTTCCAGGAGAGACCACTCGCCGGTCTGCTGTTGCTCGACTCGGTACTGTTGTCTATCTGGAAGACACTCGAACCTGGCGCGCAACTCTTCTCTGTCGACCTTGGGTCCAGCGAACGGTATGTTGTCGATGGCTACGACGTATGAGGGAACACTCCAGTACGGCAATGCCTGATTCGCCGCCGCTATCGCCTTCGGAACCGCATTGGCAACGTCACCACGCACAAAAGCCACCAAGACATCCCTCCCCGCATCGACAGCCACAATGGCAGCACAGTCTTCCACCTCTGACGAAACAGCCTTCAAGGCATCAGCGACGTCATCCAAGTCCACCCTCATTCCGTTCAGCACCGGCTGCGACCGTCGCGGCACAACCGGGAGGTTCCCAAAGACCAAGCCGTTCTCGGCATAGGTTATCGCAGGATGTTCCGGATTTCGAACCATGTGCGCGAGCAAGGAGTCTAGCAGCTCAAGGAGACGGCTTCCCTCGTCAGACGTGGATTTGCAAGCACTGCGCCACGTGATGGTGTCGCCGCCGCGCTCCATTTCCACTGCGATGCTGTATTCGACGTCGGATGACCCTCCAACAGATCTGTACAGGATCCCTTCCCCATCCCCGGACTCCTGTGACCGCTGGCACAAAAAGATAGTATCGAACAGCCTCGCGCTCCCACCGCTAACCAACCGTTGAATCTCCCTTAGCGGGGTATGTTGATGCCGAAGAGTCTCCGCTCCATTCTCTTGCATGTATGCCAGCAACTCGTTATACGAGCCGTGAAGGATCGCGCGTACAGGCGTCGTGTTCATAGCCGGAAACATGACCTCGTCTGCACCGTCAAAGTCTCGGCCGGAGAGCACGCTTCCAAACACCACATCCGTTTCTCCGAGGCAGTAGGCTAGCACGAGCGCCCAACACGTCTGGCCGAGCGTTTGTAGAGTGGCTCCGATTGCCTTGGAGAAGGCGCGAACCTCGGCGAATGAAATGGCGGAGACCAATTCTGCTCGTTCCGTTTGTGCGGTTGGCGAGAACGCCGAGGCCGGCAGACGAGAGGGAACCACTCCGTTCAGCTTTTGGCTCCAGAACCGCCTGGACTCCTCGATATCTGTGTCAACGATCTTCTCGATCATCAATCGCGGGGAAGGCCGAGAGGTATTTGCATGGAAGTACGCCCGTCTCACATCGTCGTGGAGGAGCCCAATGGACCAGCCGTCATACAGTGCGTGCGACAGCGAGAGCACTATATGCGTAGATTTCGGCGCTTTCAACACCGTGACATAGACCGGCGGTTCGGTCTGTAAGTCAGCATTATCTGTCACTCGTTCCATAGTAGACTCGATTGCATCTTCTACGGCGTCTTCGGTCGGCACCTGAAGCACCTCCCAGTGACAGGAGAAGTCTGTGTATGCGCGGACAATCTGGCCGTAGGCTTGGCGAACGTCTATGCCTTCCGTGGATACGAAGAACACGCGCAGGATGTCGTTGTTCTTGGTTACGGCTGACCAGGCAGCCCTGAGGCGGTCGATATCAACCCATTCTTCGAGCTTCAGAACATCATGATTGAAGTAGCGAGTATATCCTGAAGCCAGCGTCTCGGCGATCATTGCTTCCTGTAGCGGTGTCACAGGGTACACGGTGGAACTGGCGCTGAGATGTGGCATATTCTGCCTCATCGCGTGCTCAAACTCTGCAAGCGTATTCGTCTTCGCGGAAGGAATGGCTGGAGTAGTAGTGTCGAGAGCCTTGAGCAACTTCCTGATTGTTGTGTTGCGCATGATGCTGCTAACCGAGATCTCAATTCCACACTGGCGCAGTCGCGAGGACAGCTTGATGGCTTCAATACTGTCGAGACCGAGCTCTAGGATGGACACATCGGCGGAGACCTCGGACTCGGCGACTTCTGCTAGCTCGGCTATGGTTTTGCGCATGCTCTTTGCCTGCGGGGTCCAGTCGAAGCTCTGTTCCCTGGCGGCCGGATGAGCGCGACCGACATGATCTTCCTCTTGCGGTTCATTCGATCGGAGAGCAGGCGACAGTGGCTTCCGTTCAGGGTCCGCAACTATGTCCCGGAGATTCCCGGCAACGTTCCGCAGAAGCTCCACCACCTTCTCCCGAGAAAATTCTACTTTGGCAACGATTGTCAACGTAACCTTCCCCCTGGCACACTGTACAACCTCTAGGGCGAGTGGGTACTATCCACAATTAGCCCAATCTAAACCCCCCGATCCTGAGGAAGGGGTACTTACATCCGCCATCGTCTTCCCAGGAACCAGTTTCCACAGCCCTCCGCCCTCCTCCACGCCCTCGGTATCCTTCTGGAACACAAAGAGCGTCTCAAACAGTGGTTCCCCAGTCCTCTTCATCCACTTCTGTATTAGCCTCAACGGCGTGTGATGGTAGGGTATCGATGCCGAATTGAAACTGTGAATGGCCCCTATGAGGGCTTTCCACGTAGCCGCGTCCGCGACGTCAAAAGACGCTGGGATAGTATTGAACGTAGGCCCGATAGTGCGCTCGATGTTGTCGAGCGGGAGGCTACGGCCTGATACCACGAGACCAAGGGAGACGGTAGGGCCGCAGTAGGGAGACAACGCAGAGGCCCACGCGGCCTGGAAGATTGATTGGTGTGTGCATTGAAGCCGCCCACAGAGCTTGTCTAGTCCGTCGATGCTAAGATCCAGTATCAGTTGTTCCACGTGGTCAGCTGATGCCTGGCTGCCCGCTTTGGCGCGGAGTTGATCAATTTCTAGTGGCTTCGAGGGTTTGACATGCTCCTTCCAGAACTCTCGGGCAAGTTCGAGATCAGTACTCAGAATATGTGCGACCACGTCTGTGAATTGTGACGGTCTTGGATGGAAAGCTCCGTGATATGCGCTCTCGACATCCCTCAGGATTAGCGGAAGACTGTTTCCATCGTAGAGAGCATGGAAGATATTGAGGGAGAGGACACGTTTTGTGGGAGTGCGGATACACTGGATCGCGAACGGAGGCGAGTAGAGATTCCTGTTCTGTGCTACGCACTTCACGAGACCGCTGCTCGCTGCGTCCTGGAAATCTTCCGTCTTGATGCTGGTTTCTTCCCAGTTGAGCGGCGACTGCTTGAGGACAATCTGGGCGTACCCGCCAGGTGTCTCGCAGAAGCAGGTCCGTAAAATATCAGTAGCCGCGACAACGGTCCTCCATGCTTCATGGAGCTTCTCCAAATCGGCTCGTGCGCCCAGAACCATGGGAAACGAGTTATAGTAGAGCGGCGCCTCCGAGTCCAAAAACCTCGCAATCATTCCCTCTTGGAGCGGTGTGCAGGGCATGATACGCTCGATACCCTCCGGCTGTAACCTCAGGCGCTCAGTGATACCAAACGAATTCTTATTCGCGAACGCAACAATCCGTTGTTTAGCTGCCTCGAATCGAGCAGATTCCCCTTCCGTCCCGGGGTTGCCCGCCTGGGATAGTGCACTGGCGATCTGGGAGACTGATGGATTCTGCATTATAAGCGACGGTGTGGCAGTTGCAAATCCCTTCTTCTTTAGACGTCGAGCGAGTCCCACAACAGAGACGGAGTCTAATCCTAGTTCAAAGATGGTGGATGAGCGCTTGATCTCTGAGGCTTTCAGCTTCGTCATCTCAACAAGCACTGTGCGTAACCGTTGCTCGGAGCCTGTCCATGCGCTGTCACCGTCTTCATCCCTTCTGGAAAGCTGCTGCAGCGCATCGAGCGTGGTGTCTTGATACAACGCTTTGAGGATTTTGTTGTCTACCTTGTTGTTGATAGACAGTGGCATATGCGACACTGGCAGGAAGTGAGTGGGCACCATGTACGTAGACAGCTTCCTCTTGCAGGCGTCCACCAGCTTCGGGATCAAAGCCGCACTGTCTCTATCGCAGCAGATCTTTGGCTTCGTCGCCCCGGGAGCTTCTCCCCGCACAACAAAGAACGAAACCAGCTGATCCTTCTGCTGCTTTGGGTGCTTCAGCACGAGCGTCATAACGGCCTCTACCGATTTATGCGCCTTCTTGATGACCTCATTGATCTCCCCAATCTCCAATCTCTGCCCCCTCAGCTTCACCTGGTCATCCTTCCTCCCTTGGAAATCGAAGGTGCCGTCATGCAGGATCCGCACCAAATCTCCGGTACGGTATATTTTCTCGCCGTTGAACGTCGGGAAGGCTTTCGCTGTGAGTTCCTGGCGGTTGAGGTAGCCGCGGCCGACAAGTTTGCCGGATGCACACAGCTCACCGATGCCACCGCGGGGTACGGGAGTCGATGTTCCTGGCTGGAGAACATATGTGCCGACATTATCGAATTGCGGGCCGATGTTAGACGGCTTGCCGTTCGCCGGGACGCGCGGACACATCGTCATCCCGATGGTTACCTCCGTGGGGCCGTACCTGAATCGAATCCGTCAGGATCCCTTGCAGCATTCACAGGGAGGTAGGAAGATAGATACCCATTGTAAATCACTCCGGTCTCGCCCCATACATCCAAAATATCCTGCTTTAAAGCCTCGCCGCCAGTGATGAACACGCCTCTACAAAGGTCCGGACAGTCTTCCGGCGTGAGCAGTCCCGCAAGGCTGGGGGTCAGATCCAAATGCGTGATGCGCAGCCTCTTTATCGTCCCCGGTAGATCCTGGAAGATAACATCCCTCGGCGCCGCCACAACGCATATTCCCACGCTCCAGCTCCAAAACTGCTCCAGTACACTCACGTCGAAATGAAAACTTGCGAACTGTAGCCACCGTGAACTGCTGTCCCAGCGTGGTGCAAAGAGACGCTGGAAGGCGTACATGGCTTGCACCGCGTTTGTGTGTGTAAGTAGACAGCCCTTGGGAAGGCCGGTTGTGCCAGAGGTGTAGAGGCAGTAGCATAAGCTCTCTCCTGTGAGTCTAGGGATTAAGGGAGCGACAGAAGATATCGTAGTGATGCAGGAATCGCCATCTGCGGAGATAACTGGAACCTCCAGGGCGTTTTGAAGTTCGGAGCGGTACATGTCTAGAGTGAACACAGCCGCTGCGTTCGAGTCTTTCACTATGAACGCCTTCCGATCTATCGGAGCAGTAGGGTCTATGGCAACATACGCACAGCCCGCTTTCAGAATTCCCAGGATTGCGAACGACGCCGCGGGGTGTTTGTCGAAGCAGATTCCGACGATTGATCCTGCATTTATGCCCATGGAAATAATGAAGTTGGCGATTCTGTTCCCCTGACAGTCGAGTTCGCTGTATGTCCATGTCTGCTTTGTGATGGAGGAGTCGCTGATGGATGTTGTGAACTCCAGTGCAGGACTATTAGGATGTTTGGATGCGCCGCGTTGGACAAAGTCATGGAGGAGTGACACTTCCCCAGGGATTTCCGCTACCTTGGCGGGGGTGATGGAAAGCAGCTCGGTCGGCATGCTTGAAAGATCCATCGAGCTGCCTTGAGGGTTCTTGAGAATATCCAGTAATGCCTCCTCGAACTGCCTTATCAGCAAATCTGTTTGTTGCGCCGGAATATGCGAATCCCGTGCAGTCGTCCGCACCAGCAAGTGATCTTCCTTCAGCTTCGGCACGATCTCCAGGGAAAAGGTATAATCCACCGCTGCTTCCTCGGCGATGATTTCCCACGGCAACTCATTTTCGTCTCCTTCGGTTTTTTGGTATACGAATATAGAGTCGAAGAAACTCTCATTAGGGTGCTCAAGCCATCGTTGTAGCGATTTGAGCGGCGTATGCTGATGCTTCAGAGCACGGGCATTGGACGCCTGGATCTCGCGCGCCAGTTGATGGTTGCTCCTGTCTTGCAGGTTGCAAACTGACGGGAGTGTGACTAAGCAGGGAAAGACCATGCCACTGGCAGACAGGCCGGTGCGGCCAGAGAGAACCAGGCCGAGGGTGGGTGCGGCTTCACCAGTGTAGGCGGAAAGCACTCGTGCCCATGCTGCTTGGCCGGCGGAGTGAAGCGATATACCGAGGGTTTGGCAGGCGGCCTCGAGGGAGGATAGTTTCCAGGAAGAAGAAAGCTCTTTAACATGATAGCCTGTATCCAAGTTCCGAAGGGGGCACAGGTTTGGAAGACGAGTAATATTACTCCCCTCTAATTCTTTCTGCCAGAAGGCACGATCCCTCTCGACGGTCTGTGAATCGAGGGAGTGCGAGAGTATAGATTCTAGGGCGGGAAGGAAATGTAGGCTCTCAGACGTTTTAGTGCCGTTGTAGGCCGCCGATACATTCCCGAAAATAATCTGGAGGGAGCTGGCATCGTAAAGCGCATGGTGCCCCGAGAAAAGGAGGTAACCCTCGTCCGAGGCTCTCTTGAAGAACACCAATTGCCAGGGCGGAAGATGGAGCTTCTTCATGGCTGTTTCCGCAGCAACCCATTTCTGCTTCTCGACGAAGTCGTGCAAATCAACCACACTCTCAAAGTTACTCCACGGCAATTCGATGCACCCCCGCTGGTACGTGATGGTGGCAAATGTGTGGAGGTCGTCATCAACACCCACAAATCCAGAACGGAGAATGTCGCAAGCCGCGAAAACCGAGTTCCAGGCAGCCATGAGCCTTTCTTCATCGCAGTCGACGGGGAGCCTCATCAACGTATGGTTGAAGTATAGCTTTCCATGCGATTGCAAGAATTGCGAGATCATGCCCTCCTGCACTGCTGTACATGGGAAGACACCGGAAATAGAGGCGGTGCCGAGGCTTCGCTCGGCTACGATAATGGGCAGGAATTTGTTCTGGAAAACATGAACGAGGCTGGATTTCCCACCGGTTTCGGTTTCTTCGGTTTTCTCCAAGACGACGTCGGAGAGCAACTCGATCGAAGGTCTCTGTTGGATTTACGTCAGCACAAAACCCTCCTGGAGACTCTTAAGAAACCAAACCTCCAAGATATCCAACACTCCCACCTTCAACCCTACCCTCCCGAGTCTCCTCGCAACTTGCGCGGTACTGATGCTGTCCAAGCCAATTTCATATATCGTTGTCGCCCTGCTAATGTGTTCCTCTGGCACCCTCGAAATCTGGGCAAACACCTCCCGGATCTTCAAATCCTTCTCCGACCAGGTTTCATTCCCCCGTTTGTGCGAGTGAGAAAACGCAGTAACGTCTTTCCCACGGAATAGCTCCTCAAGTGCTCGCTTGTTGGTCTTTCCCGCAGCAGAGAGGGGGATGTGATCAACTACCAGGATGACGGTGGGGATCATGTAGCGAGGGAGCATAGTTTTTGCGTATATCCGAACTCCCATGACCAGACCTTCGTAGGCCGTCTGAACCACTGGCGGGGCGCAACTGTGCTGCTGCCTCCCATTCACCGCAAGAAACGCTACCAATTGCTCCTTCCCCTCCACACCATGCCTTAGCACGAGCGTAGCTACATCCTTCACATTCTCGTGACGGCTCAAGACGGCGTTAATCTCCTCAAGCTCCACTCGGAGTCCGCGAATCTTGATTTGGTCGTCCGCGCGACCGATGAACTCGAAGGTGCCGTCCGCAAGCTGGCGGACGATATCGCCGGTGCGGTAGAGCACCGCGCCATGGAAATCAATGAAACGAGTGCTTGTGAGCGTGGGATTGTTGTGGTATTCTCTGGCGACCTGGGAACCGCCGACACAGAGTTCGCCGCTGCCGAAAAGTGGGGCCATTCCCGTTCCGTTGGGGTGTAAGACTACAAACGTTGTCGTCTCGAACGGCCGTCCAATATTGCTTGCCTTGATGTCACGCGCCACTGGAGTGATAGTACAGCACATCGCCGCCTCAGTAGGGCCATACGAATTGACGCATTGGCCTTCCCACGTATCCGCCAGTTTCTGGGGCATAGCCTCGCCGATGCAGTAGAGAAACTCTACACCAGGGATATCCCGAGCGGAGAGCGTACACGCCACCGTTGGCGTCAAATCCAGCATCGTTATTTGCAGCTGCCGTACTGTTGCGCCCAACTCACCAAGGAGGTACTTAGCTGCAGCAGAGCACAACGTAAACCCGTAGCTCCATGCCATGAAAATGTCGTAGTAACACATATCGAAGGTGGTGGCGGCAAACTGGAGGAGCCGTGATGAGGGCTCCCAGCGGATGAGAACCTTTGAGGCGAGCAAGGTCTGGACTGCATTACGGTGCTCGATTGAGACGGCTTTTGGCAAGCCTGTTGAACCGGAGGTGTAAATTCGGTAGGCAAGGGAACGAGGTGTTAGATCCGGTATTACCGGATTAGCTGTGCTGGTGAAAGTATCATAGCTGGAAAGTAGCTGTTCAACATCGACGGCCTGGACACCCACGAGATCGTTGGCTACGCCGACGACGATTCTAGCCTGCAGCTCTGTAACCATGAACTCTCGCCTTTTCAAGGGCAAACTAAGGTCAATAGGGGTGAACGAACAGCCCGCCTTCAGCACAGCCAGAACACAGATGTAGAACAAAGGAGATTTGGGAATACACAGCGGAATTGCTTCCTCTCGGGAAACACCAAGCGAAATAATGTGGTTCGCAACAAAGTTTGCCCGATCGTTGAGTTGTCCGAACGTGAGGCTGGTGAGGGAACCATCATCTGCTAAATATTGCAATGCAATGCGGCCTGGCTGCTCTTTGGCGTTGCGCTCAAATTCCGAGTGGAGCAGACCATCTCCTGCTGATTTGAGGGGACTTGGCCGAGGGTTTGCTTGTGACACAAGGTCAGCAGGAAGGAATGAAAAGTCTAGTGCCTGGCCCTCCGCATTATCTAGAGTGGACACCAGTGTATGGTCAAACTGCCGTAAGAGGACGCTGATATGTTCGTCAAGTATCGTATCGCTTCGGAACGTCAGTACCGCCGTCTCGTCAAACAGAGGATTCGAAACATACCGACGGAAGTGCATGGTGATCTCCAGCTTGTTCCTGTTCGGACTTGGTGCCAACTCGACCACGACGGAAAAATCCATCTTTCCTTTCTCATCTTCCACCTGCCACATCTCCCTTATGCTCTCCCGTCCCCGCTGCATGATGAAAAGTGTATCGAAAAGTCGCCCCCCCTCCGTGGCCAGGGCATTCATGATTCTCCTCAACGGCGTCAGTTGGAACGTCATAACGTCCGCATTCCTATCCTGCAGCTCCATCATGACTTCTCTCGTAGTAGCGCTCTCAGAAACTCGCACTCTCACTGGCACCGTATTGAAGCATGGTGCGACAATCGATTCCACGCCATCCACGGGGATCGTTCGGCCGCTGACGACATTGCCGAAGCATATGTCCGAGTCGCCGGTGTATGCGGCGAGCAAGCGTGCCCATGTGCTCTGACCCAAGGACAACAGAGAGACTGACAGGCTTCTACAGGTATCACTGATCGTCGACAGATCCCGGGAGCATGAGATCCGCCGCGACGCCATCCCGTCGAGTTGTTTTCGCACAGAATTGGTCGCGCCAGTCAGGTCTGGAAACGAACTTGGCAGCAGACCAGAGAGCTGTTCCTTCCAGAATTTGTCTGCGTGGCTGAGATCGACGGTCTCCATGTATTCCAAGTATGAGTCGAAGGGTGTTCTCAACGGCAGTTCTGTCCCGGCATAGGCGCGTTGAACGTCATCTAGTAACAGCTCCATCGCGAAACCGTCGTAGAGGGAGTGGTGGAATGACATGACCAGCGTAGATTTAGCAGGCGATATGAACACACCAAACATGTAGGGCGGCCTTGTGAAATCTTGCGGCTCTCCAACGACAGATAGATGGGCTTCGATGGCGTCCGAAATTTCGTCTTCTGAGGAATATGTGCGCTCGAGCCATGGAACTGAATGCCCTCTTACCACAATCTGCGCGAATGCGTGTTTATGATGACTCGTGAGCGCAAAACAAGTTCTCAGTATCTCGTGTGCTTTAGCCACAATATTCCATGCCTTCTCTAATCTCCGTGGCTCCACGTAAAGGCTGAGAATGGTGTGGTTGTAGTGATCTCGTGGATCTGCGTCCTTCTGGGTACTCAGTGTTGCTTCCTGTAATGGAGTGCAAGGTAGGATTTTGACAATTTGGTCTGCGGAATAGGGCAGCTGGCCCAACACCTCTTCTCGCACAGAGGTGGAGAACTTCTTCAGTGCCACAGCGCCTGAGTGTTCATCGCTGAGACTTTGGTGCTTTCCTTGTTCGTGTCCTAGAAGATTTGCCAACGCAGAAACAGTGTGGTTCTTCATGATCTGGGTAACATCTAGTCGTCCAAACTTCGCACTCTGGAGTTTTCTGGACAAGGTAATCGCAGAGATCGAGTCCAGTCCGAGAGTGAATATCGAAGTATTCCGGCCGACGGTGTTGATGTCCGCGTGAGAGACCTGAGCAACGATTTCTGCAACAGCGCGTTCGGCTTCGGTCCAATCACCTGTGGCACCACCGCCACCAGCTGAAAATTCATCCAGCAGCGCCCCGTCCAGCTCCAAAAACGTCTGCTCAAGTAGCCTCTTATCCGTCTTCCCTTGGACCGTCATAGGGATTGTCGACACCGATACGATGGCGATGGGGACCATGTACGCGGGAACAAACGCCTCGAGTCGTTGAAAGAGTGTCGTGATGGTGTCTTTAACATCGCCTCCTGCCACAACCTCAAACTCGGCCTTCTTACGTTCATTCGGAACAACGAACGCCACCAGTCTTGCCCCCCTTTCCTTCCCGATCGCCAAGGTAACTGCATCCCGTATCATCTCCCGATCCCTAAGCAGCACAGAATTGATCTCCCCCAGCTCGATCCTGTTCCCGCGTATTTTAACTTGATCATCCTTTCTGGCCACAAATACAATCTCGTCACCCGGTAGCAGCCGTCCCATATCACCGCTTCTGTAAACCCTCCCAAACTCAGGGTGGGTAACAAATTTCGTTGTCGTGAGCTCCTCCATCTTGAGATAGCCACGACACACCTGTTCGCCGCCGAATACAAGCTCGCCCACCGCCCCGCGGGGGAGCAACAGAATTTCTTCATGGTCCGCGGCAACGACGAAGGCGGAGGTATTGGCGAACGGAGGGCCAATGCTGGAGATGCCGTGGGTCCTCTGGACCCGTGGGTTGACGGTGCAGATGTTCGTTGTTTCGCTGGGGCCGTAGCCTTGATAGAGGCCGCGACCGGCCCAATCGTGGAATACTTTTTTCGTCACCGCTTCGCCAGATGTAACCAAAAACTCAACATTCGGGACGTTATCCGGTTTTAGGAGGGCGGCGACGGTGGGCGTCATAGAAAGATGGGTAACTTGCAGTGCATTCACGGCGGCCTCCATATCACGGAGCAACACGTCTTTGGTCGCCGAGCAGAGAACCATCCCCCTATGCCAAGCGAAGAAGATCTCGAACACGGAAACGTCGAAGGCGATATTGCAGAATTGAAGCATTCGCTTGCCGACTGCTGTGGGATAGATTTCTGCGAGAACGTCGAGGTTGCCAACAGCTTGTTCGTGTTCCACTAGCACTCCCTTAGGTGCTCCAGTGCTGCCGGAGGTGAAGACTGCATATGCAAGGGTTTTTGAGGATACCTCGATTCCCAAGTTTTCGGAACTGTGGACTGACAAGTCAACACTGTCGGCATCAACCATATCCAATCCCTCCATCGGTCCAATTCTCTCGATGACATTCCTTGTCGCCAGAAAAATTTTCGTTTCCGCTTTGCTTAAAATCTGCCTTACACGCTCCACTGGAGTCTCCGGCGTCAACGGAAGGTACCCAGCCCCAGCTTTCACCGTTGCCAGGATCGAGACATAGCAGTTGATAGATTTCTCCATACAGACCGCCACAAGTTCATCCGGCAGGGTTCCCCGAAGAACCAATTCTCGCGCAAGTCTATTTGCAGCCGAGTTGAGTTCGGAGTAGGTCAGTGTCTCTGTTGTCGCTACACCGTCAAGGATATCGGATGCCATCTCGAGGGCGAGGGCCGAGGAATGATTTATAACGGATTCTTCAAAGATCGTGCTGAGCGTCCGTGCTGAGGGCTGCGGAGTCACGGAAGGATAAGGATTAGCAAGGGAGAGAACCTGCTCCTTGAGCGGTAGGCCCGCAATGAGAGCCTTCAGCGGTTGGTCCGGGTCCATAATCATGCCGCGGATGAAGCAGTCCATCTGTTGTAGCATGATTGAAACCTGCTCAGCTGGAAGGATCCCCTCATTGTATGTGGCCCGAAAGAGAACATTGTTGCCGATAGGCTCAACCTCAATCAACAGCGAAAACTAGATAGGGTCATTAAGCAGTTGTTTCCAGACTCAGGAAGACCGCTCAGCTTACCTCAAGCTTATCCCTACTCTCAATCGTCTTCAATCCACATCCCTCCTTCTCAACCGCATTCTGCTGCCAAGCAATCAAAGAATCAAACCACCCATCAGATCCACACACCTTCCGCACTTCCCGTAAGCCCAATTCTGGATGCTCCATCACATCCATATTGAACTTTTGGACCTCCCGTAGTATTGTACGTATATCCGTTGAGAGCGTAGCATTGACTCTAACAGGGAGTGTAAGTATGGTCGGCCCGATAATGGCCTCAATCCCATCGACGGGAATGGTCCTGCCCGACGTTACGGTACCGAAAACGACGTCTTCGTTACCGACGTAAGAGCTCAGAATACAGGACCAGGCAGCCTGGACGAAGGCTTGCGCCGAGACCCCGATGCTTCGGGCCGACTCCTCGAGTTTCGAGTGAGACACTGTGGAGTTCAGCCCTTGAACTGAGACACCAAGTTGGACGGAGGTGTGGCTGTGGAAGCTAGGCAATCTGGTCTCGCCAGCGCCTTCGAGTTTAGACTTCCAAAATTGTCTCGCCGACTGGATAGATTCCTTAGAACGGGATAATTCCCAGTCGACGACATTTCGGTACTGCGAAATGTGGCCTGGTGCTGGTTCCTGGCCCGTCAGAAGACGTTGGAAATCAGACATGATGTGATCCCAAGACCACCCATCGTACAGCGCATGATGAACCCGAATGCCCAGTCTTTTATCTCCATTCCTGGCGATCAGTAAAGTACCCGAAAATGGCGGTTCCATCATACCGCTAAGCGATACTTCCCAGTTCGACTGTATGGAATCCACCAATCCGAACTGTCCCTCCCGGGCCGTTTTCCAGATCACTTGAGCGAATCCACCATCGATCCCAACAAATCCCGTCCGTAGGATTTCATGGCGTTCGACCACAGCCCTAAATGCCGCCTCGATCACAACCGATGGCGTTCCAAATGGCAGCTCGAGGAGTATCCAATTGCAGTATGCGCTTGCGTTCCTTGCTGTCTCTGCGATCATCGACTCCTGTAGCAGCGTGCACGGTATTATATCCTCGACGTCGTCTCGCAGAGGAATGGGTATCCCGCTGAGACCAGCTTCACGGACGGCGTTGTAGCGCTCGCGGTGAGCTGCAGAGTTCATGCCACTAAGAGGAGCAGTTTTAGAGACGATACCCGCGATTGTATCCAGCTTCACAATGTCCACTACTTCCACCTGGAGACCGGAAACCCGGAGACGCGAGGCGAGACGGATTGCTTGCATCGAATCGAGGCCCAGAGACACTAGACTATCTTCTCGTCGAGGGCGTCGTCCGAGTAGCTCCTCGACGGTGCGAGCAACAACTCTTTCCGGCCCGCTCAAGGCATCGCTCCCTTCGTCTTTCGGATCCCCGGGCCCTCGCTCAGAGAACTCTTTATCCAGCAATTTTCGGTCCACCTTCCCACTCGGCAGCCTCGGCAAGTGTTCGTAGATGACCAAATCGGAAGGAATCATAAAGCCTGGTAGCCACTGGCGGCATACCTGCCTGATTTCTTGTTTATCTGCGTTCTCGGGAGGCGCAGACACATATACCACCAAACTTCCATCCACAACCGACGCAACAGCCATGTGCACTCCCGGCGACTTTAACACTGCTTCCTCGACCTCTCCCAGCTCCACCCGTTGGCCACGAAGTTTGACCTGTCCCTCTGAGATCCGACCTAAACATTCAATCCTTCCAGATGGCAGAATTCTAGCGCGATCGCCAGTCCGGTAGAGTCTACCCCATTCGGGAGAGTCCACAAACGCTGCCTTTGTAAGATCCGGGCGGTTAAGATACCCGTCAGCAAGCTGCCATCCTCCAACCGCTAGCTCACCCATCCATCCCACCGGCAATATTTCGACGTCGTCCCTCTCAGCAGCCAAGACAAACGCAGAAACGGTGTCCAATGGCACACCGATATCGCTGACTTTCGCGTCTGCGACGAAGTCAACTGCAATGGTACAATGTATTGCGGCTTCGGTGGGCCCGTACATTCCGTGCAACAGTCCACCGCCGAATGAGGATATCACAGGACGTGTGAGCATCTCTCCGATGGTCAAGAGGGCATTCAGGCCGGGGACCGCAGCGCGATTGATGAGCAGGCCACCGGCGACGGTGGGGGTGAGTTCTGCTGCATCGACGGAGAGACGGTTTATGGCAGCCGGGAGATCGGCGAGTAGGCGGGCGCGATCGCAGCCGACCAGCGTGCAGCCACGAAACAGGGGGAAAAATGTGTCGAATACTGAGACATCGAAGGTCGGCGCGGCGAACTGAAGGAAGCGCTGAAAGGATGGGATGTGGCGGTCATGTGCGAGAAAGCTTTGCGAAGCAGCGAGGTGGGATATGGTGACGCCTTTAGGTTTGCCGGTGGAGCCGGAAGTGTACATGATATACGCCGCGTCTGTGGGAGATATCGGCAGCAGTGAGACAACCGGAGCGTTTTCTCCGTCGGAAGACTGCAGCGTGCTATCGTCCACGATAATAACCTCGGGCATCTTCGGCGCATCAAAAACTCCACCCAAATCGGCATTTGTGATGATCGCGCCGGCCTCAACGTCGCCGACCACGAACCGTATCCTTTCTTCGGGCGCATCAAGATGCAGTGGCACGAAGGCCGCGCCAGCTTTCAATATCGCGAGGAGAGCTACATAGAGCTCTGGAGATTGCTGCAGTAATACCGGCACAGTCTTCCGCCCAGATGATAGTTCGAGGGCACCGGCTATCGTCCGGGCGAGTCTATCCGACAGAGAATGAAGCCGCCCATACGACAACTCTGTCGTCGTCCCATCCGCGTTCAGAAACTCGATCGCGTTGCCTCCTTCGGGAGCACAATGCTCGCGCCGCAGCAGCTCGTGCAGTAAACTGGGCCCGGGAAGCTGGACGGGACCAGGATTTAAGACCGACAGCGATGCACAGCCGTCTGGGGAGGGACTACAAGATTCCGCATATCGAACCTGAATGGGCTCTAATGGGAACGGCGGTACTCGTTGATTGGGTGCCGTTGGGGCGGAGGCTACTATGTGGCAAAACTGGCCCACGATGCTCCAGAGGTGGTTTCGAGGGATCACCTCCTCGCTTGCTGTTACGGAGGCCTTTGTGCCTTCAATATCCACCTGTAGGGAAAGTTGGGTGGGTCTTCGCGGTTTCTTCACGGCATCAGTAAACCATCGCTTCACCCGATAACACGACAGGCGTACCTTGTCCGCGGCGAAGCGTATCTCCGTGAGTTTCTGACTTCCGCCCTTAGCGTTTTCCCGGCCGTCGTGGTGTTCTATTCTATCGTTCTCGAAATCTACCCGCACCAAACCGCCGTCGTTGAGTCCGAACACAACATTATCTGACCGCGTGTATCCACGCAGTAAAATGCCCCAGGAAAGTAACACGGTCTCCCTGGTTACGACGACGGATGCTGGCAGTTCAAAGCTGCACTCCAAGAGCCCGGTTCGACGCATGTAATCTACGGTATGGTAGAGGTTGGGAAATGCGGTGTAGCGCCACGGCGTTGGATCGAGGTTATCGGAGTCCACCATGGCGACTGTGGACGGGATATTCGATATCGTACGAGTAGATTGTTCCGAAGGGTCAGATTTGTGAATATGAGGATCGCGAATCGTTCCAAGAGATCGCTGTGCTGCTCAAACGAAAGCGAAGGCAGGTCTTGATATCGATGTATACGAACAGTCGAGGTCGAAAAAGCCAGTACGAAGTAGAAGCCAACAAAGCTTAGAATGGGACGCCTTGTACACACACGTTCTCAACGTGGACCTTTCAAAATTTCGCAGGCAGCGGGAACGTAGAAGAAGAAACAGGAGCCGTCAAACTGTGGTGTTTGTGACAAGGTACATTACGGTATCTGTGCTGCTGATCTACCATCTTGAAGAGCGAGCAAGAGCAACGCTGAAAAAGCAAATGCCTACGTCCGTACTAACTATTGCTTTTTAGGTTAAGTCGATATCTCGTCGCATGATTGTGCAGCTACATACATATCACGGGTGCAATTTGTAAGAAGGGTCTAGCGGGTTTAGAGTAACATGCATCGACTTACGCAAGTGGAAGGAGCCCCCTCCTTTTATACGTGCAGAACTATGGATTCGGAGCGCAGAGCGGAAAGCACCACTGCCAGATCTCTGAAGTGATCAAATTCTTCAGGCGCGTATGGCGTGTGGTGAGGTCCTGGCTGGTACTCTAGTTCGAGCCGGAGAAGGAACCACGGGATCAGATGAGTAGAAAAGAACCAGTGCTTCCCAGAGATGTGCAGGGGTCTAGTTAGTCTAGTCGCTAATGATGCACGATTGATCCGATTAGACAAAGAGTCGTCTGATAAGCACGCCAAGTTCACGCGTTGCGGCCGTCTTCTCCGAAAGGCTGTGGTTTTCGATCCGCTTTCGTCTGTGAAAAGTACGGCCATCTTCTCCTTTCTTCTCAGCATAGATTTTACCGGTACGGATACCGAATCCGCGAGACAATCACTTGCCTCCCCATGATCAACCCCACGTCCAAGCCTTCCAAAATCCGTGCCTCCGTGTCATCTCGCTCTTAAATGTGATCAGCAAGCTGGTTGAGCGCTGCAGCTCACCTATCTAGTCGCCGACCATCTGGAGTGAAGCAAGGGTCATGATCTACATGACGGCCAGTTCGGCTGCCGCAAGCGGCGGTCTTGTGTCGACGGTTCTTATGAATCGAATCATACCCAGCAGACGTGGGCAGCAAAGAAGGTTGCGGGGGCGTTATTCATGGATGTCAAGTCAGCATTCAATAATGTCAGTAAGGCGCACTTGGGCGGACGTACATACGGAGGCACTCGAGCTGGAACCGGACCTAGCCTCATCCGCTGAGCCACTACCTTATGTCGGAGCGACAGGTTAAGCTCGTGCTGGCGAAATGGGTCAAGCAAACCCATTGGATACCGGTATCCCCAGGGCTCGCCCGCGGTACGTACCAGTCCTCTTTATCACCTGCCTATCAGGCATCTTCGACGAAGTGGAGAGAAACGTGCCTGGCGTTAAAGGTCTCTCCTTTGTCGGCGGTGTTGCATGGTGGCGGAGGACAGAGGCGAGCGTGCAGTAGCAACCGGGTTGTCGGAAGCAGCAGTGGTGTCTCTTGAATGAACAGCCAGCAGTGGTGTTGCATTCAACCATGGGAAGACTGAGGCGGCACTCTTTCACAAGAGAACTGTGCCGGTAGCAACTATCAAGGTTGCCGACAAGAATGCACCACCTTCAACAAGGAAGCGACAGCTGGCTCGGAGTCTGGCTGGACTCCCACCTCACTCTAAAAGAGCGCCACGCCATCAGGCTGAAGAAGGGAAGGAATGCCAAGAACCGGCTCCGCTGGCTTACAGGGCAAATGGGCCTCTCGCCGGTTGATTGCCCGGAAGGTCTTGACGGCTTGCGTCCAGTCAGTCGCTATGTTCGGCTCAGAACTCTGGTGGAAAGGCGATCAGACCCGGGGGGACCATCAGACAGGCCGACGAATTACGGCTGCTGGTTCGCCAGGAAGCCAGGGCACTTACTGGCTGCTTCCGGACACCCAATCTCAGGGCGCTGATGATGGAGTCCGGGCTCAAACCAGTGGTCGCCCAGCTGGAAAACAGACAGAGACGGTTCGGACTGCAGCTGCTCAGCCTGCCACAGAGTGACCAGGCTAGAGAGGTTATAGGTGCCACCCCGAGCATCGGACAACGGCTGGAGCACGTTCTCGACAGCTCAGGCAGGACAGAGAGCACATTCCTGCTGGAGGAGCCGGAGACCAGGGATGCTGACATGCTACAAGAGGACGAGTCTGGAGCCAAGGCGGTGACACGACCTGGGCTCACCATATTTACGGATGGGTCACGGTTCGACAGTGGCGCAGCTGGATATTCGGTCGTGTGGAATAGCCAGGAGGCCTATGATGCGGAGTGTGCTGCACTTGCCAGAGCGCCGGAAACTGTTGCAAGGCGACAGATAATCCCAGAGAGGGTCACGATCTTTCACGGATGCCCAGGTCACTATAAGGCGTATGGCCTCAGAGGACCCTGGCCCCGGCCAGATATATGCTGTAGGCCAGGAAGCACATCGCGACACTGCGGAAAGCCACACAGACCGGACATCATTGAGATTCGGTGGTGTCCCGCGCACAAGGGTGTGCCAGGAAATGAGAAAGCTGACGAACGGGCCAAGCTTGCGGCGGAGGAGCCTGGTGCTCGTGGGATATGCAGTTCTTAGATCGGTATAGCACACGGCAGATGCCGGCTACCCAGGTCCCTTGCGCATCTCAAACGAAAGATTTCAGAAAAGAAGTGGTTGAAGCCAAACGCTGGGCTACAGGCCGGGTGACTGGCAGGAAGTATATACAAACTGCCGACCAAGCAGCAGCCGAGTGGCGGGCAGCTCCAAGGGACTTGTCTCGAGTTTCTACCAGCTAAAGACGGGTCACTGTCTAACCGTCCAGTGCCTGAAGTGGACGGGGAGCCAACCCACAGCCAAATGCTGGTGGCGCCCGTAGAGGACCCAGGCGCGGGAATATCCCATTAGGTACTGCCCGCACTAGAAACGCCAGCAGAAAATCCTGTGGGCAGAGGTGCGAAGGGAGACAGGGAGAAGCAAGGACCAGTTCAAGATCCGGGACCTCCTCGCCGATGCGAGCCTCGAGGTGCAGCCAGGTGTTTCTGGACTTGCTCTCCGTCACAGACGTGGGGAGGCGGGCCCTAGCCCCGGCTGAGGAAGACGCACCGAGTGAGGTGTCCGAGTGTAAACCCCGGGAGAGGCCGCATAAGGAAGAGGCCGAAAAGGTGGGCGCCGAGGGAGGGACAGCCACTGTTCCTTCCCACGCCCTCCTTCATGGTCTCTGCGGGAGAGGAGTAAGGATACTGGGGGCGGATTTCTTTTGTCTTTCCCTTTGCCGTTTTCTCTGTAGTTTCCTTGGTGCGCTCTATCACTCTCGGGACAGGCCTGGGTGGAGGGCAAAGGAGAGCTTGCAACGAGCCGTCTTCGCGCGGACTGCGGACGGGAAACAGACTGTTTGTTTTCGCTATGATTTGGCTACATAGGTCGCATGCGAATAATGGATAAATAAATAAAAATTAAAAAAACATGCCCATTTATGTTGCCTCCCCACATGGCTGAGCGCTACCCAGAGCAAGTACTTACCTAAGTAGGTACATATGTACGATGCACTTTTCCAAAGAAACGGTTCCAACATTCGGTCACTAGCGGTTTCCCCACGTTCTGTCGCAGCGAGATGGCGAGCAGGCCAATCACAGTGCTTCCATTACACATCCTCCTGCCCGAACCTCAGGTCTGAGCTGCTTTGTTTCTTTTTATTTGTGTTGATTGGCGGTATGTTGTGCATCTACCCGACGATGGTTGTGTGATTGGACAACGACGACGACGGCTGTTGAGGGAATGTTTGCCAATCGCTGCGATGGGATTGAAGGATTCGAGGAAGTTCGATAACTGGTCGTCGTCGGAAGGGTTATATCTGATATGTACATGTTGGTCGACGCTTGCGCTTGGCCCCATACATACGTAATGTGCAGTTATGAATGTTGACTAGGTAAATTATGCAGGAGCTGAGATCACAGTATTCAGTCTACATACGGCTTCGACTCCAGCAACTGGGCACTGTCAACATCGCGAAGCTTCAAAGTCGATGCGTGTCTGGTGGTGTCTCTGTTTGATTTACAAAGGGCCCCCAAACGGGTTGCTTTGCTTACATAATGCGCTTCTTGTCCCAAGGAGAGTCAAGCCTCAACCAAGGTCCCGCCCACAAAAATATGTAGCCAACAAGGCGGACGTTAGATGGGAACATGGCTGCCCACACAGCCCCCCGGTCCCCTGCAACCGTTTGGGAGTATACCCCAACGTCGTGTGATGTATGTACATACATACGACAACCACAACCAAGAAAGCGAGACAAAGCGCATCTTCTCTCCTCACCAGCCTCCTCCCAACCTCCACGTCTTCCATGTAGGTTTGCGAAGCCCTATTTCCCCCAAACCAGAAGACGATTGCCTCTCGCTAACGCCCTTCCAGACAACTGGATGCGTCACTGCTGCCGAATGCCCCCTCCGTCTGTGGGTTAGTATTGCGATTCTTGCTTTACTTATAAATGGCTGACCTTTGATTGGTCTCCCCAGCCGGATTAGCATCGTGAGCACGGACTCAAAAGCCGAGTTTGACACATGATGACACTTTATCATAAGCAAGTTGTTGCGGGGTTTCCCCGAGGACCGTCCTGAACAGAACCAACGTGGATATCCTCTTTTAATACGGAGTGCGAGTGGGGAGGCTGTATTTTCTTTTCCTTCCGCAGAGCTGAAGAAAGCTACCCATCTCACTACCATCCCGCCGACATGACAGTTCCAAACACCACGCATCATGGCAGTAACGGCCGAACTTTTCCTGAAGTCGCGAACGGAGGAGTGCCGAACGGCGACGCCGAGGACGAGTACGACCTGATATGCGTCGGCTTTGGCCCGGCTTCTCTGGCGATCGCAGTGGCCCTCCACGACCGCGAGCTTCCAGCACGGGTGCTCTTCCTCGAGCGGCAGCCATCGTTCGCATGGCACAGTGGGATGCTCCTCCCGGGCACCCGGATGCAGATCTCGTTCATGAAGGACCTCGCGACTCTCCGAAATCCCCGGTCGGAGTTTACGTTCCTCAACTATCTCCACCGGATGAAGCGTCTGGTGAGCTTTACGAACTTGGGCACCTCCCTCCCGCTGCGCGAGGAATACAACGATTATATGTCGTGGGTGGCCTCCCACTTCAGCGACTGCGTTCGTTACAGCACCAACGTTCTCTCCATCTCCCCCGCGTCCTCTTCAGGGCCTGTGCGAGCATGGTCTATTCTGACTACTAACCTCACTACCGGCCTGGCGCACACCTTCCGTACGCGTAATGCCGTCATCGCCGTCGGCGGACGTCCCAAATTTCCCCCCTACATGGTTCCCTTCTTGATGAACCGGCGTATCCTCCACTCGGCCCACTATTCCACCATCATCCCCTCCCTCCTCCCCTCCCCCAGCGAGCCCTACCACATCGCTGTCGTCGGGGCCGGACAATCCGCAGCCGAGATCTTCCGCGACCTGCACACGCGCTATCCAGCGGCACACGCCTCACTCTTCATCCGCGCGCACGCTTTGAAACCGAGCGATGACTCCCCCTTCGTCAACGAGATCTTCGATCCCGACCGAGTGGATACGGTGTTCTCGATGGCACCCGACGCTCGCAAGAAGGCGATTGAGGAGGATAAAGCCACGAATTACTCGGTCGTCAGACCCGCCCTGATAGAGGAGCTGTACACTCACCAGTATTCTCAACGCATCCACGAGCCCGACGAGCGGAAGTGGTTGCACCAGATCCACCCGCTCCGTGAAGTCGTGAGTATCAATGCCTCACGGGACTCGGACAAGATCTTCCTCGTGCTCAGAGATACCGTCACCGGCGAGCTGAGCGGCTCGTCCGACGCCTACGACGCGGTGGTCTTCGGAACCGGCTACGAGCGAGAGGCGCATCTGACCATACTCAAACCGGTCAAGGCACTCATGAAAGGCGGACACTGTAGCGTCGACCGCGAGTATCGGGTGATATTCAGGGACGGCGCTGTGGCAGAAGATGCGAACGTGTACCTGCAGGGATGCTGTGAGCAGACTCACGGTGTAAGTTCACCCCCCTCTTCCCCCGGAACGGCGAGGCGAGGTCAGGGCTGACAATGGGTGGGAGCAGTTGAGTGATAGCCTCCTCTCGGTTCTGGCGGTTAGAGCGGGGGAGCTGGTGGATTGCATTTTTGGACCCGATGGAGAGCCAACGAAGGGTACCCAGAGAGCAGCGAAGCGGAGGTGATGATGCATGGACCAGCCGTGGGCGGTGCTTGATGTGATGGGGAAATATCTATATGTTGGATTCTCAGAAGTAGAGGTATTGGGTTTGTCGCTGGAGTTTTGTGCTTTGTTTTTGCTGTACGAAAGATATGTAATGATACTGTCGGAGCACGATGATGCCCCCGGTGCGCATGCGCTTGCAGTGATCCAGTCAAGACTAGTTATCACTCGCGGCAGTGTCCGAGACCATCAATAGCCGCGTAGCCACCGCCTAATCTACTTCCGTGAAATCTTTACAACTGGCGAGCTGCTAAATGATGCCTAGTACATCACGCAGCTGCAAGTTAGATGTTCTCAGCCACACATTCACTGTATGTCTGTACATCTACTACCAAAGGACCGGACGCCACGAGCCGACCGTCCGAGAAAGTCATTCTAGTCAGGCGGTCAATGGTGAATCGTTGAAGCTACCAGGCCCCCATTCGGGACTGCGATCTTCTCCGGTCTACGAGCACCCGTTATCAGCCACCGGCCGGTAGAAACTAAGCCCGCAACGCTCCAGCCAGCCATCCGCATCGTGGGAATCAATATACCTTGCCACCTTAAACCCCGCGCAGCGCGGGAAAAGACACCACTATTATTACAGCACATACCTGCGTTTGGCGCCTTACTTACCCCCACAACTCCTCCTCCGCGCGCTTACTCACAACGCCCATCAAGAACTCCCCGGAAGCCTTCGTGCGGAACCCGACGCTTCTCCCGTCGCTCGCGCCGATGAATCCGCCGACGGCGGCCTGAAAGCGTTTCGCGCTGCACCGCGGCACGCGCAGCCACGCCTCGTCGCCCGCGAGATGCAGTATGTCGATCTGGATCGCAGAGCCGGTGATCCCCAGGAACTGCGTCAGCGCACTCGTCAGGAGCGTGCGCCACGTCAGGATGTCGGTTGACGACGAGCAAGTGGGAGGGTCGGTGCGACTGCGCGGCGTTAGCAAGGGGGACAGGATGGAGCCAAAGGGGGGGGGGGGGGGGGGGGAAAAAATAG
>Ga0307516_10001798_pt1 | contig 29426 bp, 28 predicted proteins | sample 19_EM_MG_FD_203310 | JGI IMG/M metagenome (GOLD analysis project Ga0307516, IMG submission 203310) | Populus trichocarpa ectomycorrhiza microbial communities from riparian zone in the Pacific Northwest, United States - 19_EM | ecosystem: Host-associated > Plants > Roots > Unclassified | place... | reverse complement strand
GTGTAGATTCTGTTCATGATGACCCACTATTCTGGGATGTTGCCCCACCTGCGAAGCAGGCAATAAGAGTAAGAGCTTGATGCAGGTTAAAAATACGAAGGTTATTGATTTGTCTTGGCTTTTTTTCTCCGTAGGGATTCTCCTTTCAATTCGATCCGATGGGCGCTTGCTGTCAGTCTGTCAAGGATGGCGTCAGCCAGGGTCGGATCATTGATGTACTCATACCATTTGGCAATAGGCAGCTGAGAGGTAACGATGATACTCTTCTTTCCGTAGCGGTCTTCCAATAATTGAAGCAGGGTGAGTCTTACCTCCTGCCCCAGGTTTTGCAGACCAAAATCATCCAGGATGATTAGGGTTTGGCGCTCAAGGTGATTGAGCAATTTGATGTAAGATCCATCCAGTTTGGACAGTGTTACCTTTTCAATTAACCGGTTCATATTCAGGTAGGTCGTTTTGTAGCCCAGTAAACAGGCCTGGTGGCCAAGGGCGCAGGCCAGGTAGCTTTTGCCGCAACCCGTGGCGCCGGTGATCAGGATATTCTCACCCTGTTGAAGGTATCTTCCCTCCGCCATAGCGGCCAGTTGTTGTTTAGTAAGGTTGCGGCTGGGTCCGCATTCTATCTGCTCAATGGTAGCCGGCAGTCTTAGTTTGGCCAGTTTTAGATAATAAGCCGTCTTTTCATTGGAGCGGGCTAACTGTTCTGATTGAACCATGTGCGCCAGCAGATCATGACCTTCGAGCTGCTGATCCATGGGTAACTCCAGTTGGGATTTGTAAGCCTGCTGCATGCCCTGCAACCGGAGCTGCTGCATTTGATGTAACGTTTCTGACGTATTCATTGATTTGATTTTGATGACGGTTATTGATAATGATCCTTGCCCCGGATGTTATCATGAGTTGGGATCGGATGTTCATTTAGTAACGGTAGTTGTTTATCCAGCCCTCGTTCCAGGATATTTCTGATCATGGTGTAGTTTACCCGGCTGCCCTGAAGGGCGCGGCTGCAAGCCGCCTCCAATCGGGAAGGACCATATTTTTTCTGGAGCATCAGCATGCCGAAGCAGGCTTTGTAGTTTTGCTCGATATAGATACTGTTTTCCAGCATTAGTGACGCTGCCTGCTGAGTAAAGGGTCCGATGTGCGAAGCCTGCGCCAGCAGATCGTCACGGTTCCAGCCTTTTATCTCCTGCATCCGTTGATGATTGGGAGGCATGTGTTCCGTAAGGGTGGTGTAGGCTTTGTTGTGGTTCTTTCTGATATGCAGGGCGATGCGTTCATAGTCCAGGTAGACTTCCACTACCCGGTTGTCATAGAGAACCTTAACTTTCTTTCCTACATATTGATAAGGAACGCTGTAATAACGATGATCCTCCGACAGTTGTACGTGATAATTACGCTGAACGGTAAGAACTACGACCTTCTTGGGGCAGAATGGTTCGGTTGGCAGGGTTTTGAGCAGGGTACGTTCTTGTTGTTCATAAAAATACCACCGACTGAAGGCGGTGTTTTTGTAGGGCTTGTTATTGAGCAACTCCAGTTGTTCGTGCATGGCGGTGTTGAGCAGTTGCAGGCTGGTGAACGTATGATGTCGTAAAGGAGCATAGACATGGTTATATAGGATGTTGACCGCCTTTTCTACCATCGCCTTATCCCGGGGACTGTAGGGGCGGGTGGCGCTGAAGGTAGTTGCGTAATGCTCACTGAGCTGATGGCACATATCGGTAAAGGAAGGCTCGAACCGATCAGGGCGAGTAACGGCCGTCTTTAGGTTGTCGCAAAGAATGGTAGCCGGTGTGCCGCCATAATACCGGAGCATCTCGTTCATACAGGTGATAAAATCTGTAGTCTGCTGTGACCGCACTGCCAGGCAAAAGATAAGTCCACTGAAGGGCAGTATAGCAATAAAAACATGGCAGGAGATCTGCTCACCGGTAGAGGTATCCGCATAATGTTGCTTTCTGCCGGCAAAATCAACCATGATCATATCGCCCGCCTGGTATTCCAGGTGCATCGATAGATCCCTGTTCTTCAGGTACTGGCTTAAATGATGGCAATAGTGACTGTACGCGTATCCATCCGGATGCTGTTCGATATATTCCTTCCAGAGTAGCTGTCGGGTCACGTTCCGTTTACCTACCTCCGCGCTGGCTGATTGAAAATGAGTGATCAGTTGTTGTAGCCGCTGCGCGTCATGCACCATGCTGTCATTGCCATAGGCCTGATCCGCCAGCGCTTTATTGGTCAAAGCTTCGCCCTGTTGATCCGTATTGTCATTCAGTAGGGAAAGGTACTTCCGTACGCTATTACGGCTAATGCCCAGGCGACGGGCCATCTCCCGGATGGCTATCCCATCATTTTTAAGCTGAAGAAGCTGTTTTAACTGTTCCATTGCAATAGGCTTTTGTGCCATGGCTCCCTGGTTTATTGAGGAGCAAATGACCGCAAAAAGCGCCTAATCCTATTGCCTGCAGGTGGGTCAACATGCCAGAATGACAATCCAGCCACCTTCTCGGACCTAAGACTACAGGTGGGTCAACATCCCAGAATAACGACAAGCCCTATAGCCTAAAATTCCTTTACAGGGGGTGGGTCAACATGCCAGAATGGTGGGTCAACATAAAACAGAGAGGTGGGTCAACATGGTCCAGAATCTACATTTGAGTCTTACACATCGAGAGGCAATCTGATATGCTCGTTCAATATTTAAGCCTGATATTGAAAAGTAAACATCCCCTAACTTTTTAATTTTACAAACTGTGTCATATTTTGACACTCCATTTACACCCCATGTAGTTCTCCTTGTGTCAGAGCCCACAAATATGGCTGAATCCGTCCTTAATATTAGGGTACATGTTTGAGAGAAAGAACCGACTGACAATAGTAGCAATGAAGTAAAAATAAGAGTCAATTTGATCATTAATCGAAATTTATTGACCTTATTGAATTATTTGTATCTGCATGGGGCAATTATGATTAGACATGTCTTACAACATTGCAAACTTTTTTATAGTAGTCAGCAATTGATTCTGCTTCCAGTACAAGAGTGATAATATTTCCCATATCGTCTCGGGCAATTCTGCCTAAAATCCTGCCTGTATCATTAATTGCCTGTAGGAGGCCATGCTGCATTCGATCCTTCATATCAGAGCAATCTACGTAAGATGTGACCAGCAGAAAACCATACTTTTCTCGATAGATCGGATATTGCAAAGCTGCAAGTTCTGGTGAATTGATGGCTGAAGGATTTATTTCTGAATTGATATACACAGTTCCTAAAAAGAAACTGTCATCTGAAATGCCGACAATTATACTGTATTTGTGCTTATCATGAAACGATAGTGGATCAAGTATGTCTATAACGGTCCCTACTTGTAAATCTTGGATAGAGACCATATTTTACATTCTGGCTTTTATATACTCGATCATAGCTGCGTTAGCTCCAGCAGATTTCGCAATTTCAATGATGGACATTTCTTTGTCTTTTCCCGGGCGACTCCAAGCATCTTGCCATGCCGCATCATGAGATTCATCTGTCCTTGAAGCAAAAGATGAATTTCGATATTTAGCAATAGATTCATCAAGCGCCTTTACTGCACTGGTTGACAGAAACTGCATATCTGCCTCCAGTTTCGCAAAAACATAATATTGAGGCTCAAATCCGATGAAGCTTTCAACATGCTGAGCGTGATTTGTCTGAAAATGCCCCGCGGATATGCCTTGCACAAATTTGATAAAATCATAAATTTGCGAAGGGACGGGCCCATTCTGCATTGCTATATATTTTTGGCCAGTAAGTGTTCGTCCATATTTCGCAATGTGAGACTTGTCAGCGAAATAAAGAATTTTGCTGAGGTGATGCTTGCTTATCCGACCTGTTTTATTCAGGACATATAAACAAGGTGCAAGAATTTTAGCAGTTTCTTGTTGAAGAGTCATTTAATCAAAGTTACTATTCTTTTTCGCAATTTTTTGCTAACTTATTACGCTTGGATTTCAATATGTTATGCTACCGAGGCTTAGCTGACCCAAATATTATTATCAAGTACAAATCTATCTACCCGCATAATTTTTCCTGGATGCATGCTTCCACAAATCAATTTCTTCCATAGAAGATGACTTTATGCCTTTCGGAGGTTTGGCTGCAGGTTTGACGCCATCCTTTTGCGTTTTTTTAACGCGGAGCTTGGTAAGGAGTATTTGCAGATCCATTTTACCCAACTTTTTGGCTGCAATTACTATCTGGTCAATAGTTTCCTTTCTTGTTAGTATGTCTGCCATTGCCTTATGGTTTGGGATGTTAATAATGACAAATTTGCAGCTTTTCAACATTTTTCCTGAGCTTTTAATGTCTAACATGTCATTTTTTTAAGTAATTTATTGTTATGAAAGTAACGATACATATGGTTTCAAGTCTTGACGGAATGATTGCCAAAAAAGATAATAGCGTTTCGTGGTTTGAGACATCTGACTACTACGAGAAAGGGATAGGTATTACCGAACAAGACATAGAGGAATTTCATAAAACAATAGATTGCTATGTAATGGGTTCCCATACGTACGAACACGCCCTGGAACTTTCAAAATTGTACGGGTGGGCTTATGGAGACGTGCCGACCATTGTAGTAACTCACAGAAACCTGCCAATGGAAAGACAAAACATTGAAATGTATTCGGGCGACCTCAACAAATTGGTAAATGAACAGCTAAGACCAAAATACAAGAATGTTTGGCTCGTAGGTGGAGCTATCCTTGTCAAAGATTTCATTCGTTTAAAATTGGCGGACGAAATCAGGTTGTCAATCATGCCAATTATTTTGGGCGACGGGACACTGTTTTTTGACCACATAGGACAGGAACAGGCGTTGCACCTGAAAGATGTGACAGCCTACAAAAGCGGGATGGTGGAACTGTGTTACGAAATAAGAAAATAACAGCAACTTATGGCTTCACATCAAAATTACAGGCCCCATAAAAAGTACTTCCACGCCAGATGCTGACCTGGAGATTTCCGAGCGCCAAAGAACCGGGCGTTAAGGTGATAACGGTATTATCGGGGAAGCCACTTACCTGCAGGGCGCTTTGCGACTGAATATTAATTCCTCCCAATTTTACGGTGGCATCGCTTTTCAGGGATCTTCCGTTCACGAAGACCTTTACCACTCCGCCCGAACTGGTAAGACCGGATAAGGAATAACTACTGTTTTCAGCATATATACCACTTATCTTCATATGGGGGGAAAGTAGGAAATGGAACGTACTCTTAACGGTCTTACCGTCAGGATTACTAAGGGTCATGTTCTTGTCCGCCATGATGCTCTCGTCATTCTCGCTCCCAAAGAATGTTTTTGGCAGCCTGAGCGTTATGGTTCCGGCATAGGCCGTACTATCAATTTTGAAATTCGTAAGCGGAGCGCCGTCAATGGAAACGGAGACGCCGGTTTTAGCAAAGCCCCTTCCTGCTATTACCAAAGAATCACTGGGTCTGCCCGTCTGGTCGTTATAAAGATCAGGGTTGGTGATGTAATTCAACATTAAAAGCCGCTTAAACGGAATAAGAGGCGTAACGGCTTTTTTCCCTCCGGCCCGTATCTGCAATAAGGCAAGAGAAGTAGTACTTAAGCTAAAAGCGCTAAGGTCGAGATGAACAGGATTTACTGATTTAACAACGAGTTGCGTTGCCGTGGCACTGATCACTGTACACAGACTTGCCATTTCAGTCTCCAAACCGTCGTGCCAGGCCCCGAAATTTCCACTCTGCAACCGCCCGAATTCAAGGGTATCTTTGGTGGCATCGGGATTGAATCCTGTGCCCGTAATAGTGATCGGATCATCAGGATACGGATTGGCAGGCGAGATCGAAGTAACGGTTATACCCGTGGTAGTGCCACCGCCATTGTTCCCGCCGCCGTTATTGCCGCCACCATTATTCCCCCCGCCACCGGGCGATGAGCTGCCTTTTGAGCAGGAATAGGATAGAATGGCTACTGCCGCTAAGAAGAGGACTATTTTTTTCATATAAAGTGTATGATGAGGGTTCACCACAAAGATTATATGAAACGGGGAGTGGAACTATCCCTTAAAGATGTGATCTTTCAGGGAACGATCCCTTCATTACGCGCCCGGGCAACGGCTTCCAGTTGGTTGTGCACCTGCATTTTGTAATAGATATTTTTGATATGGCTGCGCACGGTATCGAGGCTGATAAAATATTGCGCTGCCATGGCCTTATAGCTTGTTCCTTCTGATAAGGCTATGAGGATCTCTTTTTCTCTTGGAGTAAGTTGATATTTATTTACAATAGATGCCGGTTTTTTCTGCATGCTGGCAATCACCATCCTGGCTACATTGGGACTCATGGGCGCTCCTCCCGAGAGGACCTCCCTCATGGCATCAAATAGTTTTTCGGAAATATTCTTTTTCAGCAGGTAACCCGAAGCGCCGGAACTTATGGCATCCAGTACGGTTTTGTTATCATCGAAAACGGTAAGCATGATGATCTGCACGATATTATTGAAGGTGCGTATCTTTCGCACCGCTTCGATACCGTTGAATCCGCCGGGCATATCGATATCCATGAGTATGACATCCGGATTCCATTCTTTTACCTGCCTTTCGACATCGGTTACATTCGAGAAGCTGCCCAGCAAAAGAAAATCTTTTGAAAAGGTGATCAGCTTCTCAATGCTGCCGCGAAGTTGATTATTATCCTCATATATCAGTACACCGGCCTTCATAGACATAATATATATAAAGTTCATATAAAATAATCCCGCCCTTATCCCTTAATCATGTGATCTTATTCTCACCTGCACCCGGGTGCCCTTTTCTCTTTCACTGGTAATCTCCGCAGAACCATTCATTTCTGCTGCTCTTTGTTTCATATTGTTCAATCCGTTACCGTTAACGATCATGCCTGCATCAAACCCGCTACCGTTATCGGCAACCTCCAATAGGAGGTCATTGTTATGATGGCTGATGCGTATAGTAACCTTGGTACAGTGGCTGTACTTTGCTGTATTGTTGATGGCCTCTTTAAATATCAGGTAGAGATCCTTCCTGTTCTTCAGGCTTAGATGAATATCCGACAGCTCACCGGATTGAATGAATTCATATTGAATATTCAGGGGTTCCAGTATATCGGAAGCAAATTCCTTCATTTTAAATAGAACCTTTTCAAAGGTATCATTTGCCGGGTTGATCGCCCACACGATATCACTCATGCTTTCGAGCATATATCCCGAATTTTCATGGATCCTTTTGAAATGTTCCTGTACGTTCTCTTTTTCATCCGGATTTTCAAGCACCACCTTACTGATGATATGGATGCTGGAAAGTGCAGAGCCCATATCATCATGCAGATCGCGGGCAATATTGTTCCTCAGTTTCTCGATCTCGATCTGCTGCCGGGCCCGTTGCACAATGCGGTAACGGTTGATCATTAAAAAAGCTATCAGGGCAAGCAATACCATTACAAGGACAGCGCCGTATTTAAATGCTTCCTGCTTTTGCAAGGTGACCAGTTTCAGTTGCTGATCTTTTTTCAGCAAGCTGATCTCCTTATCTTTCTTTTCTGTTTCGTATTTTGTTTGTAGCTCAGCGGCTTTTTCGTTTTGGTCTGTCAGGTTCAGGCTGTCATTCAGCGAGCTTGTGATGGCAAGCCATGTAAAGCCCTTTTGCCAGTCGTTGGTTGATTTATACAGATCTGATAGCTGGTTTGCGGCATCGTGGGCATAGTGTGCCATATGAGTGCTGTCACTAAGCCGGTAAGCCTGTAACAGATATTTTTCCGCTTCTCCATACTTTTTAGCCTGCCGGTAGCATTTGCCCACGTTTATCGCCTCATAGGCCATATCGGCGCTGTTATTGCCGGATGCAAAGAGGGTATAGGCAAGCTTGTAATAATCGAGCGCTCTGTCGTAAGACGATAAAGCAAAATAAACATCGCCAAACTTTTCATTTAAAAAGCCCTTCTGATAACTATATCCTTTCAATGCGTTGACTAAGGAAGCGCACCATTTCAACAGCACAAGATTGCTGTCATTCCATTTCAGATAATTATACGTGCTGCTCAAACCCGAACCGGCATCCCAGACATGAATAGTATCTTTTATGCTGAGATACAGTTCCATGCTCTCTTTAAAATACGGGATTGCCTTAGCATATTGCCCCTGCTCCCTGTATAAAACACCCATTTGCTTCTTTATACCGGCCTGCAGCTTCCTATCATTTTTCGTTTTCGCCAGCGAATCGGACTTCATCAAAAAATGGGCGCTTTCCTTAAAGCGACTGATCGTGGAATAGACATTCGCCAGGTTAAGATAATTATACATGGTTTCCACCGTATCATTGAGCTGCCGGAACAGATCGGTAGAAAGAAGTAGGTTTGAAAGGCAGGAATCAGCATTGCCCAAACGGAATAAGGCCCAGCCCTTCGTCTTATAACAATAGGCAGATGCCCTCTTATCGCCTGCATGCAGCGATTGCTGTAAGTCTTTCGCAGCAATGGCATAGGCTGAATCAGGATGCGTGTTGGTAAGTTTGTATGCAGCCTGTTCCCGGTTGATCATCGCAGAATCATCCATCGCCTGTCCATAGGCAATGGGCTTAAAAAATAGAATGATTACGATGAGCAATAAAGGACGCATCTTGGAACAGGGGTTATTTTACCGTTGTACTAAATATAATAGTTTTATTTAAAAACGGCTGGCATTTTCGGGAAATACCTATTATCTTAGCCTGAGAAAATCCATTTCCATGAAGAGCAACCCTACCAGGAAATTCCTGGAATACCTGCACAGCAATTTTACCGGCAATTTTTTAGGATTCGTGATCGGGATGGCCTCCACCCGCCTGGTGTCCCACTTCTTTACAACGCGTAGCATTAAAAATTTATGGGGTCTTACCGCCCGCAAAACGGTCGTGGATAAACAAACCTTTAACGCTATGGAATGGGCGATCTCTATCCTGATTGGGTTTATCGTATTTGAGATCATTTCCAAGTGGGTGAAGAAGAAAGTAGATGCACTACTCGCGAAATCTAAATATACCCAATGGCTCACGGAGAGTGCGGAGCAGAACGAAGGAGTTCAATAGAAAAGGGTAATGACAAGTCACTACCCTTTTACAAACTAACAGTCACACGATCTAAGGCTTCAAATACTCATCTTTGACACTGACCTGTCCATCACAGATATATACAACCTTAATACTCACGGCATCTTCCAGGTGGGCGATGTAAATAGGGAGTTGCGAGGAAGCCTCTATCTTTTCAAGGCCTGCGATCCTGTACGCCGGATAAGCGCTTTTCAACGGTTGCTGTATTTCGCCCGGAATTTTTGTTTCATTGTAATACAGCCAACTACCATCCCAATTTCCTTCTTTGTCATAATAGACACGATTGTCAACACCATCTAAAACGTATCGGGCAAGATAGCCGTTGGACAAATAATGCCAGCTTACATTGATCACCCCCGGAAAAGTCTTTTTAAAATGGGTGACAGCCTTTACATTGGGGGTGGGATCGCCGCCATGGGCCATCGCATTGTTGTTGCTTACCAATATGACCATGAACAAACATGCGGCCATAAAGATGGAATAGGTCTTTTTCATTTTCTTTGTTTTTTTCAAGTATTCACTGTTTCTTTTGCGATCATTTTTCTATGATCATCGGCCGCAAAGTTTGCGAATATTCCCCGGATGGATCTGGGTGTATTTCCCTATTTAATGAAGAGAATTCCCCATTTTATAATGAATGAAAAATGAATAAGCAACCTTTCGTTGCCGTTAGTAAGACAGGACATGCCGAAGAGTATGCGATGGCTGCCGTTGGGTGATTATCGATGAGATTTGCTCCATAATTCGGGAAAAAACCGACTTTGGCATCATTCCCTATTTCCCGGGAATACCGCAGGTTGATGCCCCATTATGGAGGTGAGGGGATTACATATATAATTAATCTAGGATAAATTTTCTAATTTTTACCATTTTCTTATAAAACGCTAAGTGGAAAGTAGTTGTTTCAAAAACAAATTTTGGCGGAGCCATGCTATTTTCATTCCTTTAACCTATCCGTTTGGGTCAGCACTCTTGATCCGGACATTCCCTTAAACCTCCTCTCCATTGAAATTAAATTTAGACTTATAGTGGCCAAAAGCCGCTCAATAAGTGATTTCAGCCAAGCCTCTTTTATCTTATCTAATTAGCCGTTCGATCGTCCTTTGAGAATAAATGAAAGATAATTTATGCCTGGTTATTCAGACTCTGAGTTGGTAGAGGGTTTTCTCAATGGGGAAAAAAAAGCATTCGAAGAGCTTTACGACCGCTATTATAATACGATTGTCCGGTTTTGTTTTTCCATGACAAAGAACATGGAGGATGCGAAGGATGTAGCTCTTTCGGCCCTGACCATCTTATTCAAAAAACATAAAGATTTTAATAGCCTTACTCATATTCGGGCTTTTCTCTATCTAACAGCCAAGCATAGATGCCTGGACCAGTTGAAATCCACTCATAGACTGGCGGAACGATACAAGAAATATTTTGAAACCAAACTGCACGATCCACAGGAAACCTTTATCGACCAGGTGGATGGAGAACTCTTCCGCATACTCTATAAGTCCATCCAGCAACTCCCCCCGCAGAGCAAGAATGTGATCAAGCTATTATACATAGATGAATTAAAATACCAGGAGGTCGCTGACCTGCTCCACCTGACCGTCAAGAATGTCTATAACATGCGCAACTATGCGCTCAAAAAACTTCGCGAAAGCCTTTCCTCCCTCTCGCTGTTGAGCCTTCTTTACACGATGGTCTTCTCCTTTTTTTATTGACCAGTGTCAATATTGCATAAGATTTACATGTTTCTTTAATGTTATTTGAAAATTAATTTATTTCTTTTTAGGGGTAAATGTATAGATGCGTCGTAGATACACCAGAGGATCATCTCATTAGATTATTTAAAAATTATATGGGACCAGAACAATTAGCCGATTTAATACACAAACACTTGAAGAATAATCTTTCGGTGGAAGAACGGGAAAGGTTGGAGGGTTGGCTTAAGGAAGGAGATAACAGAGAGCATTTTACCAGGATGACGGATGAGGAATACCTTCTTCAGGGTCTGACGATCCTCCACGAGGCGGAACTGAGCCGGGAATCCGATAAGTCCCATATGGATTGGAATGGAGCTTCGGGATCGGCGAGGGTTCTACCCATGGGCTTCCCCATTTGGTATAAGGTGGTTGCCGCTGCTATCATACTCCTGTTGTTCGTTGGAGGTTATTTTTATCTTTCGCATAATCGCACCTATAATAAATCCAGGACGGGAGAACAAATCGTTGCAAGGAAAAACGTACTGCTGCCGGGCGGCAATCATGCCATTCTCACCATCGCCGGAGGGGGAAAGATCGTTCTGGATAATGCATCCAATGGATTGCTGACAAAGCAGGGAACGACCTCGGTGGTAAAATTATCCGATGGTAAGCTGGCTTATAATGGTTCGACAGAAAAGGCATCTACTACAGAATATAATACGATCTCGACTCCTCGTGGCGGACAGTACCAGGTGGAATTGCCGGACGGCACAAACATCTGGCTTAATTCGGCTTCTTCTTTGAAATTCCCTACGGCCTTTAACAGGAAAGACAGGAGTGTGGAGTTGGAAGGGGAAGCCTATTTTGAAGTAGCTCAAAATGCCTCGATGCCCTTTTATGTAACGGCCAATGGAGTGCGGGTAAATGTATTGGGCACCAAATTTAATGTAAATGCTTATACGGATGAACCCAATGCAAAGATCACGCTGTTGCAGGGATCGGTAAAAGTGCAGGTGGATCAGGCCGGCTCTTTATTGAAGCCCGGGCAGCAAGCCCGTGTAGTTGCCGGTAAGATCGATCTTATAAAAAAGGCAGACTTAGACGAAGCGATGGCCTGGAAGAATGGAAAGTTTCATTTCAATAATGCCAGTATCGAGACGGTGATGCGGCAGTTATCGCGCTGGTACGATATTGAAGAGGTCCGATACGAAGGAGCAAGGACAGCAAATACTTTCACCGGCGATATAGATCGCGATTATAGTATTTCAGACGCATTGAAGATCCTGGAGCTGAGTAATGTTCATTTCAGGATCGAGGACAAAAAGATCATGGTGCTGCCTTAAACCTTTCGATAAATGATTTCTCTCATGTGAATACCGAGCTCACTAATCAGAGCCCTAACCATTAGCGGGGGCTGTTCTCAGTCCTTGCTATTTTTAACCGCTGAACACGTTGTTAAACGATAAATGAAAAGTATCTCCTATACCCCCTGTAGTTTTTCTTACCAAACAAGATTAGGTATGAAACTCGCTGCCTTTCTTCTTATCACCGCTCTCCATGTCGGGGCAAAAGGACTCCCCCAGGAGAAGATCACGCTTTCCGAAAAGAACGCCTCCCTTCCCTATATTCTACAGCAGATCAATAAACAGACGGGATATCAATATTTCTTCGTCGAACAATGGGCCAGCGAGGCCAATAAGATCGATATCGACGTTTCGAACGCCTCCCTCGAGACCGTGCTCAAGATCTGTTTTAAAAATCAGCCCTTTACCTACGAAATCGTACGAAGAACCATCGTCATTAAAAAAAAAGTAGATAAAGAAAAGGCCATCTTACCTCCTCCCCTACCCCTATACATAGATATACATGGCCGGGCTTTTGACGAAACGGAGAAGCCCATTGCAGGAGTGACCGTAACGGTCAAGAACACTAAAAGAGCTACTTCCACCAATGAAGAGGGTGAATTTAGCCTCACAACGGTAAATGCTGATGCAAAATTGGAGTTCACCGGTGCGAACATTGAGACGGCTGAATTATTGGTCAATGGCCAAACAGAACATACTATAAAACTCATCAAGAAGGTGAACGGATTGGATGAGGTGCAGGTGATCGCGTACGGGACGACGACGCAAAGGTTAAACACAGGAAATGTAAGCACTGTAAAAGCATCCGATATAGAAAAGCAGCCCGTCAACAACCCATTGCTGGCTTTACAAGGGCGTGTACCCGGCTTGGATATTTCGATGCTGAATAGTTTACCGGGGGGGGTGCTGAAAATACTGATACGTGGTCAGAATAGCATAAGTCATGCCTCGGATCCCCTGTTTATCATTGATGGGGTACCTTATATATCACAAACATTGACCGGCGTGGACGGTGGATATATTTCCGGGGATGGCAGGACAGGAAATCCGTTTAGTTTTATCAACCCGGCGGACATCGAATCGATCGATGTGCTAAAAGACGCAGACGCGACGGCGATCTATGGTTCGCGCGGCGCTAATGGAGTGATCCTCGTCACGACCAAAAAAGGCAAGTCCGGCCAGACCCGGATCAATGCGAATGTGCAAAGCGGCTGGGGTAAGGTGTCACGGATGTTGAAATTGCTGGACAGGCGGCAATACCTGGATATGCGTTATGAGGCCTTTAAAAATGACCACGCCAGTCCTAATCCCAATTCGGATTATGATCTGACAGCATGGGATACGACAAGAAGTACGGACTGGCGAAAAGCCCTGATCGGCGGAACGTCCAAATACACTGATATCCAATTTTCTATTTCCGGAGGGAATAGCAATACGCAGTATTTGATCGCCTCCGGTTATCATAAAGAGACAACTGTTTTTCCGGGAGATTTTAATGATCAGAAAAGCTCGGTGCATGTGAATATAAACAGCAGTTCTCCGGACAAACGATTCAAAGTATCTTTTTCGGGCCTGTATAGCGCCGATAATAATAAATTGGGGGCATTTAATTTTACCCTATTCGCAACACAGCTACCCCCGGACGCTCCGGTCTTATTAAACCCCGATGGAAGTCTTAACTGGGCGCCTAATGCATTTGGAAAGAGTACCTGGCCAAATCGTAACCCTCTTGCTGGGGTAGCAAGCAAGTACTACACCAGGACCAATAACCTGGTTGCCAACGGGAATCTAAGTTACGAACTCTTACCTCGCCTGGAGATCAAGAGCAGTTTTGGCTATACAAATATGCAAACCAACCAGTTGCAAACCGTCCCCTTTGTTTCCCTAGATCCTTCAACTCTTGCAACAAGTCAACGTAGTTCTGATTTTGGAAACAATAATGTCCAGTCCTGGATCATCGAGCCCCAGATCACTTATCTGTTCGATATGGGCAAGAGCCGGGTGAATCTTTTGGCAGGTACTACGATCTCACAAAACAGTAATAACGGGCAAGTCCTAACAGCTAATGGGTTTAGCAGTGACCTGTTGATGGAGGATATTAAATCGGCTACCAGTATTATCCCGATATTCAGTACGATCTCGAGTTCCAAATACAATGCGGGGTTTGCACGTATAAACTATAACTATGATGATCGATATCTCCTGAACCTTACTGCAAGGCGGGATGGCAGCAGTCGTTTTGGACCCGCTAACCGATTCCATGATTTTTGGGCCGTCGGAGCGGGATGGATCTTTTCAAAAGAGGATTTTGTCGAGGATCGATTTCATTTTTTGAGTTATGGGAAGCTAAGAGGAAGCTACGGCAGTACGGGTAACGACCAGGTGGGCGATTATTCATACCTGGATCTCTATAGTACTGTTGCGGGTATTGGAGTGCCTTACCAGGGCGCGAATGGGATCACTCCCAATACCATATTCAACCCGAATCTTGCCTGGGAAGAAACCAGGAAATTAGAGGTAGGTCTTGAATTGGGGTTTTTAAAAGACAAGATCGTGTTGGTGAATAGTTTCTATCGCAACCGATCATCGAATCAATTGTTAGCGTATGCATTGCCGGCTATTACAGGCTTTACTTCGATCCAGAGAAACCTTCCCGCGCTGGTACAGAATATGGGGTTGGAATTTGAACTGCGGACGGTAAATATAAACCATAAAAAATTCCGCTGGACCAGTTCCTTTAATATATCCCTGAATAGGAATGTGCTCCTTTCCGTGGGTAAAGGAAATTCAGCGAATTTGATGCGATCAGTCGGGCATCCCCTGGGAGGCCAATTTGTATATCATTTTCTTGGAGTCGAACCGATCTCCGGTGTTGACCAATTCTCCGATAGTCATGGGCATCCCACTTATAATCCGAATATCAATACGGATCAAACGGTTTATCGTGATCTTACCAAAAAATATTATGGAGGCCTGCAGAATACCTTTACCTATAAGAGCTTTCAATTGGATGTCCTTTTTCAATTTGTTAAGCAACCGGGCATCACCTATTTATATAGTGCGATCCCTGGCGCTGAAGGAGTGAATCAACCCATAACGGTACTGGATCATTGGAAAAATCCAGGAGATATCAGACCCCTTCAACGTTTAAGTCAGAATTACGATCTCGTGACTATGACCGGATTTGCCCAATTCAGCGATCAGTCTTATGGGGATGCTTCTTTTATACGATTAAAAAATCTGTCCTTGTCCTGTCAATTACCGAAAATAGGGAAACAAAAACCTCTTTTTCAAAATGCGCGGGTTTATTTGCAGGCTCAAAATTTATTTATCCTTACAAAGTATAAAGGAAGTGATCCTGAAACGCAGAGTTCTGCGAACAGTCTGCCGCCTCTTAGGATGATTGCCATGGGGCTCCAGGTGACCCTATAAAATATATGAAATACATTATTAATATATTATCCATTTTATTTCTTATTATTATCAGTTGCCTGATCTCAGGGTGTAAAAAATTAATAGAAGGTCCTCCTCCCAAAACATTCCTTACCAGTGAAAATGTTTATTCCGATGATGCAACGAGCGCCGCTGTCCTGACCGGTCTCTATGCTGAACTATCCGTATCCAACCCGTCCCTGGCCGCAACTCCCAACAGTATTTTTTTGATAGCAGGTTTATCTGCCGATGAATTGGCGCTTTATGGCGGGTCGGCCAATCAGAATAAAGGATTGGCACAGTATTATCTGAACAGGCTTTCATCCGACCTGACATTGGGAACAGGGGTTAGCGTATGGAATGATCTTTACGCACACCTCTATGTTGTTAATCTGGCGCTGGAAAGACTAAGCGCGTCTACTAATTTAACCGGGGCGGTAAAAAAACAATTGATCGGAGAAGCAAAATTCCTGCGTGGTTTTTTTTATTTCTATCTGGCCAACCTCTACGGAGCAGTGCCCCTGATTACGTCAAGTGATTACCGGGATAATGCTTTTTTCCCCCGGACCCCGGCACTACAGGTTTACCAACAGATCATTGCAGATCTTAAAAGTGAGCAGGATCTCTTGATCGATGGATATGCAGGAGCGGATGCGAAAAGTCCTACAATTGAAAGAGTAAGGCCTAATAAATGGGCGGCTGCGGCCTTGCTGGCAAGAGCGTATCTCTATACCGGCGCCTACGATAGTGCTGAATTGGCCGCGACTACCGTTATAAACAATACGGCTTTATACGATACGACTCCTTTAGCGAAGGTGTTCCTTAATAATAGTAAAGAAGCGATCTGGCAATTACAGCCGGTGAATAAAGGATGGAATACGGAAGATGCCCGGATATTAGTTCTTCCTTCCACGGGGCCGACGAGCAATACTGCATCTGGTAACTACCCCGTGTACTTAAATCCGGGACTCATCAGCAGTTTTGAACCAGGTGATCAAAGAAGGCTTATCTGGGTGGATAGTGTTATCGTGGGCGCCGATACCTTTTATTATCCTTATAAATACAAAAGCGCAACACTCAATGCACCTGTTACCGAATACATGATGGTCCTGCGGGTGAGCGAACAGTACCTGATTCGTGCCGAAGCGCGTGTTCAGAAAAATAATATCAGCGGGGCTCAGAGCGATCTCAATAGGATCAGGACCCGGGCGGGTCTAAAGGGAACTTCCGCTCATGATCGGGACGGCTTGTTGGCCGCAATTCTGGAAGAACGACGGATAGAGTTTTTTACCGAATGGGGGCACCGATGGTTGGATATCAAAAGACTTGGAAAAGCGGACGTGATCATGCCGACGGCGGCAATGGCAAAAGGGACAAGTTGGAACCTTGATTGGCAATGGTATCCGATCCCTGTATATGATATCATTCAGGATCCCAATATTGTTCAGAATCCCGGCTATTAAGTTTTTTAAAATATTTTTCAAACCTGCTTAATTAATTATTAACCAAAATTATATGAAACATTTACTTTGGACTCCGATTATTCTTCTCAGTGTAATGGCCGGGTGTAAAAAAGACAAACCGGCAACCGCCGCGACCCTGACTACCGCAACGCCATCAAATATCACCGCAAATACCGCACAGATAGGCGGCGCCGTTACCAGCAATGGAGGAACGGCCATTACCAAAAGCGGGATCTGCTGGGCCTTGCATGCGAGTCCTACGGTTGGCGATAGCATCACCGTAGATGGGCCCGTTTCAGGATCATTCGTAAGTCCTTTGAATAATTTGGCGTCCAATACCACCTATTATGTCAGGGCTTACGCTATAAACGCCGTAGGAACTGGATATGGAAGTGAAGTCAATTTTACGACAGCCAAGGGGCTGGCTACATTAAAAACAAATGCAATCAGCAATATCGTTCCGTTCTCTGCTCAAAGTGGTGGAAATATTATTAGCGATGGCGGAGCCGCTATTACAGATAGAGGTATTTGCTGGTCGACTTCGGCGCACCCCACGACGGCTAATTTTAAATTTTCGGACAAGGCCAGCACTGCTTCTTTTACGGATAGCATAACTCCAATAGGATCCCAGCTCGTCTATTACGTCAGGGCCTATGCAATCAATAGCTACGGTACGGCTTACGGGAATGAGGTTTCTTTTACCTCAAGTTCCGCCAACGCAGTCACGGATATTGACGGAAATGTTTATCCATATATTACCATCGGTACGCAGACCTGGATGACCAGAAACCTGAAAACGGCACATTATCGGAATGGAGATTCGATAACAAATGGGGTAAAAGGGTTTGATTGGTTAAACAACTTTACAGGGGCATATTCTTTTCCAAATGGAGATTCTATTAACAACGCCAGTCTCGGGAAACTGTACAATATATATGCTGTGCAGGATAGTCGTAACATTTGCCCTGTAGGCTGGCATGTGCCGTCGGAGCAAGAGTGGGAAACCTTGGAATTCTTCGAGGGTATGGCTGCTTCGGATACCGGGAAGTTATATCTTAGAGGCACTATCGGGATGAAATTCCTGGAAGGAGGTTCGTCCGGTTTAAATCTTCAAAAAGGCGGGTACCTATATCCTGATGTTCCCATTGTACCATCATCCTATGACGGGTTCAATATCTTTGGAGGATATCATTCTTCAACAAGATCTGCGGCTGTCGGAGTCAACAATCTTTTTTTCAGGTTCTTTAACATATCGACCGATCCGGGTCAAATCTTCAAGAGCTATAGTTATTACGGGCTATCAGTCAGGTGTGTTAAAGACTAAGGCTGAATTTATTTCAAAATTTACCATACGGGTATTCATTGAGTATCCTACTCAACTCAGTAAAATAAAGTGATGAAAAAATTACTGCAAGCTACAATATTATTCTGTTGCATACTGAGTAAATCTTTTGCAAAAGGAATTCCGATTGATTCTTTGACAAAAGGGATAAAGTTTGAGCGGGGATTGAGCTGGAAGCAAATTATTGCGAAGGCGAGGAAGGAAGGGAAATATATTTTTGTCGATTGTTATACCACCTGGTGTGGTCCGTGTAAACGAATGGAAAAAGAGGTATATCCAAATTCCAGGGTCGGCGACTTTTATAATCGCAAATTTATTTCCGTCAAAATACAAATGGATACCGGATTGAATGATAATGCTGATACGAAAGCTAGTTATGCGGACGCCCGTATTATCGAACGCAAGTACAAGATAAATGCCTATCCCAGTCTTCTTTTTTTTATGCCGGATGGTCGGGTATTGCATAAAGAAGAAGGAGCAAGAGATCCTGATCAATTTCTTGAACTGGCGCGTGAGGTAACAGACAGCTCAAAAAACTATTACTTGTTATTGGAGGATTATAAAGACGGGAAGAGGGAGTTATCACAAATGCGTTACCTGGCGCGGATGAGTATGCTTTTGGCAAATGATTCTGCTCAATCTGTTGCAATACGAAAAGAATATGGTTTGAAATTAGGGAAGGAGGACCTGTTAACAAAAGATAATATTGAATTCATGCATGACTTTACCCAAAATTCAGAAGATTTTGGATTTGAGATACTTCTACGGCACAGTGACAGCATTAATAAAATGATGAACGATAACAACTATTGTCAGGAAATTATTCAACGTATTATTCACCAGGAAATTATCTCTCCGAGTCTAAGAATGGGTGAAAAGGAGCATAGCACACCAAATTGGGACTCTCTTGCTTGGGAGATTAAAAATAAATATGACGAATATTATGCGGAGAGAGTGATTATTGCGTCCAGATCCAGTTGGGGATATATAGTAAAAAATTGGCCGGAGTACACCAAATATCTTGTCCTATTCGCGGAAAAATATAGTGTATTAAATGGACATAGTACAATACAAGAGACGGTTTTAAATAGTTATGCATGGGCCATCTTCCTGTATAGTAATGATAAAGAAGAGTTAAATATTGCGCTTTCCTGGAGCAGTCGTGCAGTAATGATCAGTCCTATTGCTTATATAATAGATACTTATGCGAATCTATTATATAAGTTGAACCGTCAAAAGGAAGCTGTTCAATGGGAGGAGGTTGCTGTAAAAGTAAACCCTGACAATGTAGATATCCAAAAGAATTTGGAACAGATGAAAAAGGGAGAACCTACCTGGGCCTTATAAAAGCCAGCTAAGGTCAAAGAGAGATAATTTTGTAATAATTCTTTTCTGGAGTTAGAGTAGGAAGACCAGCGAGACTTCTCACTGAAGTAAGAGTTCCTGTTAATAAAAAAGAACGATTAGACTCTTGCAATTTAAGAAATTAAAAGTACATTATAAGTATCTAATTGAAATTAATGAAATGGCATTTTATTTTTTTAGTCATATTGGGATATCTTCCAAAAACTTATTCTCAGGGAAAGCAACCTTCTAATGGTAAACCTGTAATTGATTCATCTGCCGTAAAGCTATGGGTTGATTTAGGGGCTGCTGGCATCAGCGATGACGGCAATTATGTTTATTTTACAGCCTTTAATGAACCAATAGGTACGTATAAGCTAACCATAAGTTCTGTTAAAAGCAATTGGAAAAGGGAATTTATCCATACTTCGCGAGTTTCCTTTTCCCCTGACAGTAAACGGGTGATCTTCAAACAGGGAACAGACAGCCTGTGTTTATTGTCATTGGGAGAAGATAAGATAAGCTATATCTCCAATGTAGGCGACTATAAGATCTCTTCCGGCGATGCTAATCGGAAGGGTTGGCTTGTGTATACCTCTAATAGCGCAACAAAAGAGCTTGTTTTACGGGGTTTAGACGGCTCCGCGGAATTGAGGATTCCTTTCGTGAGCAATTATTTTTTTAACGATAGCTCGAATTGTTTGCTGGTGGATGCCGGAGTAGGACAAGACAGCAGTGTGTATAATAGTTTGAAATGGATAACCCTACCCGGAAAAATTATAAAAGAGATCTGGTCGGGAACTCAACAAAAAGTATCCTGCTTAACATTTAATGATTCAGGCGATCGGCTGGCCTTTATAGTTGAGAAGGTTATTGGAGATCAGGCGACGAATGAGTTATGGTACTATAGGGACGGAATGAACGGGGCTATGTTGCTGGCAGATAATCATGCCTCCGGAATAGGAGATGGGCTTGAAATTTCAACGCAAAAACCTCAATTTAGCAAAGATGGGAAAAGGGTTTTTTTTGGATTGCAAAGCATTCGAACAAAACCGAGGAAACAGAGCGGAGTGCTTCTTGATGTATGGAGCTATACAGACCCCGTATTACAATCGGAGCAGATGGAAGAATTAAAATATGGACGAAATTATACTTCCGTAATCGGTATTGATGAAAGAAGAGTCAGACAACTTGAATTCGATAATGAACGAACAATGGCTATCAGGGGAAATTGGCTTTGGGTTATGCATAAATTGGGTAATTCCGGGATATTTGAGGAAAATTGGAATTCTAACGCGCAATACGCTTGTTATTTGGTGTCTGCAGTAGATGGATCCAGGCGAATATTGCGAAAGCCTATTCCTAAGTATTCGGAAATGGACGTTATATCCCCGACGGGAAAATGGTTCATTTATTATGATTTTATTTCTAAAAATTACTTTAGCTATGAGGTTGGTACTGGCAAAATACATAATATCACCCATGCCATTAAAACTACTTGGACCATGGATAAAATCGAGATTCCTGAGCCTTATTTAGCCTGGGTCGATAGAGAGACCGGATGGTTTAAAGATGATGAGGCGATGCTTATTAACGACGAATATGATATCTGGCAGGTGGATCCCGGAGGAGTAAAAGCGCCAATTAGTATCACTAATGGCTTTGGCCGTTCCCACCATATTAGATTCAATCTGGTGGATGAAGGGGCGAGCTTGAAAAACTTTTCCAGACCACAATCTCATTTCCTGCTCTTGAAGGCATTCAATGATATAAATAAGGATGCCGGGTTTTATAGAAAAGATCTAAACGATAAAGGTGACCCTGAACCACTTTATATGGGAGCATATGTATATGGATGGTGGAACGGCCATGGTTCTTATAATTATCCTCCTGTTAAAGCCAACTTTGCCGATGTTTATTTGGTCTTGCGAATGAGTGCTACCGAGGCTCCGAATTATATGGTGACAAAAGACTTTAGATCGTATAAGGCCATAAGTTCAGTCGAGCCGCAGAAAAATTTCAATTGGCTAACTACAACGTTGATCCATTGGAAAGGCCTTGATGGAGGATCTTTAGCAGGCGTATTATATAAGCCGGAAAATTTTGATCCGAAAAAAAGATACCCGATCATTTTTGATTATTATGAAGAAAGATCGGATGAATTGAATTTTTTCAGAAGACCGAATCCAGCCCTCGGCCGTATAAATATTCCCTGGTTTGTTAGTCATGGATATCTAGTATTCACCCCTGATATTCATTATAAAATAGGCAACCCGGGTACGAGCGCTTTTAATTCTGTTATTTCCGCAGCAAGATATTTTTCAAAAAAGCCTTGGGTGGACAAAGAGCACATGGGGATTCAGGGCCATAGTTTTGGCGGATATGAAACAGAGTATATCGTGACGCATACGGATATTTTTGCGGCGGCCTGTGCCGCATCGGGAATATCTGATCTGATTGGATTTTATGGATCGGCGGTACGCGCGGGATATCCCATGTTCTGGGCGGAGAGAGATCAGGGAAGAATGGGCGGGACGCCTTGGCAAATAAGAGATTTATACATCACTAATTCACCTATCTTTAATGCGGATAAGGTAACTACTCCATTGCTTCTGATGCAGAATAAGGGAGATGAAATTATCCCTTTTGCACAAGGACTGGAGTTCTTTACGGCATTACGTCGACTACGTAAAAGAGTCTGGATGCTACAATATGATGACGGGAGCCACACCGTTAGCGGGAGATCATCTGAAGATTACAGTATAAGATTAGGTCAATTCTTTGATCATTATTTAAAAGGAAAGGCCTCGCCGAAGTGGATGACAAGGGGGATACCGGCGAAAGATAAGGGTATAGACAATGGATTTGAGTTGGATGAGAGCGTAAAAACACCACTGCATTGACCTTGAATGAACCTGGTATGGGACACGCTGAATTTATAAAAGCGGCTGCACCAGTATGGAAACAGCCATTTTTATCATTACTAAGCCGGAAAAATCAAATGAGAGTTATTTGCTAACCTCTATTTTGAAATGGATTTTAGCTATTAGAGCCTCATAGGTCTGACCTTAATTGCAACCGGACAAATGGCGGGGTTAGAAATGTCGTAAGGGGTATAACCTGCTGCACAAGGATTAACAATCGACCCATTGGGATCAGCTACAAAAGGAATCAAGATGACGGTTATTGGGCAGGGTGATGAAGGATCTACAATCACAATAGTAAGAATACATACAATTGATGCTGTTTCTCCTTTTACTTTGAATGCTAATGCACTTCCCACGATTGCCAATGCGGCAACAACAGACAGAATTCTTTTCATAATAGAGGTGCTTTTTAGATTAAAAAGCTAAACTTTGGTTTTAAAAATTTCTCGCTTTTGGCTTCCACCTTTTGCACGCGGCTTGGGTAGAGATAATGGATTTGATCCAGATAAGAGCGTAAACACTACTACATTAACTGAGAATTGAGCTAGATATGGGACGCGCTGAATTGATAAAAAGAGGCTGTCTCTGTATGGAAACAACCTCTTTTATACTTACTATTTCAAAGGAGTAGCCGGAAAGATCAAATGAAAATTATTTGCTAACCTTCCTTTTGAAATTGAATTTAGCTATTAGCCTTTTATAGCCCTGACATGTGTTACAACCGGGCATAGGAGCGGGTTCGCAATGCTGTAAGGGAGAGCTGGTGAAGTACAAGGATTAAAAACTGGAGCAGCGGGATCAGCAATGAAAGGCGTTGCCGTGGCTGTCGGACAGGGAGATTGAGGATCTGGCGCAGTAGCTAAGCAAACAATTGATGGTGTTTCAAGTAGTCTTGCTTTAAATGCCAATGCTCCACTTACGATTGCCAATACGGCAACAATTGACAGAATTCTTTTCATAATAAAGGTGCTTTTTAAATCAAAAAGCTAAACTTTGGTTTTTTAAAAATTTGCCTACTCTTTTTTAATGGTTTTCGGCTAGTCCATTCGCTAACGACGCTTGCAAGGACGCAGCTAGCATTGTTATCACGTAATGATTTTAATCTTGAGCTTCATCTTTTATTTGGCGGGAATCCAACTTGCCCGCGAATGCCTTGGTTAGAGTATTTTCTTTGGTATAAATTGCAGTATAGGGAACTCCCCCCACTCTGAAATGAGTTTGAAAGAAATCAGTATAATCATATCCCACCGTCACATTCGGGTATTTATTCAATTGGTAATGATCGGAAAAAGCCTTCATCATTTGGAGCGGCCAATTCGTGAACACATAGAACTGTATATCTTTTAGAGTTGCCATATTTTTGACGATGCCATCTACTTCTGCCCGACAAAAAGGACAATTCGGGCTGATAAAAACTAAGACCACCGGCTTTCCCTTTGGTAAGGCCCCCATATTAACGACCGTGGAACTGTCCCGGAGTAAGAGATTGAACGCGGGGATCGGCTTTCCCTCCATCCCTGTTCTTAAAGGCGGCAGCTTCCGGTAACAACTCACCAGGGAAATGGAAAGGACAAGGCAAAAGAGGATCAGTCTCATGGTGAAATGATTTTATTGAATGGGTAGCCTGTAAGATTTGGTTAATTGTGAGCTAACGATGCCCGTTTATTATTGATAGCGGGCCGCCGCCGCCTGTTTAACAAAATGCCGGTCAGGGATAATAGTATAAGACCGATATTCAAGGTTAGATGTTGATTCCAGGATAATGTTTCCAATACCCCTCCGCAGGTACAGGGTAAAGTGTCATTATATTTCAGGATGTAAATAATATACCCGGTAAAAGCTACCATCAGTCCCAGGCTGGTATAGAGCGCGACCTTACGCATCCGGGGAAGAAACAAAAAAATGGCTGTGATGATCTCAATAATGGGAAGGGCGATGACAACTACCCCAGCAATAGGTGCGAGTAAAGGAGTCAACCCGATTTGCTCTTTGGCAACATCGTAGTCCATCAGCTTTGCAATGCCTGTATACAAGAATAGAGTTGCGAATAAAAGGGCGATGATCTCGACAATGGTTGTACGCTTCATTGGTGAATGATTTTTGACAATAATAGTTATGACCTCAGCCCCGGCAGCCTATATAATGCTGCAACGCGTATACTGAATAGAAAACATACTCATGCGTGGGCCCTCTTACAATGCTGTTCATTATAAATAGGACTGCCGGTGACCGGGTTGTATTGGGGATTGCTAATAACAGAGAAGAAACCTTTGCCTAATGTTCGTGCTGCGGTGATGCACCGCCTTGTTCAAATTCAGTGGACTATGTGGGAAAGGTAGATATGAAGATTAAAATTTGCATAAGAAAGGTTTTTTTAATTTGTATTTTATTGCCGTTGAATCTGTATGCAAGATACGGGCTGCGTATACACTGATCCTGCAATTGGATGCCCCGGTCCCGCAAAGTTTCATTAGTGTTTTCATCTATAGATGATTTTTGTTCAACGCTTTATGCATGCAGGGAACTACAAATTATCCCGGTATTGCTCAGGTGTAGAGCCCGTTGCTTGTCTGAAGGCGCGTATAAAACTGCGGCTGCTCTTATAACCAATGGCGGAGGCAATATACTTTTGTGAATGATCACAGGATTCGAGCAATGATTTGGCGGCATCCATACGCACCTGCATCTGGTACTCCTGGATATTGAGGGCAAAAGCCAAAGGAAATTCATGCTGCAATTTGGATTCACTGACCCCGGCTTCCCGGGCGAGTTGGGCGATGCTCAGGGGATATTTAAAATTCAATTCGATCTTCCGTTTTATATCTGCGAGGTATTGGGTGTGATTTCTTAAGCGCATGGGAAATGGTTTCATGGCCGTTAAAAATGGCTGTGATTGGTTGACCTGCAAAAGTGGATAATATACGCGAACTTGGTTAGGCCGCCAGTTCAGAGTGATTATGTACCCAGGTCTCATTCGTGCAGGACTATACCTTGGCCAGGGTTTATTCCTTTTAAAAATCAGAGTTCAACCAGACGGGAATGGAGTAGTTGTTTTATATGTAGGGAAGTAATCGAATGAAAATAGCATTATTGATTGAATTTGTAGTTAAATGGCTCAGGATTTTTGAATACCCTACAGATTTACCTATAGTAGGAAACTAAAAATTATAAGTATTTTAATTGAATACTCCCATTTGGAAGATGCAGGGAAATTTACTAAAGTTTACCTTGTACGGAGAGGTTCTAGAAGCCCTTCATCTTTCTTTTGCCCAGAAAAACCTATAAATACCCCGATGATTATTCGTTCAGCGAACGAAAAATAATCATTCAACTCGGAGTCGAGGCTACCCTGGTGAAATGTCTTGAAAAAGTAGGGAATGCCTTCGAAGACCGTGACATCAGCCAGACCGAACAAACCCAACTCAAAAATCGACTGCGCAATATCTTCACTCCTTACAGGAATGCACTGGAGAAATGCCAGAACCCAAAGGTGATCACCATCATGGAACAGTTCGCCCGCGAGATCCTCATCAGCGGCCTGCTCTACCAGGTAGGACAAGAGCCCATGCTGTTCCCGGAATTACCCGACCTCATCTGCTAACCGACCTTTTTCAACCTTTACTTTATCTCCCCGGATGAATACAGGATCATCCAGGCGACGGAAGCGGCCAATGGAATAAAATAATACGGATAGTTCTCCCTGATAATCAATACCCTGGATCATTTATGGCCCGGCCTGTCCAATTTCTCCACCCTCATTTGTTATAGGGTATAGTTTCTTATATTCAATAACAATTAAAATGGTAAAAGATGGACGAATTTATGTTGATCTTCCGGCATGAAGACGGCGGCAAGATCGCTTCACCCGAACAAATGCAGATCTGGATGAAACAGACCATGGACTGGATCGGCGGCATCGCCGCCCAAAATAAATTCAGCGGCGGCAACGGTCTGCTCTTCGATGGCGCTAAAGTAGTGAGACATAACAACCTGGTCACGGACGGTCCTTTCGGCGAGATCAAAGAGACCATCGGCGGATATATTATCGTCAAAGGCGATAGCGTAGACGAGGCCGTGGAGTTTGCCAAAGGTTGCCCCGTCCTGCAGGGGGAAGGCAATACGTTGGAAGTGCGCAGGCTCGCGAAAAGGGACGGTGTTCACTAAATGGACCACCCAACATTAATCCCGCATTTATTCCGCACTGAGTACAGGAAGATCGTTTCCGTTCTTTGCCAACGCTTTGGCTTTGATCAAATGGAGATCGCCGAAGATATTGCCAGCGAGACCTTCCTGCTGGCCGCACAGACCTGGAGTATGGAAGGCCCGCCACCCAATCCTACCGCCTGGCTGTATAGCGTAGCAAAGAATAAAGCGAAAAATGCCCTGCACCGCAACGCCCTCTTTGCAAAAAAGATCTCCCCGGAAGTAAAAAGACATTCGGCTGAAGGGTACGAACAGGAACTCGATCTCTCCCCGCAAAATATTCTGGACAGCCAATTACAGATGATGTTTGCTATCTGCCATCCTTCTATCTCACCCGAAGCACAGATCGGCCTATCCCTCCGCATCCTTTGCGGGTTTGGCATCGAAGAGATCGCAGACGCCTTCCTCACCAATAAAGAGACGATCAACAAACGCCTGCACCGGGCCAAAGAGCGGCTCCGGGAAGAAAAGATCAACATCGGGATGCCGGCCGCATCTGCTATCGACCAACGTATGGAAGCTGTACTAACAACGATCTATTTACTATTCAATGAGGGCTATTACTCTATCAGCCAGAACAGCATCCTCCTGAAAGACTTTTGCCTGGAAGCCATCCGGCTTTGCTATATGCTGGTAGAGAACACCCTCACCAACAAGCCAAAGGTAAATGCCCTGCTCTCCCTCATGTGTTTTCATGCCTCCCGCTTCGATGCTCGCCTGGATGCAAACGGAGAGCATATCCTCTATGAAGAACAGGACACCAGCCTATGGAATGCCGAATTGATAGGCAAAGGGGGCTACTTCCTGAAGGCGGCAACCAGCGGAACAGAGATCTCAAAATATCATATGATGGCGGGGATCGCCTATTGGAATACCCAAAAGGCCGACACGGACGAAAAATGGGAGCAGATCCTGCAGTTATACAACCAGCTCCTGCGGATCGAATACTCCCCCATCGCCGCGCTCAACCGGACCTTTGCACTTTCCAAGGCACGCAGCAAGGAACTGGCTATTAAAGAAGCTCTCAAGCTCGACTTATCAACGAATCAATTTTATTTTTCCCTGCTGGGAGAATTGTATACGGGGTTGGATGATAAAAAGGCGAAACAACATTTTAAGAAGTCTTACGACCTCGCAAAGACAGACAGGGACAAGCAAACGATCCAACGTAAGATCGATCGACTCTGACAATCCTCCAATCCCCCAAATCTAAAAATCCCGCAATCTCAAAATCTCCAAATCCGCGCTCTATCGCTTGATCATCTTCCCCTTCAAGATATCCTTCATCACAGTTTCATAAAGGGCCTGGCTGATCGGTACTTCCGCTGAGCCGATATGCAGATCGTTCCCGTCGATCCTTTTTATCTTGCTGGTATTGACCACATAGGACTTATGTACTTTCAAAAAGCGATCGGCCGGCAATTGTTCCAACAGCCCCTTTATCGTCAGGTATACGATCATTTTCCTCGTTTCGGTGTGCAATACGACATAATTGAGCATGGCTTCGACATAGTTCAGCTCGTCATAAAGGATCTTTTCGATCTTACCCCCGCATTTTACAAAAAAGAAACTTTCGTCAAAGCTACCGATCTGCGCCGCCTTGTTCTTTAGCTCATAGTGCTCTTTCGCCTTATTCACCGCCTTTAAGAATCGCTCGAAGGAAAAAGGCTTGACCATATAATCCAGCGCATTCAGTTCAAACCCGTCAATGGCATATTCCGCATACGCGGTAGTGATGATCGTCATCGGAAGATGGGCAGAGCTCCGCAGGTATTCGATACCGCTCAGCTTGGGCATATTGATATCCAGGAATAACAGGTCCACCGGGTTGGCTGCAAGAAGGGTATTGGCCTTTAGCGGATTCTCCGCCTTCCCTTTTAACTCCAGGAAATCAACGTCCGCTATATATTCAGCCAGCACCTTCCTGGCCAGCGGCTCGTCATCCACGATCATACAACTCAGCTTCATAGTAATTGCAATTTAAGGAGCACTTCATGGGTAGTTTCCTCTTCCCCTACCCAAAGATCGAATTTTTGAGGATATAATAGTTCCAGTCTCCGTCTCGCATTGGCGATCCCGATCCCCTTATGTTCGATAGGAGCGCTGTTCCGTCGATCCTTTGTATTAAAAGCTCTGAACAGAAGGGTCTCGTCCGTCCTTTTAAAAGAGATCTCCACCCTGTTCTCTTTCTCATCATCGTCGCTGACATATTTAAAACAATTCTCGATAAAGGCCACAAATAAGAGAGGTACGATAGTAAAACCTTTTACCCCGGGATCGACCTCGAATCGTACGATCAGGCTTTCTTCTTTACGGGACTGTTGCAGCGCGATATAATTCTTAAGATAGTTCAGTTCCTTATCGATGCTTATTTTTTCCGTATTGCATTCGTAGAGCTGGTAGCGCAGCATTTCGGAGAAAGTGAGGAGCATATTCCTGGCGGACACATTCTTCTTATCGATATGCCCATAGATCGAGTTGATGGAATTGAAGAGAAAGTGAGGATTGAACTGGGCCTTTAAAAAGTCGAGCTCCGC
>Ga0307516_10001797_pt1 | contig 29427 bp, 26 predicted proteins | sample 19_EM_MG_FD_203310 | JGI IMG/M metagenome (GOLD analysis project Ga0307516, IMG submission 203310) | Populus trichocarpa ectomycorrhiza microbial communities from riparian zone in the Pacific Northwest, United States - 19_EM | ecosystem: Host-associated > Plants > Roots > Unclassified | place... | reverse complement strand
GCCGACGTGGACACCCGCATCGACGGCGGTGACCTGCTGCTGAGCCTGCGCGGCAGCACCGACTCGGTTCGCGTGAGCGGCTACTTCAACCTGCCGCCGCAAGACCGCCTGACGATCCGGTTTGCCGATGGCGCCGCCCTGGATGGCTTTGCGATCGACCGCACACTGAACCTCACGGACGACTTCGTGGGACCCAGCCCCAACGTCCCCTTCAACGTGGGCCAGACGGTGGACGGCGGCCTGGGCAACGACCAGATCTTCGGCAACATGGGCGACGACATCCTCTATGGCGATGCCGGCAATGACTTCATGGTCGGCCACGGCGGCGCCGACACCTATGTCTTCGGCCGTGGCGATGGCCAGGACCGGATCGATGCCTACATGGACTCGGCCCTGGACAAGCTCCAGTTCGGCTCAGGCATCAGCCTTGCCGACGTGGACACCCGCATCGACAGCGGTGACCTGCTGCTGAGCCTGCGTGGCAGCTCCGACTCGGTCCGCGTGTCTGGTTACTTCAACCTGCCGCCCCAGGACCGCCTGACGATCCGGTTTGCCGATGGCGCCGCCCTGGACGGCTTGGCGATCGACCGCACACTGAACCTCACGGACGACTTCGTGGGGCCCAGCCCCAACGTCCCCTTCAACGTGGGCCAGACGGTGGACGGCGGCCTGGGCAACGACCAGGTCTTCGGCAACATGGGCGACGACATCCTCTATGGCGATGCCGGCAATGACTTCATGGTCGGCGCCGATGGCGCCGACACCTACCTCTTCGGCCGCGGCGACGGTCAGGACCGCATCGATGCCTACATGGACTCGGCCCTGGACAAGCTCCAGTTCGGCTCAGGCATCAGCCTCGCCGACGTGGACACCCGCATCGACAGCGGTGACCTGCTGCTGAGCCTGCGTGGCAGCTCCGACTCAGTCCGCATCAGCGGCTACTTCAACCTGCCGCCGCAAGACCGCCTGACGATCCGGTTTGCCGATGGCGCCGCCCTGGATGGCTTGGCGATCGACCGCACACTGAACCTCACGGACGACTTCGTGGGACCCAGCCCCAACGTCCCCTTCAACGTGGGCCAGACGGTGGACGGCGGCCTGGGCAACGATCAGGTCTTCGGCAACATGGGTGACGACATCCTCTATGGCGATGCCGGTAATGACACCCTGATCGGCGCCACCGGCAACGACACTTACTACTTCGGCCGCGACGATGGCCAGGAGGTCGTGAACCAGCAAGGTTCCACCCCTGCCGACCTCGACACCCTGCAGTTCGCCTCCGACGTGACTGCCGATCAACTCTGGTTCAGCAGGGCCGGCAGCGACCTCCAGATCAGCATCATCGGCACCGCTGACACCACCACCGTGGCAGGCTGGTACCTGGGTGGGGACCAGCACGTAGACCGCATCCAGACCGCCGACGGCCAGGTGCTGATCGAATCCCGCGTGCAGCAGTTGGTGGAAGCCATGGCGTCATTCGCGCCGCCTCCGATGGGGCAGACCACGTTGGGCAACACCTACCAGCCCCTGATGCCCGTCATCGCCGCCACGTGGGCCACCTGACGGCACCGCACAGGTGTAACCACCCTGCGCGCCGCTCCGCGGCCGCAGGGCCATCCCCTCACATCCCCGCCCCCGAATACTTCACCGAACACCCATACGGCTGCGTCGTGGCCCGGCTGACCGGCTTGCCGGCCTGCGACTCGTCCAGCGCCTGTTTCACGTAGTTGGTGGCGGTCTGGATGTCGCCCTTGTTGGCGGTGGGCTTGCTGTCGATGGCCCCCGCATACACCAGCTTGCCGGCAGGATCGATCACGTACATGTGCGGCGTGGTGCGCGCCCCATAGGCCCGGCCGATCTTGCCGTCCGCGTCCATCAGCGTGGCGGTGGGCGCGGCGCCTTGCGACTTCATCCACTCGGCCAGTGCGGCCGGCGGCTTGTAGTCGCCCGCGTCGGCTGCGGTGGAGTTCACCGACAGCCACACCGCTCCCTTGGCCACGGCCTCTTTCTGCGTGCCCTGCATGTTGGTGGAGTCGTAGTGCTTGCGCACGTACGGGCAGCCAGGGTTGACCCATTCCAGCACCACGTAGCGGCCCTTGTAGTCGGACAAGGACTGGACCTTGCCGCTGGTGTCCTTGGCGCTGAACTCCGGCGCGGCCTGGCCCACCGACACGTTGGCCTCGGCACCGGCCGCGACGAACAGACAAGCTGCGGCCACGGCCGCGGCAAAAGAGGCAGAGAAGAACTTCATCATCATGGCAAGGCTCCTGTCGACAACGATGAAACCGCCGAGCGCACCTCGTCCACCGTGAGGATCTCGCTCAGCACCTGGGGTGCGGCATCGCCGCGATACACCACATACGTCGGCACGCCGCTGCGGCCCAAGCGCGCCAGTTCGGCGCCGATGGCCGGGTCGCGCGAGGTCCAGTCGGCCCGCAGCAGCACCACGCGCCGGGCCTCCAGGTCCGCCAGCAACCCCGCATCGGCCAGCGTGCCGCGCTTGTTGAACTGGCAGGTCACGCACCACGCGGCCGTGAAATCGACGAACACGCTGCGGCCCTCGGCCTGCAGCGCGGCCACGCGCTGGGCAGACCAAGGCTGCCAGCGGACGTGTGCAGCCGGCCCGCCCGGCGCGGCTTTGGCAACGGGCGCTTCAGCGTCACGCCAGAGCGGCAGCGCCCAGGCCCAGCCCAGCACCAGCAGCGCCAGCGCACTCAACGCCAGGACGCCGCGCCACGGCCCCTGCGCCGGCCGCAGGCTCCACAGCCAAGCCGCCAGCGCGGCCAGCACCAGCACGGCCAGCAGGGCTGCAGCCCCGTCGATGCCGGTCTGCTGGCCCAGCACCCAGGTGAGCCACACCACGGTGGCGAACATCGGGAATGCCAGTGCCACCTTGAAGCGCAGCATCCAGGCGCCGGGCCGCGGCAGCCAGCGGGAGGCCCCGGGTACGACGCTCAGCAGCCCGTAGGGCAAGGCCATGCCCAGCCCCAGCGCCGCGAACACGGCCAGGGCCTGCGCCGCCGGCCAGGTCAATGCCGCCCCCAGGGCCGCACCCATGAACGGCGCAGTGCACGGCGAGGCCACGGCCACCGCCAGCACGCCGGTGAGCCCCGCATCCACGGCCGGATGGCGGGCCCGCAGGCTGGCCAGGCCGGAGGGCAGCACGGAGCCGAACTCGAACACGCCCGCCAGGTTGAGGCCGATGAGGGTGAACAGCAGTGCCAGCGCCGCCACCACACCCGGCGACTGCAGCTGGAAGCCCCAGCCCAGGTGCTGGCCGCCTGCGCGCACGGCAATCAACAAGGCAGCCAGGGCCAGGAACGACAGCAGCACGCCCGCGCCATAAGCCAGGGCAGACGTCCAACGCGCCCGCGCGTCGTGCCCATGCTGCGCCAGGGCCAGCACCTTGAGCGCCAGCACCGGGAAGACACACGGCATCAGGTTCAGGATCACGCCACCCAACAGCGCAAAGAGCAAGGCCGCGGCGAACCCCACGGGAGCGACTGCCGAGGGAGCGGGTTGCACCGCCTCGGCCGGTGTATTGGAGGAAGGCGCCCCCGGCCAGGGCCCCACCACCGGAGCCTCGACCCGCACCGCACGCCCACCGGCAAAGCCCAGCACCAGCGGCATGCGTGGCGGGCTTTCGCTGCGCTGGGCGGCCAGCGGCCAACTCGCCTGCCACACATCGCCTTGCCAGCTTTGCGACACGGGGGCCGCGTTCTCCACCACGCCGGCCAGTTCGGGGAACAGCGTGGCCTCGCGGCCGCGCCATGCGGCGTCCAGGCCGCGCACCTGCACCGCCAAGGCATTGCTTTCAATGCGCGCCTCGGCGTGCAACGTGGGCACGGCAGCCGGATGCGCGGCCCAGGCACGTTCGAAGTCCTGGCGGTGCAACCCGGTGGCCGCATGCACCGGCACCTCCAGCTCAAAGTCGCCGGATTGCGGAATGCATTCGACCTTGCACACCAGCCATTCGGCATGCAGGGCCACGCGCAACGCGGACGCGGACGCGGTCACGGGAGCGGACAAGCTCAGCGGCACCGGCAACAGCAGGGTGCCTTCGTAACCGTAGTTCAGCAGCGGGCCGATGGGCAGGCGCCCAGGCACCGGCCATTCAATCTCGCCGGCCGAGGCGCCCGCGGGCAGGGTCCAGGCCAGCGTGGTGGCCATGCCGGAGTCGCCCGGGTTCTGCCAGTAGGTGTGCCAGTGCGGCGCGTGCTGCAAGCTCAGGCCCAGCCACATGGGCTGGCCGGGACCCAGCCCCTGGGGGGCGTGCGCCACGAGTTCGGCACGCACCTGCGGCGTGGTCACCACGGCGCCCGCGGCCTGGGCGGCCAGGGGCGCCGCCAGCGCCACAGCACCGGCGAACCACCGGGCCACGCGCCCACACTGACGAGCAAAGGCTTGCATCACAGGGCAGACGGTACACGGCGGCGGCGGGGGCCGCGAGCCGTGGGCCTGCGCGGTGTGGGGTCTTGGGCTCGGCCGACGCTGGGCCGCCCCAAGGCGGGTGACATGGGTACTCCGGTGCCGGGCGCCTACGCTCAGGTATCGCCGAACCCCAGCACCACCCTTCGCGTCATGGCCGACTTCTTCTCCACCTTGGTGACCCGCACCGCGCCGATCTCCGCCGTGTTGTCCACATGCGTGCCGCCGCAGGGCTGCAGATCGATGCCCGCGATGTCGATCACGCGCACGCGGCCCAGCCCGCGCGGCGGCTGCACGCTCACTGGGGAACCTTCGGCCGGCGGCCTCAGGGATTCGCCCTTGGGGCGGCCCGGCGGTCTCATGCTGCGCACGAGGCCGGGGTTGGCATCCAGTTCCGCCTCGGTGATCCAGCGGCTCACCACCGGCCGGGCCAGGGCAACCAGCCGCGCCAGGCCGGCGCTCAGCTCGTCCTTGTCCAGCGGCTCGTTCATGTGGAAGTCCAACCGCGCGTAGTCGGCCGTGATGGAGCAGCCGTCCACCGGCTGCGGCACCAGGGCGCACAGCAGGTGCGTGCTGGTGTGAAAGCGCATGTGGCGGTGGCGGCGCGGCCAGTCGATCTGCGCCGTCACCTGCAGTCCCCCCTGCAGCAAGGCGAGCAGGTCGTCCTGGCCGGGCTCCGGCACGTGCAGGATGCCGCCGCCCTCGCGGGCCTTGCGCGTGTCGGCGATGCGCAGCGCCCGGCCATCGGGCAGCAGCAGGTGGCCGCGGTCGCCGGCTTGGCCGCCACCCAGCGGGTAGAACACCGTGCGGTCCAGTTGCACGCCGGACGCGTCGGCCGCGGTCACGGTGGCAGGGCAGTGCTGCAAGCGGGCGTCGTCATGGAACAAGACCTGGGTCATCGGTCGTCCTTTGGGTCCTTTGGGTCAGCCAGCACCTGCGCCAGGGTGCCGCGGTCCACGTTGGCGCCGCTGAGCGTGAGACCCACGCAACGGCCGCGCCAGCGTTCGCGCTGCTGCAAGGCACCGGCCAGTGCGGCGGCGCCGGCGCCTTCGGCGGCATTGTGCGTGTCGGAGAACAGCGCGCGCATGGCGGCGGCCACCTCGTCGTCGGTGACGGCGATGAGGTCGTCCACCTCGCGCCGCATCACGGCCAGGGCTTCTTCGTCCGGCACCCGGCAGGCCAGGCCGTCGGCCAGTTGGGTGCTCACCGGGGCCTCGACCACGCGGCCGGCCCGGAACGAATCGCGGTAGGCGCTGGCATGGGCCGACACCACGCCGATGATGCGGGTCGCCACGCCCGTGTGGGCACGTGCCATGGCGCAGGCGGCGATGCCCGAGCCCATGCCGACCGGCACGAACACCACGTCGGGCTGCACGGCCTGGAAGAACTCCACCCAGTAGGTGCTCACGCCACGCACCAGGTCGCGATGGAAAGAGGGCACGAAGTGCCAGCCATGGCGCTGCGCCAGGTGGGCGGCATGTTCGCGGGCGGCCTGAAAGTCACTGCCGTGCTCCACCAGTTCGGCGCCCAATGCGCGCATGGCGGCGTTCTTCTCCCGCGAGTTGCCCTGCGGGACCACGATGGTGGCGCCCAGGCCATGGCGCTGCGCGGCCAGTGCGATGGATTGCCCATGGTTGCCGCGCGTGGCGCTGATGACCCCGGCCACGCCCGGCTCGCGGGCCCGCAGCGCCTGCAGGTAGACCAGCCCGCCGCGCACCTTGAAGGCCCCCACCGGGGTGTGGTTCTCGTGCTTGACCCACACCTGCGCATCCAGCCGCTGGCCCAGCAGCGGCCAGGCGTACTGCGGCGTGGGCGGCATGGCCTCGTAGACGATGCGCTGGGCGGACTCGATCTCGTCGCGGGTCAAGGGGGTCATGGGCCGAAGCCTCCTGGCAGGATGACATCGCCGCGCGGGCCGCGCAGCAGGGCTTGCAGGCCGGGTGGGCCTTGGGTGACCGATACGCCGGCCAGGCCGATGGACACGAAGGCACGCATGAGCGGTTCGCGGCGCGGGGCAGAGACGCTCATCGAGCGCAGCGAAACGCCGCTGTCGGGCAGGCTTTGTGCGGGGTGAATAAATGTTGACCCCCGGTCGCCGCCCACGGCAACCACCTTGCAGGCCGCGTTGGGGCTTGCAAGCCCCAACCCTTCGCGAGGCGACGCACAGTCCGCAGGGCCTGTGCGTCGTCCACGCTCAGCCCCCCGGGGGGGCTGCAACTGTGCTTGGGGCGGCCCGGCACACAGTTGCTCGCCCCACTGGATCAAGGTCGGCAGGGCGCCATGGTGCTGCGGCCGGCCGTCCTTGCGCACGGTGATCAGCCACTCCAGCCGACCGCGCGGCGTGTCGCGCGAAACCACCACGGCGGTGCCCGGCTGCAGGTCCAGCGCCGCCCAGGCCACGCACGCTGCCGCCAGGTCCGGCACGCGGGCCGCGAAGTGCACAAGCCGCGGGCCTTCGCACAGGGCCTGCTGCAACGATGGCTCGTCCAGGCCGAACCAGCGCGCATGCCCGGGTGGCACGGCCTCCGGATCGATGGCGATGATCTCCAGGTAGGCCTGTTCGAACTTCGGTCCCGCGATCGACAGCAAGCGGTTGTGCGTGCCCATCAGCGCATGCTTGCCGCCCGGCGCGGGCGTGGCGCCCAGCGTGGCCTCGCACCAGGCCACGCCTTGCTCCAGCGTCTGCGCCGCAATCACCAGATGGTCCAGCTCGGCGTGCAAGGGCATGGCCTACAGCGCGAGGCTGCCCTCGATGCAGGTCACGCTGTGCCCGCCGATCCACACGTCGCTGCCGGCCTGCTCCACGTGCACGCGCCCGGCGCGGCCCAGGGCCGTGCCCTGGCTGGCCAGGTAGCGCGGCGGCGCGAGGTCGGCACCAATGAGCCACTGCGCCACGCCGGCGTTCAGGCTGCCCGTGACGGGGTCTTCCTGCACGCCGGGCGTGGGCAGGAAGGCACGCAGTTCGAACTGGCACTCGCTGCCGGCCGGGTACGGGCCCAGCACACCGATGTCCAAGGCCCCAATCGCCGCGAAGTCAGGCTTGAGGTCCAGCACGGCCCGCGCCGAGCGCAGCATCACCACGGCCCAGTCGGGGCCGTTGCAGGCCCACTGGTGCCGCACCACATCGCCCGGCTCGATGCGCAGGCAGCGCACGATCTGCGCCAGCGTCGCAGCCTCCAGCGGCCCGGCGCGACGCAAGGGGGGCGCCGCGAACGCGAGCCGTGGGCCTTGCGCCGTGGCCTGGCGGCGCACACGCACCAGGCCCAGGCCGCATTCCTGCACGACGACCTCGCCGCGCGGCCGGCCGCCGCCTTGCAGCCACGCATGGCAGCTGCCCAGCGTGGGATGCCCGGCGAAGGGCAGCTCGCGGTCCGGCGTGAAGATGCGCACGCGGTAGTCGGCACCGGGCTGCGTGGGCGGCAGCAGGAAGGCCGTCTCGGAGAGATTCGTCCAGCGCGCAAAGCCGCGCATCGTGGCGTCGTCCAGGCCTTGGCCGTCCAGCACCACGGCCAGCGGGTTGCCCTTGAGCGGCTCGTGCGTGAACACGTCCACCTGCATGAATCGGCGTGTCATGGTTCTTGTCCCTTCGTCGTTCAGGTCACAGTGCCAGCTGGCCCGTCACGCACGGCATCACGTCCCCGCCGATCCAGCACTCGGTGCCGTCATGCTCTACATGCACGCGGCCCAAGCGGCCCAGGCAGGTGCCTTGCGCGGCCACATAGCGCTGCGGCGCGCGGCCGCCGCCGATGAGCCAGTGCGCCAGGTTGCCGTTGAAGCTGCCGGTGACCGGATCTTCGTCCACGCCGGTAGAGGCGGCAAAGAAGCGCAGCTCGAAGTCGCTGTCCTGCCCTGGCGCGTGGCGCCCGGCCACGCCCACCTTGCACAGCGCCTTGAGCGCGTGGTGGTCGGGCCGCAGGGCGAGCACGCTGGCCGCGCTGTCGAGTTCCAGCGTCAACTGGGGCCAGCCGCTTTCGAGCCAGGCGGCGGCCCGCACTTGCGTGGCCAACAAGCCCAGCGCCGGCAGCACGCGCCCCAGCATGTCGGCCTCGACCTCGCGCACCTGCGGCCGTGGCGCCGCAAAGGCCAGGCGCGCCCCGCTGCGGCGCACCTTCACCAGGCCCAGGCCGCACTGCTGCACCACCCGCCCAGGCTCGCGCGGCACTCCGCCGGCGGCCAGCCATGCGTGGCAGCTGCCCAGCGTGGGATGGCCGGCAAACGGCATTTCGCCGCCGGGGCTGAAGATGCGCACGCGGTAGTCGGCCTCGGGCGTGGTGGGCGGCAGCAGGAAGGTGGTTTCCGACAGATTCGTCCAGCGCGCAAAGTCGCGCATCGTGGCCTCGTCCAGACCTTCGGCGTCCAGCACCACGGCCAGCGGGTTGCCCTTCAGCGGCACGGGCGAGAACACGTCCACCTGCATGAAGCGGCGGCTCATTGGGAACCCTGCTGGGCCGTCTTCACCACGCGGGCCAGGATCTCGATGCCCGCCTCGATGCGCTCGGGCGACACGGTCACGAAGCTCAGCCGCAAGGTCCGCGGCTGCGGCGCCTCGGCGTAGAACGCGGCCCCTGGCACGAAGGCCACGCCGGCCTCCACCGCCTGCGGCAGCAGCGCCACGGCGTCCACGCCGGCCGGCAACTCGACCCAGAAGAACATGCCGCCGGACGGCGCGTTCCAGCGCGCCACGCCGCCCAGGTGGCGCTCCAGCGCTGCACGCATGGCATCGCGTTGCGCGCGGTAGGTGGCGCGCACCTGCGGCACATGGCGGTCCAGGAAGCCGTCGCGGATGACCTCGTGCACCAGGCGCTGGTTGAAGCCGGGTGTGTGCAGGTCGGCCGCCTGCTTGGCCTGCAGCAGCTTGGGGAACAGCGCGGGCGGCGCCACCACGTAGCCCAGGCGCAGGCCGGGCGCCAGGACCTTGGAGAACGAGCCCAGGTACAGGCTGGTCGCGGGCCGGCGTGCGGCCAAGGGCGCCGGCGGCGGGGCCTCGAACCACAGGTCGCCGTAGGGGTTGTCTTCGAGCAGCGGCACGCCCAGGCGGTCGAGTTCCGCGATCAGCGCCACGCGGCGCGCCTCGCCCATCAACCGGCCGGTGGGGTTCTGGAAGTTGGGCAGCAGGTACAGGAAGCGCGCGTTCTGCACACCAGGCACCTCGCGCAAGGCCTCGGGGCGTGGGCCTTGTTCGTCGCCCGCCACGCTCAGCACCTGCGGCTCGTAGGGCGCAAAGGCCTGCAGCGCGCCCAGGTAGGTGGGCGTCTCCACCAGCACCGGGCTGCCCGGGTCGATGAGCACCTTGCCGGCCAGGTCGAGGCCTTGCTGCGAGCCGGTGGTGATGAGCACCTGCCCCGCGGTGCAGGCCAGGCCTTGCGCGTTCATGTGCGCGGCAACCCAGTCGCGCAGCGGGCCGAAGCCCTCGCTGGCGGCGTATTGCAGGGCCTCGCGCGGGGCATCGCGCAGGACCTTGTGGGTGGCCTCGCGCACCGCCTCCACCGGGAACGTATCGGGCGAGGGCAGGCCGCCGGCCAGCGAGATGATGCCGGGCCGCTCGGTGACCTTGAGGATCTCGCGGATGATGGACGGGTTCATGCGCTCGGCGCGGCGGGCCAGCGTGAAACCGGGGGTGGAAGGAGCGGTCATGCCTGCGAGCCTCGGGGGGAAGGAGTTGAAGAAGAAGCGGGCGGCACGCCGGACGGCATGCGCTTGCCCAGGAACACGGTGGCGATCACCGCCAGCGCAAAGGCCATGGTCACCCCATCGAGCCGCTCGCCCAGCAGCGGCACGGCAAACAGCAGGCTCAGGAACGGCTGCACCAGCTGCACCTGGCTCACGCGCATCGTGCCGCCCAGCGCCAGGCCGCGGTACCAGGCAAAAAAGCCGATCCACATGGAGAACAGCGACACGTAGGCAAAGCCCATCCAGGCGGTGGCCAGCAGGGCGGCCGGCTGCGCAGGCCGGCTCCACAGCGCCAGCGGCAGCGTCACGGGCAGGGCCAGCACCAGCACCCAGCTGATGACCTGCTGGGACGGCATCTGCGTGGCCAGGCGGGCGCCGTACACGTAGCCGATGGAGGTGCTCACCACCGAGAGCAGCAGCCAGCCGTCGGCGGCGTGCCAGGTGCCGCCGCCGCGCCAGGCGGCATAGGCCAGCACCAGCACGCAACCCAGCGCGGCGCAGGCCCAGAAGCCCGCCGCGGGCCGCTGGCGCAGCACCAGGGCGGCCGCCACCGCGGTGCCCATCGGCAGCATGCCGGTGATCACGGCCGCATGGCCAGCCGGCACGTCGCGCAAGGCCAGCGCCAGGAACAGCGGAAAGCCGATCGCGGTGCCGGCGCCGCTGATGGCCAGCGCGCGCCATTGCGCCCCCACCGGCCGCGCGGCGCGCACCCACAGCAGGTAGGCCGTGCTGCACAGGGCCGCCACCACGGCCCGGCCGGCCGTCACGAACAAGGGCGGGAGCTGCGGCGCATCGGCCGGCCCCACGGCCAGGCGCGTCATGGGCAGCGTGAGGGCGAAGAGGGTCACGCCCAGCAGCCCCAGCCACCAGCCTTTTGCTTCACGGGTCATGGGGCCACTGTAGCGGTGCAGACCAGCACAGCACCCATACACTTGAGCTCCACACAGCAGGAATCTGTATTGCCCTGCGCACCAATACACGCCACACCGCATACCCCGCGCCCGCCACACCGCCCACCATGCCCGCCCGCGACATCCCGGCCCCCGCCTCACCCCTGTTCGACGCCTCGTCCACCACGCCGCCGGTGCTGGCGCGCGGCAGCGACGTGCCCTTGTCCGAGCAGCTCTCCAACCACTTCGCGCAGCGCATCCGCACCCGCTTGATGGCCCCGGGGGCGCGGCTGCCCTCGGTACGCGAATGCGCACGCCGCCACGGCGTGAGCCCGCACACCGTGGTGGCAGCCTACGACCAGTTGCTGGCCCGCGGGCTGGTGGAGGCGCGGCGCCAGCGCGGCTTCTACGTGCGCGAGCAGGCCGGCGCGGCGGCGCGGGCACCCGCACCGGCCGCGTCGCGCACCGCCCCGCCGCGCCTGGTGCCGGTGGACGCCACCGCGCTGATCCGCGGCATGTTCCACCCCAACAGTGAGTTGCCCGCGCCGGGCCTGGGCACCTTGCCGCCGGACTGGCTGGACCTGCCCCTGCTGTCCAGCGCCCTGCGGCGTGCGGCCCTGCATGCGGACGGCGGCATCGCGGTGCAGTACGGCGACCCGAGCGGCGACCCGCGCCTGCGGCAGGCGCTGTGCACGCGGCTGGCCGACCTGGGCGTGCGTGCGGCGCCGGGGCAGATCATCACCGCGGGCGGCGCCACGCATGCGCTCGACATCGTGGCGCGCACGCTGCTGCAACCCGGCGACGCAGTGCTGGTGGACGAACCCGGCTGGGCGGTGGAGTTCGCCCGCCTCACGCAACTGGGCATGCGCCTGCTGCCAGTGCCGCGCACGGCCGACGGGCCCGACCTGCAGGTGATGCGCGCGCTGGCCACCACCCACAAGCCGCGCCTGTACTGCACGGTGTCGGTCCTGCACAACCCCACCGGGGCCACGCTCTCGCTGGCCGCGGCTCACCAGGTGCTGATGCTGGCCAAGGAGCACGACCTGCGCATCGTCGAGGACGACACCTATGCCTGGATGGCGCCGCCGCAGGCGCCGCGCCTGGCCGCGCTGGATGGCCTGCAGCGCACGATCTACGTCTCGGGCTTTTCCAAGATCCTCACACCCAGCTGGCGCGTGGGCTACGTGGCGGCGCCGGCAGACCTGGTGGACCGCATCGTCGACGTCAAGCTGCTGGCCGGGTTGACCACGCCCACGGTGCTGGAGCGCGCCGTTGCGATCTGCCTGGAGCAGGGCCAGTTGCACCGCCATGCCGAGCGCGTGTGCGCGCGGCTGGCGCAGGCCCGCACGCGCTGCGTGCAACTGGCGCAGCAGGCCGGCCTGCACTTTGCCACGCCCCCGGCGGGCTTGTTCGGCTGGCTGGACACCGGCGTGGACACCGAGCGGCTGGCGCAGCACATGCTTGACGCCGGCTGGCTGCTCGCCCCCGGCCACCTGTTCCACGTGGAGAGGCGGCCCAGCACCCTGATGCGGATCAACTTCGCCAGTTCGCAGGATCCGAAGTTCTGGCGCGCGCTCGGCAAGGCGCGCGGGGCGCTCATGCCCAAGAGCCCGTAGGACCAGTCCCCCGCAGCTGCCCCGCTATGGCCTGTGCATGAACCTCAGCGGATTGCCCTTCACATGCGCACTGGTGTTGCCCGCCACCGCGCCGCGGTAGACGCGGTGGAGCAACGTGCCGCCTGAGTCCGCATGGCCATGCTGCAGCCAGGGCGCTTCCTGGATGGCCAGGCGCAGGTCGCGGTAGCCGGCTTCGCGCCGCTTGGCAATGGAGGGCCGCGAGAACTCTGCATCACTCTCGGACACCTGGTCGTCGCTGGGGTGGTAGACCACGTGCACGATGTGCAGTCTGCGCCCTGACTCCAGGGCCGACGCGCTGGAGACGGCCGCAATGTCCACGCCGGCCCGCCCCGCTGCGGCCGGCTGGGCCTTGAGGGCACTGCGCAGGTTGTGTTCGGTGGCCAGCGCGCGGATGGAGTGCGAGGTGCGGCTGGCATATTGGATCTGCTTCTGGCGCCAGCTCACCTGGTCCATGTTCTGCGGCGGGGGGCCGAAGGCACCCCACAGGTCGATCATGAACACCAGCAGGTCTTCATTGCCTTCGTCCAGGTAGAGCGCATCCAGCGGCGTGTTGGACACGCAGCCGCCATCCCAGTACAGCTCGCCGTCCACCCGCGTGGCCGGAAAGCCCGGCGGCAGCGAGCCGCTGGCCAGCACGTGCTCCGGGCCGATGACCTGGCGCGTGTTGTCGAAGAACACCAGCGTGCCGGTGTCCACATGCGTGGCTCCCAGGCTGAGCCGCACCTCGCGCTGGTTGATGAGCGAGAAATCGCACAGCCGCGCGAGCGTGGCCAGCATCGGGCGGGTGTCGCAGAAGCTGGCTTCCTCGGGTGCCACCTGCGGCAGCAGCAGCGGGCTGGGCATGCGCGGCACCCAGAAGTTCGGCTGGCCGAAACAGAGGGCCTCCACCGCACTGAACTGGTTGAACATCCTGAGCATGGGCCCGCTAAGATGAGCGCCCCATCCGTCGGGGCGAGAGATCTCGGCCCACAGGCGTTCCAGCCTGTCCAACTGGTCCTCGGCACGGTTGCCCGCAATGACGGCGGCATTGATCGCACCGATCGAGATACCCGAAACCCAATGCGGGGAATAGCCGGCCTCCTGCAGGGCTTCGAAGGCACCGATGTGATAAGCCCCCAGCGCGCCGCCCCCTTGCAGGACCAGCGCCACGCGCATGCCGTGCCCGCCTTTGTGTGCAGAAGGCATGGGACCGGCTGAGGTGGCGGCTTTGGCAGTTGAGGACTTGGCGTGGGACATGGCGAGCTCCAATGCAACGGGTGGATGGGGACGGTGGGGAAGCGCAGCGGGAACGAATTCGGCGTGCGTCTCCCCACCGGCAGGAAGGGTCCTGGCAGCCGCCTCGAAAGACGCCGGATTCATGTGAACGACACGGACGACCTGCCGCGGCACGGGGTGGCCTTGCATCGCTGCAGGGGCTCAGAGCGCCTGCAGCGCCTGGGCCAGCGCGGCCATGGCGGCATGCGTGGGCGGCAGCACGCCCTGGCCGGCGGCCACCTGGCGGCGGAACTGGGTGACCCATTCGCCCGGCACGGCACGGCCGGGTTGCCCGCCAAACCGCAACGGCACCCGCAAGGCCAGGCCTTGCGCCCACGAGTCGGCATCGCGGGCCCAGTCCAGCACCGGCCGGGGCACGGCCTTCTGCAGTGCCGGCCCGTCCGTGCTGGCCAGAAAGCCCAGCCGCTGGAGTTCGAGGCGCTCGAAGGCACCGTACACATCCGGTCCGGGGACCTGAGCGGCCACCTCGATGGCTTGCTGCAATGTGCGCAATGCACCCAGAAACTTCATCACTGTCGTCGTCATCTCATGCGTCTGGTTTGTTCGATCAAGGCCTGCCGGCCACGGATGCAGCAGAAGCCCTGCTTGCATGCCGGCAATGGTCTGCGCCGCCCAACCCCGGGTCGATCGGCCCAAGGCCGAGTTCGGCCAACCAAAAGTCCGACCCACCGGGCCTTCGGGCCACGCTTCGCGCCGCGGCCCTGCCCCACCCCGCCCGCGCCGTGCCGGCGGCACTGACCGCGCGCGAGCGCCAGGTCCTGGCATTGATCGCACAGGGGCTGGCCTCACCCGCCATCGCCGCACGCCTGGGGGCCAGCGTGCACACGGTGCGCAAGCACCGCAGCAACATGCTGCGCAAGCTGGGTTTGCAGGGCACGGTGGCGCTGGCGGCCTACGCCGTGCGCCACGGCCGCACGGCCTCGCCCACCGGCCCGGGAGAGCCGGGAAACGGGCGGCGCTGTCGGCGCGCGAGCATCAGGTCATGAAGCTGGTGGTCGCCGGCCACACCAGCAAGAAGATCGCGAAGCTGCTCGGCGTGAGCGACCTGACCGTGCGCAAACATCGCGAGAACCTGATGCGCAAGCTCGGCATATCGAACATCGCGCAACTGGTGGCGCATCACGACACGGCATCAAAGCCGACGCGCAAGGCCTGATGGCCGAGCCCGACTCGGCACGCGACCTACGACATCCGCAGTATGGTTGCGCGCCCTGCGCTACCGCATCATTGGACGTACCGATGGCAGCCGACCTTTCCGGCTGCATGAGATGACAACCCCCCATACCCCTTGCCTTGCCGCGCCTCCCAGGCGGCCCGGCAAGGCACAGAGGAGAGACGTTCATGAGGACAAGAGTCCTGTTGGCGGAACGGCAACAACTCATGCGGGAGGGCCTGGCATCGCTGCTGGGTCGCGACCCGACCCTGGAAGTGGTGGCCCAGACCGGCGACGGCGCCGGCGCCGTGCAGGCGGCCCAGCAACTGCGGCCCGATGTGGCCGTGATCGACCTGCAAGTCCCCGGCATGAACGGAGTCGATGCCACGCGGCGCATCCGCGCCGCCCAGCCGGAGGTCAAGGTGCTGTGCCTGGTGGAGCAGGAACTGCCGTGGATGATGAAGGCCGCACTCGATGCCGGGGCCTTCGGCCTGCTGCTCAAGGACAGCAGCTTCGAGGAGCTGACCCGCGCGATCCACACGGTGATGCAGCACAAGCTCTACCTCAGCCCGGCCCTGGCCGCGGCGGCCGTGGACAGCTGCCGCTGCGCGCCGCAGGCGGACGGTGCGTTCTCGCTGCTCACCCCCAAGGAGCGCGAGGTCGTGCAACTGCTGGCCGAAGGCAACTCCACCAAGCAGGCCGCCGCACGCCTGGACATCAGCTTCAAGACGGTGGCCACGCACCGCGAGCGCGTGATGGCCAAGCTGCGCATCCGCAGCATCGCCGACCTCACGCGCTATGCCATCCGCGAGGGGTTGGCGCGGCTGTGAGTGTCCGCGGGCCCGGCCCTCAGGACGGGGCGGTGCGTGGCGGCGGCGGTGGCGCAGGGGCCGCCGCGGCATCACGCAGGGGCGACGCCGTCGGCCGCTTGAGCAAGTCATTGAGCATCTGCGACAGGGCCTCGTTCAGGCGTTCCGGCGGGGCGCCCTTGGCCACCTCGTCGCGCAAGCCGATCAACTGCTCGGCCACACCGGTGCGCGCCTGCATCTCGGCCTGCCGCACATGGGCCTGCTGGAGTTCGTCCTGGCGCTTCTGCAGGTCGCGCCGGTCACCCTGGAACAGGGACTCGACCGTGTCCACCAGGCGGTGCAGCACGCGGTACACCAGCCCGGCCGAGAAACCGCCCAGCAGCGCCAGCACCGGCTTGTTGATGGCCGAGTGCTCCAGTGACGAGGGAGAAAACGGCACCAGCACCGACAGCAGCAACCCGGCCACGATGCCCAGGCCGATGCGGATCCAGTACGACGCGTCGTAGCGCGGATCGTAGGTGCCGTCCGCCACGTAGCCTTGCGCCGTGAACAGCGCATTGAAGATGCTGCCCATGCCGGCCGCGGACAGCAGGAAGCACAAGGTCAGCAGCAACTGAAAGCCGTCCAGCGTGTAGATGTCGCCCGCCATCGCCACGCGGTCGACCATCGGCGACAAGCTGGTGAGCACGAAGGAACTGGTGAAGCACGCCGCGGCCACCGCGAGCCGGCGCACGTTGGGCAGTGGCCCCAGGATGGCATACAGCGAGCCCCGCGCCGGGTCCGTCTCCAGCATGTGGATCGTGCGCGGCGTGGCCGGCGCCAGCAGCCGGGCCAGGTCTGCATGCAATTGCGCCAGCACCGCCAGCGGCACCTCGCTTTCGCCGGCCACGCCGAGGCGCTCGATCAGTGCGGTGGTGTCCACCACCGCCACCGGCACCTGCAGGCCGCTGGCAAACGCAAGCCGCAGCATCGAGTCGCTCTCGGCCAGCAACTGGCTGCGCACGTCGGCCAGGGCCGGCCGCGGCTGCAGGGCAGATGCGGTCGCGGCGACGCGCGGGGGGATCAGCCCCGCCATGGCGGCGGCGAAGCGGCGCAGAGCACGCACGGGGTCCATGGCGGTGGCATCGGGGCGCTTAAAGATCGGGAAACGCCGCCACCCGAGCCAGCCAGCCCGTGAGGAAGCGCTGCAGGCTGGGACGCTGCCGCGCCAGGTCTTCGTAGTACACCGAGCGCCCTTGCCGATAGTGGCGATAGACCGGCGTCGGGTCCATGCGCAGCAGCGCCTGCCGGGAGCCCGGACCCATGACACCGTCCACCGACAGCAGCGGCTGGACCTGCAGGTCGTTGAGCACCCGCTGCAGCAGCTTGATGGCGCCGGCCCCGGCGTTGACATGGAAGTCGACCAGGATCTCGGCCAGCGGCTGCAGGCCGATCTCGTCGGCACGCAGCCGGTCCCAGTACAGCGTCTTGTAGATCGTGCCGGCCTGGACGTCGGTGAGGCGCTTGAGGTTGTCCAGCGTGGGGTCGACGCCCAGCAGCTGGCGGCCGAACGCCCGGAAGGTCTGCAGGGTGACGCCCTTGTTGGTGGCACCGCCGGGATCCGCGGGGTCGTTGACGTAGCCGCCTTCGAAGCGCAGCAAGGTGGGCAGGAAAGGATCGAAGCTGGCCATGGGGGACCTCCTGAGATGGGACACGGCACCGCGCAGGCGCGGCGGTCAGCGTTGCGGGGCGGGTGTCGTATCCCATGGAGCCTCCCGCCGCGCTGGCGTGCAGGCATCTTCGATTTGCTTGGGGCGGCGTTGAATCAGCCGGGTACCGGGGCCGGGCCGGCAAATGTCCGAGCGGGGGTCAGGCACCGCACCGCACCGCACACCCCATCAAGACCTTGAAATGGCTGGTGCTTGACGGCACACCCCGGTACACCCGCTTGACCCGCCGGAGCCCTACAGCACGCCTTATCCGATCGAATCGAACACCCGCCCCGAATGCTCGCGCATCGAGTGGAACGTGATGTCCTTGGTGCGCTCCTGCGTCACGCGCAAATCGCTGGCGTACTGCACCAGGAAGGCCGGCGCCCCTACCACGTCATAGGCAATGCGCATGGCCTCGTGGTCGATGAAGCGCTTGAGTGCCTCCTCGCTTGCGCCCGTGATCCAGCGCGCGATGGTGAAGCGGCACGGCTCCAGCCGCGCGGCCACGCCGTACTCGCTCTTCAGGCGGTGCAGCACCACCTCGAACTGCAGCTGCCCGATCGCGCCCAGCATCAGCGAGCCGCCGGCATAGGGACGGAACACCTGGATGGCGCCCTCTTCGCCCAGTTGCTGCAGGCCCTGCTTGAGCTGCTTGGTGCGCAGCGGGTCGTTGATCTCCACGGTGCGAAAACTCTCGGGCGCGAAGAACGGCAGCCCGGTGAAGGTGAGCGCCTCGCCTTCGGTGAGGGTGTCGCCGAGCTGCAGCGTGCCGTGGTTGGGGATGCCGATGATGTCGCCGGCCACCGCTTCGTCGACCAACTCGCGCCGCTGCGACAGGAAGCTCACCACGGTCTGCGGGCGGATCTCCTTGGCGTTGCGCGTCACCTTGAGCCGCATGCCGCGCTCGAAGCGGCCCGAGCTCACGCGCACGAAGGCGATGCGGTCGCGGTGCGCCGGGTCCATGTTGGCCTGCACCTTGAACACCACGCCGCTGAACTTGCCCTCGGTGGGCTCCACCGTGCGCTGCTGCGCCACGCGCGGCCCCGGCGACGGGGCCAGCTCGACCAGCGCATCCAGCACCTCGCGCACGCCGAAGTTGTTGACCGCCGAGCCGAAGAACAGCGGCGACTGGCGGCCTTCCAGGAAGGCCTGCCGGTCCAGCGGCGGCGTGGCGGCGCGCAGCAGCTCCAGCTCGCCGGCGGCGGTTTCGTAGTCGGCGCCAAAACGTTGGGTCAATGACGGGTCGCCCAGGCCTTGCACGGTGTCGTCGCTGCGGTCGTCCAGCTTGTCGGCCCCGGGCGAGAACACGCGCATGCGGTCGTTGCGGATGTCCATCACGCCGCGGAAGCTCTTGCCCATGCCCACTGGCCAGGTGAGCGGCACCAGGCTCATCTCCAGCGTCTTCTCGATCTCGTCCATCAGCTCCAGCGGCTGCTTCACCTCGCGGTCCATCTTGTTCACGAAGGTGAGGATGGGGGTGTTGCGCGCGCGGCAGACCTTGAGCAGGCGCAGCGTCTGCTCTTCCACGCCGTTGGCGGCATCCACCACCATCAGGGCCGCGTCCACCGCGGTGAGCACCCGGTAGGTGTCTTCGGAGAAGTCCTGGTGGCCGGGGGTGTCGAGCAGGTTGATGACGCAGCCGCCGTACTCCATCTGCATCACCGAGCTGGCCACCGAGATGCCGCGCTGCTTTTCGATCTCCATCCAGTCGGAGGTGGCATGCCGCGAGGCCTTGCGCGCCTTCACGGAGCCTGCGATCTGGATGGCCCCGGAGAACAGCAGCAGCTTCTCGGTCAGCGTGGTCTTGCCGGCGTCGGGGTGGGAGATGATCGCGAAGGTGCGGCGGCGCTGGATTTCTTGGCTGAGATCTGACATGGGCATTTCCGGGCTATGCGGGATTGTCGATGATGATCGCCGGAAGGCGCGCAGCCGGCTCGCTGCTCAGAGCGTCGACCAGCAGTTACAGGCCCTTGCCAGGCTTGGGCTGTGGGCACGCGCCCTCACCGCATTCCATCCGGACTCCACGAAACTGGCCATCACAGGCGTGTATTCCGCACCGACGACGGCGCCGCTGTCACCTGGCACGAGTGCTTCGCGGATCATGCGCCTCTTGCTTTGACGAGCCAAGGCGACGATCTTTCTCTTGGGATGCGGTTCGGCATCAGGGTCAGGAGAAACAAGTGCCACGCGGACGCCAAGGAAGCCGGCAAACGCCTCGCGGCGGCCATGATCCAGCTTTCGAGCATGCGAACTGCAAGCCGGAGCTTGAAACCCGCTGCCTTGCCACCTTTGAGCCGAGCCAGCAGCATGACCGGACAAGGCGTCTGCTCCAGGTCGGCGAGGCCGAGAACAGTTCTGTGCCGGCCGGCCTCGTTGAACCTTTGCGCCGTTTTCCAGAAACCACTTCCACCTGCATCTTTCACCACCATGGACGACGTATCGTGCCCGAGCTGGGTCAGCAGTACCCTGAGCAGCCGCCCATCGAGATGCCCCTCCACGACCGCATGCAGCATGATCCTCAGGGCTCCGCGTTGGCAAACAGATCGGTGTTCTCCTTTGCCGTCAATGGCATGACAACATCGGCCGCCGTAAGCCCGCCCTCAAGGGCCTCGCGAATGGCGTTGTCGTCGGCTCCAAGGAGGACTTCAGACCCTTCCTTGACAGGCCGAATCAGCAGGATCTCTTTCGGCCCGATGCCTGGATCGCTCATCAGCTCATCGCTGTGCGTGGATATGAAGGCCTGCCGCCCGCCCGCCCCACGCTGCGCACGCGCGATGAACGGGGCCAGTTGCCTGACGACCGCTGTGTGCAGCGACAACTCCGGCTCCTCCAGCAGCAATGGCCCCGCCTTCTCCTGCAATGCCCAGAGCAACCCGATCAACCTGAGCGTGCCATCGGAGAATTCCCTCTCATCCTGCTTGGCAGCGGGGCCGCGCCAGTGCTTGAACGCAGCCTGGAGGTGTGGCCGGCTTTCGTCATCGAGGACAAGATCCAGGTCGCTCAACTGCGGCACAGCGATCTGCAACACGTCGCGCATCCTCTTCAGTCTCGACTGCTGAGTGCGTTTGGGAACAGCACGGATGCGAGACAGGAGATCGCGCCCGTACTGGTCTCCCGCCAAGGTCTCGGCGGCAGGGCGCTGCTCGTCCCGGATGAGTTGCGGCACGAGATGCAAGTAGCTGACCCCTCTGAAAAACTCCCAAAGCTCCCTGAAATCGCCGTTCTGCGTGACCTGCTGCAAGGCGGTTTGCGTCAAACGTTGGAGATCCGCCCCGTCCTCGCGATTCGGGCGCTCCTCCGCCAAGGGCACCCAGTCTCCTTCAGCATTGCGGCGACACACCGACTCTTTAGTGACTTGAACCGGCGACTCAGCCTTGGCTCCCGTTCGATTGAAGTCGAGCCGGTATTTCCACCTCAAGTCGCCAGGACCAGATACCTCCACCTCGATGCTGACATCTGAACTTGCCGGAGCCCGGTAGTGCAGCGAGCGGACCTTGGCCAACCCGCGCCGGGCCTTGACTGCCGCCGCCAGCCCTCCCCCATCCAATGTCAGGTCGCGCAGGAAGCGAAATGCGTCGAGCAGGTTGGACTTGCCGATGGCATTAGGTCCGACGACGAACATGCGATTGGCCAAGGCAACGTCTACCTTGGTGAAGTTGCGCCAGTTGCGCAGCCGCACGTGGGTGAACCGCATGTGCTGACTCATTGATTGCACTCCTGCTGTTGGACTCTCGGTTTGGTTCGATGTGCTTGCCGAGAATACAGGCACATCGGGCTCGTGTTGGCTGATGTTCCCCCTCAAATCGCCGACGGATCCACATCCACCGCCCAGCGCAGCACCCGGTGCACCTTGCGCAGGCCGTGCAGTTGCGGCAGCCAGGCCGCGAGAAAACGCTGCAGCACCGGCCGGCTGAACGACTCGGTGAGCAACTGCGCGCGCTCCACGTTGGCCACGCGCTGGATGGGCGTGGGCACCGGCGGGTACACGCGCACGCTGTCGCGCCACTCGGGCCCCACCTGCTCCGCGGCGGCCGTCAGAAAGGCCTGCGCCACCTCCTGCGTGCGCGCATCGGCACGCAGCAGCGCCAGATGCGAAAAAGGCGGCAACCCGGCGCCGCGCCGTTCGGCCAACTGGCTGGCAGCGAAGGCCTCGTAGTCGTGCGCACGCAGCGCCTCGTACAGCGGGTGGCGCGGGTGCCAGGTCTGCAGCCACATCTCGCTGCGCGCCGCCTGGGCCGCGTCGCGCCCGGCCCGGCCGCCGGCCTGCATGAGCAAGGCGAACAAGCGCTCGCCGGCGCGGAAATCACTGCTGAAGAGCGCGCTGTCGGTGTTGAGCGCGGCCACCAGCGTGATGCGCCGGAAGTCGTGGCCCTTGGCGACGATCTGTGTGCCCACCAGCACGTCCACGTCGCCGGCATGCACGCTGGCGAGCTGGCTCTCCAGCGTGCCCTTCAGGCGCGTGGTGTCGGCATCGATGCGGCCCAGGCGCGCGCCCGGCAGCAAGGTGGCGAGCTGCTCCTCCAGCTTTTCGGTGCCGCGGCCCAGCGGCTGGATGTCGGTGTTGCCGCAGTCCGGGCAGGCACGCGGCACGCGTTCGGTGAAGCCGCAATGGTGGCAGCGCAGCGTGCGGTCGTGCTTGTGGAATACGCGCCAGGCACTGCAATGCGGGCAGCCGCTTTTCCAACCGCATTCGCCGCAGCCCAGCACCGGCGCGTAGCCGCGGCGGTTGAGCAGCACCAGGCTTTGTTCGCCGCGCGCCAGCCGCTCCTGCAAGGCCGCCAGCAAGGGGGGCGTGACGGCGTTTTCGTGCAGCGACGCCTTGCCGTGCTGGGCCGCGAGGCGGTCCAGGTCGACGATGCGCACCGCAGGCAGGGCCCCGTCGCCGATGCGCTTGTGCAGGCTCAGGCGCTTGTAGCGGCCGGTGCCTGCCGTGGCTGCATCCGGCCCGGCCGGCAAGGCGTTGTGCCAGGTCTCCAGCGAGGGCGTGGCCGAGCCCAGGATCACCGGCACGCCTTCCAGGTGGGCGCGGTACACCGCCAGGTCGCGTGCGGAGTAGCGCGCCCCTTCCTGCTGCTTGTAGGACGGGTCGTGCTCCTCGTCCACCACGATGAGCGCCAGGCGCGGCAACGAAGCAAAGATGGCCATGCGCGTGCCCAGCACCAGGTCGGCCGCGCCCAGGTGCGCCGCCAGCCAGTGCTGCAGGCGCTGGGCGGGTGTGAGGCCGCTGTGCAGCGAGACGATGCGCCGGCTCGGAAAACGCTCGGCAAAGCGCGCCTCCAGTTGCGGCGTGAGGTTGATCTCCGGCACCAGCACCAGGGCCTGGCCGCCGGCCTCCAGCACGCGCCGGGCCTCCTGCAGGTAGACCTCGGTCTTGCCACTGCCCGTGACGCCGTGCAACAGCGTCACGCCGGTGCGGGCCTGCGCCAGCGCCTGCACCGCGGCGGCTTGTTCGTCGTTCAGCGCGGGCGGCACGGCGGTGTCGGCCGCGGGGGCCAAGGCGGCTTCGGCCGCGGGCCGGGCCAGCGTCTTGTGCAGGCGCTGCACGCGCCGCTCCATGCCGGCCGCCTCCAGGTTGCGCAGTTCCGGCGGCAGCACCGCCAGCCCCAGTTCCCCCAGGCCGCGCTGGTAGTAGCCGGCGGCAAACGCCACCAGCTGGCGCCACGGCCGGGCCAGCGGCGGCACGGCGGCGAACACCTCGGCCACCGCCTTGAGTTCCAGCGCGGCCGGCGATTCCGCCGCGGCCGGGTCGGGATCCCACACGATGCCCGTCACGACGCGGCGCCCCAGGGGCACGCGCACCAGGGAGCCCGGTTCGACGGCGAACTCGCACAGGTAGTCCAGCGGCGCTGCCACGGCACTGTGCTGGGGCATTTCCACGGCCACGCGCAGCCGCACCGGGATGGGCAGGAGTGCGGATAGCGGCACTGCGACCCCCCCCGCCGCACCTTCCTTCGCCCGCTTAGCGCTCATATCCCCAAGTACCGTGAACAATGCACGCCAAGTGCTTGATCCCCCTGCGTTTTGGCGGCCGGCAGCCGGGCGCGATCTGTGGATAACTCTGTGCGAAACCTGCGCAAACGCCCCGGGACGTGCCAGCCACTAAAACGCGCCGAGCGGCGAACGGATTTCGACGGTGATCGTATTTATATTCAAAATCAAGCACTTGGATCGAGAATGCTGCACGGGCGGACAGGGAGTCAATCGAGCCCACTGCCGCTTTGTGGGGTGCTGTTTTTTGGGGATAACAACCCTGCCAACGAAACCCTGTAGAGGGAAAACCCGTATCCCTTTTGGCACCGATTCAGGCTTGGGCCGCCGCGCGCAGGGCCTTTGAATGCGCGTGCACTTCGTCCACCAAGGCGGCCACGGCCTCCGGGGGCGTGAACTGGCTGATGCCGTGCCCCAGGTTGAACACATGCCCCGGATGGGGGCCAAAACGGTCGAGCACCTGGCGGGCCTGCGCGCGGATCTGGGCCTCCGGCGCAAACAGCACGGTGGGGTCGAGATTGCCCTGCAGCGCCACCTTGTGGCCCACGCGCTGGCGCGCCAGGCCCAGGTTCACCGTCCAGTCCAGGCCTACGGCATCCACGTCGCTGGCGGCGATTTCCTCCAGCCAGGGCCCGCCGCCCTTGGTGAAGACGATGCGCGGCACCGGCACGCCCTCGTGCGTGCGCACCAGTTGCGCCAGCACGCGCTGCGTGGCGGCCAGGCTGAAGGTCTGGAAGTCGCCGTCGGCGAGCACGCCGCCCCAGGAGTCGAACACCATCACGGCCTGGGCGCCGGCGGCGATCTGCGCGTTCAGGTAGGCGGCCACGGCGTCGGCGGTGACGGCCAGCACGCGCTGCATCAGGTCGGGCCGCGCGTACAGGAGGGTCTTGACCTTGCGGTAGTCGTCGCTGCCGCCGCCTTCCACCATGTAGCAGGCCAGCGTCCAGGGGCTGCCAGCAAAGCCGATCAGCGGCACGCGGCCGCGCAGCGCCCGCCGGATGGAGGCCACGGCGTCGAAGACGTAGCGCAGCTTGTCCATGTCGGGCACGGCGAGCTGGTTCACGTCGGCCTCGTCGCGCAGGGGCCGCTCGAAGCGCGGGCCCTCGCCGGTGGTGAAGCTCAGCCCCAGGCCCATGGCGTCGGGCACGGTGAGGATGTCGGAGAACAGGATGGCCGCGTCCAGCGGATAGCGGTCGAGCGGCTGCAGCGTGACCTCGGTGGCGAACGCCGGGCTGGTGGCCAGCCCCATGAAGCTGCCGGCCCGGGCGCGCGTGGCGCAGTACTCGGGCAGATAGCGGCCGGCCTGGCGCATCAGCCACACGGGGGTGTGGGGCGTGGCTTCGCGGCGCAAAGCGCGCAGGAAGCAGTCGTTGATCAGGGGGTCATGCATGCGGCGGGAGAATATCAGCTTGGTGTCGGGCCACCCTATGATGCAACCCACGCGGCGGACTGCATGAGGGCGTCCGTGCGCGGTGCCATGCGACCACTCATCCTGATCGTCGAAGACGAACCCGGCATCGCCGACACCTTGCAGTACGCCTTGCGCACCGACGGCTTCGACCCGCTGTGGTGTGCCACCGGCGAGGCGGCCCTGCAAGCCGTGGCGATGCGTGCGCCGGCGCTGGTGATCCTGGACGTGGGCCTGCCGGACGTGAGCGGCTTCGAGGTCTTCAAGCGGCTGCGCGAACGCAGCGAGGTGCCGGTGGTGTTTCTTACCGCACGCGGCGACGAGATCGACCGCGTGGTGGGGTTGGAGCTGGGTGCCGACGACTACGTGACCAAGCCGTTTTCGCCGCGCGAACTGGTGGCGCGCGTGCGCACGGTGCTGCGGCGTACCGGCCGCGGCAGCCCCTCGGCGCTCGGCGCGCTGGAGGGGGCGGCGCCCAAGGCTTTTGAGGTGGACGAAGGCCGGCGCCAGATCCGCTTCTACGGCCGGCCACTGGAGCTGTCGCGCTATGAGTACGGGCTGCTGAAGACGCTGATCGCGCGCCCCGGCCACGTGTACAGCCGCGACCGGCTGCTGGAGCTGGTGTGGGACGAACACGCCGAGAGCATCGACCGCACGGTGGACGCGCACGTGAAGACGCTGCGCGCCAAGCTCAAGCTCATCGCGCCCACGCTGGAGCCGATCCGCACGCATCGCGGGGCCGGCTACGCGCTGGCAGAAGATCTGCCCGCCACGCTGTCTTGAGCAAGCGCAACCGCATCTTCATCGGCATCCTGCTGGCCTTCACGCTGGGCGTGGCGGTGCTGCTGTGGCGGCTGCTGGCGGACATCGACCCGCGCTACCGCGAGTCGGCCGAGGAGTCGCTGGTGGAGTCCGCGCACCTGATGGCCACGCTGGTGGAACAGCAGTCCACCGAGGCCGGGGTGATCGACGTGCGCGCGCTGCAGCCGCTGTTCCGCAGCCTCTACAGCCGCCAGTTCAACGCCAACATCTTCGGCTTCGAGAAGACGCACGTGGAGCTGCGTATGGCGGTGGTGGACGCGCACGGCCAGCTGTTGTTCGACTCGCGTGGCCGCCCGGACAACCCCGACCGCTCGCAGTGGCGCGACATCCGGCGTGCGCTGGACGGCCAGTACGGCGCGCGCACCACGGCAGAGGTGCCCGGCGACGAAAGCAGCTCGGTGATGTACGTGGCCGCGCCGATCCGGCTGCAGGACCGCATCGTGGGGGCCGTGAGCGTGGGCAAGCCGGTGCAGAGCTTCGGCCAGTTCGTGGCAGCAGCGCGGCGCAAGACCTTGCTGGTGGGCCTGACCTCGGTGGTGGCTGTGATCATGCTGGTGCTGATCCTCTCGGTCTGGCTGGTGCGCCCCTTCGGCCTGGTGGCCGACTACGTGCGCTACGTGCGCGCGCAGCGCGGCTTCGACCTGCCGCGCTTGTCGCGACGGGCACTGGGCATCATCGGCGCGGCCTACGACGAGATGCGCGATGCGCTGGCGGGCCGCAACTACGTGGCCGACTACGTGCAGACGCTGACGCATGAACTGAAGAGCCCGCTGTCGGCCATCCGCGGCGCGGCCGAGCTGCTGCTGGAGCCCAGCATGCCGGCGGCGGACCGCGTGCGCTTCCTGGGCAACATCGAGCGCGAGACACAGCGCATCCAGGAACTGGTGGACCGCATGATGGAACTGGCCGCGCTGGAGTCACGCCGCAGCCTGGACCGGCGGGCGCCGCTGGCGCTGAAGCCCTTGCTGGACGAGGTGGTGGCCAGCGCACAGGCCGCCGGTGCGGCACGCGGGTTGAAGGTCACTCTGGACGCCGATGAGGAGCCCTGGGTGGAAGGCGATGCCTTCCTGCTGCGCCGCGCAGTGAGCAACCTGCTGGACAACGCGCTGGACTTTTCACCCCAGGGCGGCACGGTGGCCGTGCGGCTGGCCTCGCAGCGGCGCAGCGTGGACATCACGGTCAGCGACCAGGGGCCTGGCGTGCCCCCGTACGCCTACGAGAAGGTGTTCGAGAAGTTCTATTCGCTGGCGCGGCCGCACTCCAACAAGAAGAGTACCGGGCTGGGCCTGCCCTTCGTGAAGGAGATCGCCGAACTGCACGAAGGGCGCGTGAGTCTGCGCAACGGGGAAAGCGGCGGCGCGGTGGCAACCTTGTCGCTGCCGCGTGCGGAGCCGGCAGCGGGTTGAGTGTGAGCGCCGTCAGGCGCCGGGCTCCGGCTCGACGCCTTCGAACAGCTCGTCAGCCGGCACGACACAGCCGATGCTGGCAAGTTCCATTTGCGGCATGCCGCTCAAGTCGTGCAGCGTGAACAAGCCTTCGGCGCCACGGCGGAACACCAGCACCTCGCGGGTCTGCGGATCCACCAGCACGTATTCGCGCAGGCTGGGCAGGCTGCGGTACAGCGTGAACTTGAGGCCGCGGTCATAGGCCTGGGTTGAAGGAGACAGCACCTCGACCACCACGGTGGGTGCAGCAAAGACCTGCTCGGTGCGCAAGTCGCCGGGGTCGCGGGTCACGAACACATCGGGATACACCAAGGTATCGCGCCCGATCTGCACTTTCAGGCTTTCCATGAAGACGGCGCAGCGGCTGCCCTTGAGCTGGGTTTTCAGGGCCGCAGCCAGGTTGAGACACACCTGCCCATGCACCCGCCGCGCGCCCACCATGGCAAACACTTCGCCGCGCACGAACTCGTGCTTCTCGTCCTGGCCGTTCTCCCAGGCGATGAACGCTTCGAGGCTGAGTTTTGCTTGTGCTTGTCCCATCACGACCGCTCCGTTGGACCCCATCGTAGCCGCAGACCGGCACAGAATCCCCCTTCCCCGCCCGCGCCGGAGCCTCCCATGGACACTGCCACCCTGACCGCCCCCCCTCGCCGCATCGAGGACCTGCCCTCCCCCTGGAGCCTGCCAGTGCTGGGCAACCTGCACCAGATGCGGCCCGCGCGCATGCACCAGGTGCTGGAGCAATGGGCCGCGCAACTGGGTTCGCCCTACAGCTTCCGCGTCCTGAACAAGCGCATGGCGGTGTTTACCGACGTGGACGTGATGCACGCGGTGCTGCGCGAACGGCCGCAGCGGTTTCGCCGGCACCGGCCGATCGAGTCGGTGCTCACCGAATTGGGCGGCAACGGCTTGTTCTCCGCCGAGGGCGCGGCCTGGCTACCGCAGCGGCGCATGATCATGCAGGCGCTCGCCACGCCGCATTTCCGCGGCTTCTTCCCCACCTTGCAAGCCATCACCGAGCGGCTGCGGCAGCGCTGGCAACGCGCGGCGGAACGTGGCGAAACGGTGCAGATGACGCACGACCTGACGCGCTATACGGTGGACGTGACCAGCGCGCTGGCCTTCGGCGAAGACCCCAACACGCTGGAGCAGGAAGGCGACGTGATCCAGAACCACCTGGCGGTGATCTTCCCGATGATCATGTCGCGCATCAACGCGCCGTTTCCCTGGTGGCGGCACGTGCGGCTGCCGCGTGACCGGCGCCTGGACCGCGCCATGGTGGTGGTGCACCGCTACGTGCGCGACACCATGCAGCGAGCCCGCCGGCGCATGCAGGACGATCCCAGCGACACGCCGCGGCACCTGCTGGAAGCCATGCTCAAGATGCGCGACGCCCCCGGCTCCGGCCTCAGCGACGACGACGTGGCCGCCAACGTGCTGACGCTGCTGCTGGCCGGCGAGGACACCACCGCCAATTCGCTGGCCTGGACGCTGCCGTACCTGGCCGCCGACCCAGCCCTGCAGACCCGCCTGCACGCCCAGGCCCAGGCCACATTCGGGGCCGAGCGCGTGTGCCCCACGTATGAGACGGTGCGGCAGCTCGACCTCTTCGAGGCCCTGGCCACCGAGGCCGGCCGGCTGCGCCCGGTGGCCCCCGTCATTGCCTACGAGCCGCTGGAGGATGCGCGGGTGGGCGACGTGCACGTGCCGGCCGGCACCTACATGTTCTTCCTCACCCGGCCACCCACCCTGGACCCCGGGCACTTCGCGCACCCCGAGCGCTACGACCCCGACCGCTGGCTGCGCGAACGCAGCCCGGAGGCAGGTGCCCATGAGCCGCGGGCCTACCTGCAGTTCGGCGCCGGCCCCAGGGTGTGCCCCGGGCGCTACCTGGCCGGCGTGGAGATGCGCCTGGTGTTGTCCATGCTGATGCGCAACTTCAGCGTCAGCCTGACCATGGACCCGGCCCGCATCCGCGAGGTGCTGGCCTTCACGCTGGTGCCCAGCGCCATGCCCGTGCGGCTGGTGCCGCGGGAGATCTGAACCCATGCCGCCGCTCCCGCATCAGTGGGAGCGGGTCGGCATGAGGCGCGGTGTTGGCAAATCGCCGCACTGTCATCGACCCGTCACACTCATTGAGTCCACTAGCGCGGCCCGCTCTTCCCGCTTCCCGCCGCCTCCATGGACTCCCCTTTTGCCGACCACGACGAC
>Ga0307516_10001796_pt1 | contig 29437 bp, 38 predicted proteins | sample 19_EM_MG_FD_203310 | JGI IMG/M metagenome (GOLD analysis project Ga0307516, IMG submission 203310) | Populus trichocarpa ectomycorrhiza microbial communities from riparian zone in the Pacific Northwest, United States - 19_EM | ecosystem: Host-associated > Plants > Roots > Unclassified | place... | reverse complement strand
CCAAAAAAAAAAATTCCAACCCTACCCCCCCCCCCCCCCCCCCCCCCCTTTTACTCCTCCCCCTCCTCCGTGGAGGGAGACTGCATGTCAGGTCTTGCATCCTGGCGGTGTCGGGCGGCTGACACGGGGTGCGTTTTGCCGGATGCAGATCAAAGTCCTCATATGCCGCGGAGCCGCTCCCTCTTTCCGAGTTGGCGCGGCGGCGTTTACGCGGGCGACCCCCATCGGCTTCAGGAACAAGTATGTTGTATGTACTGTATAGTACATATGGATAATTCGGCACCGGACTGGGAACGGTGGCTCCGTCAACTCCACGAAGCGAGAGACCCACAGCAGACCTTGTGTCTATAACTATAGTTACTATATGTAACCAACCGCAACGGCCGCAACTCACAACTCGGTGGCGCTGGAACATACGAGTGGCCACCCCGTCCGCTATTGCGTATGCAGCAATGATCGTCGCAACAGCAGCGGATCTGCAAGTTGCGGAGGGCCTCGCAGCGGAGTCCGAGAAGCCGTCCCAAGGCAGGCCCGCAGCCAACCATCTGGCGGGGCTCTACATACGTACATATGCAGGTTCGTAGATAGGTCCTCTGCCAAATCCCTCCAGCTGAGTATGTATACCAACGAACCAAATAGGTCCTTTCTAGCCGTTCGAGGTGCCTTCTGCCATGTACCGGAGCTGCCAACCGGCTCCGGCATCCCGCGAGCCGGAATCCTGCGGCCATTGCCAAGGCTCAGGGATTTGTCTTGATACCGGGGGGCCGAGTGATTCTCCGGAAGGCCTTGGCTAGCACCAACGGTGTTGGAGAAGAAGTAGTGGGACACAAGAACTGAAGCTGGCGTTTCGAGGGCACGGGTGCTGCGTATTCCGCGGTTCGAGCCTTATCGGGATCGCCGCCACCCAAGTTGCCATCACTCTCTCTCCCTTCCGACCCGGAGATCAAGAAGCTGGGTGTCCCAACTCCCAGCTATGCCACCTATCAAAGTGCGTGGGCACGGCGGAAGTGCCAGGGATGGCGTCCCACGCCCACGGGAGGTGCTTTGGAGGATGCCGATTCGAAGGCGCACAGTCTGGCAGGCGGAGACAAGTCAGTCGAGTGGGAACGCCATCTTCTCGAAGAGAATGGGGTGATGCTCTCGATCCCGGGAGAGTGTCACACCACCGCACCCGTGGGCGCTGCTGCACCTTGACGGGCTCGTCCCAATCGCTCCGCCGCTCCTTCGTAGATATGGAGTGCACGCCGTCCAATAGCGATCGACGGAGGTATCTAGCCGCTTCCAGCACCAGTCGCCGGCCGCCCAATCCGACGTCATACTCTATATCTTGGGCACAGCCTAGCGCTAGATATAAGTCCGCGACGCCCAACCCCATCGTCCGCACCCGGCCCCAAACCCATGCAGAGGGCGCCAGAGGACGTGGCATACGTGCGTGCAGGAAATCCGACACTCGCTCCGGATCAAGCGAGCTGCAGCGTCAACACCGCCGGCGGCCACTGGCCAGCATCCGGGCTCCATCGGATTCCACTCCGGCACACTGTGCAGCGCTCTCTCCTGCACAAGCGCATTTGGCCTCGGCCCGCAGAACTGCGGTTGCGGACTATCTAGTTATGTAGTGGGCCCAGCTCTGCGCTGTGGTCTGGCGCATTCGAAGTGTATCGTACATACCGTCGATGTGCGGACAACGGAGTCGCGGCGTGACTGCTCCATGCCCGAGCAAGGCCCCGCGGAGGCAGAGCAGCTGTCGGGGTTGGGCGGTTGTTGGCATCCATCCGTCTCATCTCCACGTTGTTCTGCGGGAGCAGCCAGCCGTTCGTGCGGGTAACTACGGGGCACGCAGCTACAATATCTACCAGCTTGCTGTGTCCTCCTCTGAACCTCCCGGCACCCAGTCTCGGATACCCACATTGTTCCCCGCGATCCACACTCCCCAATGCATCTATGTTTCGGTCGATATATCCTATCTGTGTGCCGTTCTTCGCCTGGATATGCACCAGCCCCCCATCTCGACGGATCCCCGACGCCGGCTCTTGCGCACGACGGCGGAGGGATGGACAGATAACTAACCGTCTGCCGGGTTTCCGCCGGGCGTGGTAGCTAATGGTGCCTACACACATAGTACACGGCCACCGAACGCTTCCGATGAGTCCCGTTCCATCGGTCTTCAAACTCTTCATGCACGCCATGCACGCCAGAGGATGGAATAGCATTTAGCGAATCAGGTGCATAGATATCTACCCGGGTTTCCTCGACCTTGGGCAGCCGATCCCGAGGAAGATGCAGCGCTAAATTCGGAATCGCTCTCCTCCGTCTGGACCGGCATTGTCCGCCGCTCGTCGTGTTTGCGCCGCCGGTTGGGTCTATCTACGTAGCTTTTTCCTTCTCTTGCCCACAGGCAGCACCCAACACCTGCGGCTTTTGAGTACATGCCTGCATAGTCGTGGTTGCTCCAATAGAAGCCGATTCGAAATGCCTACCCCACGGTCCCACATGTGGCGTTATGTGCACACCCACGCGACCAACCATCAGTTCGCTCGGGTCGATCTGAATATGTATATATGAGCTCGCCGCCGGAATCTACATACATAGCATTCCTGGCTGCTCGCTCACGCGGGAAAGCTAGCTACCGCTCGCTTCCGATGCGGTCCCCGCCCCATGGTCGGTATCCCCCCAGCATATGTATCTAGTCTGCCTCCCCCATGGCCACAGGTGGGGAAGTGCGGAATGGCTGCTGGTGGTGGAGGACTCCTTGCATCGTCGTGCCGCCGGCAGTGGAGGCAAGCACAATAACACACGTGGGGGTGCCCAAGCGGAGCCCTCCCTCCAAGCCAGCTCCACATCCCGGATTACTGTCTTCTTCTTCTTCTTCTTCTGCTACCAGCTCTCTCTCCTCCCACTCCATCATCCCCCACCTACTTTGCCCTCGTGAGCGTTTCGAAATATGTACAGTATGTACGCCCCGCTGTGCGCTTTCCCGTCGAACCACGTTAAGGCTGACACATGCACGTAATGGACAGCTCGAGGGTCTGACGGTCGTCGGTGGATGCTGTCGAGGGGGAAATAAATGAAAATAACAAACCCTCCTTCCCCCCAAGGATAGGTTGATGTGGAGAGACGCTGACGATATTGGGATGGACGAAAGGCAGAAGATACATTGTAAAGTAACTATCCTGCACATTTTTTTTTGGAGCGGAAAAAGAACGTGATTCCTACGGAGATTGAGCCAAAAAAAAAAAAATCAAAGGAAATCGAACGATCATCTTCCCAGTCAAGTCGGTCAATCAGAGGAACGGATGACGTCCATGCCTAAGTAACCAAGTACATACATCATGTTATCTACCGCCGCAGAATGGATCTCTGGAGTGGACATACCATATACTTATGTATGTAAAGTATGTACCGCGGCGATAAACTCAACTCTGTCCACCCACGGCACATCGCACAGGGCGTAAACTGATGGAAAGAAGCCCGAGAAAACGGAACAGGGACCGCCAAGTATGTACATACATATGTATGCTGCCCTTTCTATATACACGCATGGCTGTATTTCTGTCCTCGCACTTTCTGGCTGCTTGGGCGCGCATGCGGGCGGAGGGACGTTGGGATATGGGGGAAAGGGTGATTACAAAGCTGTTTGTTAAACTCGATCAACCTAACGTTTAATTACCATGTTTGGCTTCGCTGTTTGGCGTTTCTTTCGCTCGCAACTTCATATCGTATCTGGCGAGAAAACAACCCCCCCCCCAATTACCTCCATGTCACATCGAATCGGGAATCCGCATATTTCCGTAATTGTGCGGCGATTATGTTACATACAGACATTGCGTCCACAGACCGACTGCGGTACATAAGTAGTTACTCCATATCGTACATCATGTTTACCCACCAGGCAGGCAGAGGAAGGAAAGATGCAGACCCCTCCTCCTCCCCAAAGATCAAAGAAAAGAAAAAAACACCCACAAACTCCGAGCCAGAATGTTATACACCGCAAGGTGAGAAAGAAGGATACCAGTATTTTACATGTCGTTCTCCATCTCCGTCTCCGTCTGCTTATCATCCACCCCCTCGACCACCAGCTCCTTACCGCCCTCAGCCACAGAAACCCTAGCGACCATCCCGCTCCGTATCTTACCCGTGATCAGCTTCTCGGCGAGCCCCTTCGAAACGTTCCGCATGATCTCGCGGTTGAGCGGTCTGGCGCCGTACTTGACGTTGTAGCCCCTGTCGGCGAGCCACTCCTTGGCGTTGTCCTCGACCCGCAGCGTGATCCTGCGCTCGGCGAGATTGGCCTGCAGCTCCCGAAGGCGGATGTCGACGATATCCCTGATGGCGCTGCGGGACAGCGGCGAGAAGATGACAAAGTCGTCGATGCGGTTGAGGAACTCGGGCGCGTAGGCGGCCTGCACGGCATTCATGACGGCCTGCTTCGTTTCTGGCGCGAGGGTGTCGCTCGCCGGCGCGGCGATCAGTGCGTCCTGGCCCAGGTTGCTGGTGAGGACGATGATCGTGCTCGAGAAGTCGACTTTTCGGCCGTGCGCGTCGGTGAGGAAGCCTTCGTCGAGGACTTGGAGGAGGAGCGATGAGATGTCCCTGTGCGCCTTCTCGAACTCGTCGAAGAGGAGCACCGCATATGGCTTGCGCCGGACGGCTTCCGTGAGCTGCCCGGCGTCTTCGTAGCCGACGTAGCCTGCCGGCGCGCCGATCAGTCGACTGATCGTGTGCTTCTCCATGAATTCCGACATGTCAAAGCGGATCACCGCTTGTTCGGTCGAGAAGAGGAATTCAGCCATCTTCTTGCAGAGCTCGGTTTTGCCTACACCGGTTGGTCCAAGGAACATGAAGGAAGCAGTTGGTCGGTTCTGGGAGGTGAGGCCGGCGCGCTGAAGACGGACCGCGTCCGCCACGAGCCTGAGCGCTTCATCCTGTCCGCGAACCGACTGCCGAAGAGTGTCCTCCATGTGCATCAACTTCTCGACTTCTCCAGACATCAGCTTCGTCGTGGGGATACCAGTGGTCTTGGATACGATTCGCGCAATGTCGTCTTCATCGACGGAGTCGTGGAGGAGGGAGGAGCCCTTCAGAGGATTCTTTCCTTCTTTGGGAACCTTTGCCTCCAGACGGGGGATAGTGGAGTACTGGAGCTCACTGGCTTTCTCGAATAGCCCAGTACGGCGGGCCTGCTCGAGCTCAATCCTGGCCTTCTCGAGTTCCTCCTTGGTTGTTTTGATTTTCTGGAGTTCGGCGCGCTCATTCTCCCATCGTTCAGCGAGCTCCTTGAGTTTCTCGTTCTTCTCCTTCAGCGTCTCCTCGAGCTTAGCTTTGCGTTCCTTCGACATCACGTCGGTTTCCTTGCGCAGGGATTCGAGCTCGATCCGGATGGTGAGGATGGCGCGGTCGAGCTCCTGGATCTCGTCGGGACGGGATTCCTGCTGAAGCCGGAGGGCGGAGGCGGCTTCGTCGACCAGGTCGATGGCCTTATCCGGGAGGAAACGGTCGGTTATGTAGCGGTTCGACAGGGTCGCCGCAGAAACCAGCGCGCCGTCGGTAATCCGAACTCCGTGGTGGACTTCGTAGCGATCCTTGATTCCCCGGAGAATACTAATTGTGTCCTGTACCGACGGCTCGTTGACTAACACTGGCTGGAACCGTCTCGCCAATGCGACATCCTTCTCGATCATCCTGTACTCCGCCAAAGTAGTGGCACCCGTGCACTGCAGCTCACCCCTCGCCAGCATCGGCTTCAACAGATTCGATGCATCGAGGCTCCCCTCTGCCTTTCCCAACCCGAGAAGCGTGTGTAGTTCGTCGATGAAAAGAATCACCGTTCCATGGGCATCGTGCACCTCCTTCAGGACGGCCTTCAACCTCTCCTCGAATTCGCCGCGAAACTTGGCGCCAGCAACGAGCTGCCCGAGGTCCAAACTCACAACCCTTTTATCCTTCATGCTCTCGGGAACCTCGCCCTCCACGATCCTCTGCGCTAGTCCCTCCAAGATCGCCGTCTTTCCTGTTCCCGCATTACCGATCAACACCGGGTTATTCTTCGTCCGCCGCGACAAGATTTGTATAGTCCGTCGAATCTCCTCATCGCGTCCGATGACAGGATCGAGTTTCCCGTCGCGTGCCCGTGCAGTCAGATCGGTACCGTATTGCTCCAACGCCGGCTTCTGCTCGCCGCCGCCGCCGAAGTCCATCCGATGCGTTCCGCCCGGCGGATGCGGCTGTCCGCCACCGCCCCCGCCGCGACCATAATCGGCATAGCTACGGCCGAGAACTGTAGGCAGTGGTCGTAGGAGCTGGGATGTAGGGAGTCGGAACAGTGGTGCTCGTATTGTCGCCGCTCGAGGGCGCAGGAAGGGACGGAGAGTGGAATGTAGTGGTCCTCGAGATCGGGAAAGCATTTGGCATACGTCGAATTAAATTTGTCGCTGGTGGTTTACCGAGGAAAAGAGGAATGTGAAGAGAGGGACTGGAGAAATAAATACACGGCCGGAGACTAGTGTGGTGATTGAGGCAAGACACGTGAACATTCTGGAGACTTCGAGAAGCTTGAAGATACAGTTGAGCCGGGATGACGTTAGTTGCTGATGATGTTTCGGGAATAGCCGAGAATGGATAGTAGCCAGAATCTTCACTGATCATCACCCACCAAATTGTTGGGGCAAAAATTTTCGAGCTTCCTTCCAGTGGATAGAGGAATCAGATGGGGTCTCAATAGAAATATGTGAAACAATTTTCATCGATAATATATATATATATATAGACTACATACCTACTTACATATGTACAATAGATACACTCCTGCAGAAAAGCTTCACATTCTATCTCTTCTTGCCAAGTATTGCATCAATAATATCATCCACCTCGGCACTAACCTGCGAGTTCTTCAAATAGTTTGCTGTATGAGTTCTCACTTCTCCTATCCTTTTCCACTCCTCAAGTGTAATGTTTTGCATGCCGTGACTAACGTTCAGCCGGAAGTACACTCCCGGATTATTTCTGAATCTGATGTGCACCCTGTCGTTAGTGATCTCCGCATCCGTCGTGAGCCTTATAAGCATAGGAATGGCATTCGTTGGTAGTAATTTCTGGAATCTATCGGGCTTCACCAGTCCGATCACCCCCTTCTGCCCCGTGCCTATGCTGAGGAGGCAATCCACCTTTCGATCCGGGCCGAATGCGATATCGGCTTCTTTTAGCACCTCCATAGACGGGTTATTGCAGCCCAGGGCGGCGTCGATGAACTCCTGCTCCATGTGTTTCCGTCCGATCTTGATGCGTTTAAAGAACGTGGGCGCAGCGGAGGTGGCGCGCGCTGCTTCCCAGATGGTGCATTCGATCGAGGTACGGGGTACGCTGTAGGTGCGGAGCAGTTCTGGGCAGCCGATGTTGAGCGCGTTCGCCGCGCAGACAAAACTGGCAAAAAGCGTTAGCAACGGATAACCAGATACCTGCCTGCCTTGAACGTGGGAGCGCGAGGTTAGGAGACGAACGTTTTGCACACGCCTTCTGTACGGGTATCACGCATCAACTCATCGGGATTTCCATCGGCGCCGTATTTCTGCACGACGTGCTTGATGGCTGCCGTGAGGCGGGTGGCACTGAAGCATCCGTCGTGCGGGACCCAGCGTGATTTCCGGACGCCAAAGACGTCGCCGGCCAGGTCGGCATACTCCGCCAGTGCTTGTTCGGTGGTAAGTCGAAGACGACCTAATAAGATCGCGATGAGCCTGTAAACAAAACATAACACCATCAGCCATGGCCAGCAAAATCCTCCGGTGGTTTAGGTACTCCTTACCCCCCAGTAGAAGTCCCTCCAATAAGATCGAAGTACTCGCACGGTCTCGGAAGATTCGCCAGCCCCTCGCGATGTTGAATCCTCACCATCACCTCGTGAAGAATATCCAGCTCCGAGACGCCGCGTATACCACCGCCATCTGCACGCTATATGTCAGCATCTCCCTCCCACCGTCCTCTCCCTCTCTCTCTCTCTCTCTCTCTCTCTCTCTCTCTCTCTCTCACACAAACACACTCACTCACCTAATGATAATAGCCGGACACCTCGGGGGGTTTCAACAGTAACTGTCGATTCGGACATCGCAGTATACTCTCCTTATTTAAAGGTCTCTCCATCTCATGGGGTGCGTTGGCCAGCCTATGTATACCCTGAACTGAAGTTACCGAACTGTCCTGGCTGTGTATTTGTGCTATCTATGTGGGCTAACTAACGCCCGCGCAGGGCTAGCTATGATTCCTGCGGCAGAACTTCCTGGCGCAACCGCAATGCCAAGAAATCATTGCGTGAGGGATTCCTTCTAAATTCGGACTAGATACGTATCAATTTTAAAGGAATGCATTCATGCGTTGGGCACGCTAGTCCGTTTCAGTATTCCGGCACAGCCACACTATTTTCCAGCCTGTAATGACTAATGACTTCAACCAAACATCCTCGGCGAGATGGACTTAGTTTGAGGAAGAGACGAACTCGACACGATAAAGGACTTAGTGTGGCAAAAGTCTCAATGCAACGCGACGAGACAAAGGCAAAGAGAAGAACTCGGCACGATAGATGAGTTGGCGCAGCGAAGGGACTCGGCAAAGAGAAGGACTACCACTACAGTTCCCCCATTTCGCCATAGCTAGGTTGCATGTGAATAATGAATAAATAAATACAAGAGATGGAAAACTTCGTCGATCTATGTGTTATATGGACAACATCGTCTTTCCTTTCTAAGAGGACGGTTGCTGGTTCGCTGCCGCTCGTAATGGTACGCGTTATTTTGATCCGAACCCGACAGATCTTTGATGCGGACTGTAGTCATTCGGGGTTTGACGACACGCCCTTCCTTTCTTGCAACATTTGTACCGGTCTTTTTGCTCTTTCGCAGACGACATTCGCAGTGTTGAACTTGCACCGTGCCTTTCGTTGAGTTGTGTTCCCACCTATCGTCATCCAAACAATGTCCACCAACGGCCAAAACTCATCGGATTTCTGTTGGGCCAACTGGACAGGCTTCCCCAGTTGGAAAAGCATCCCCCCATAACTAGGCAATCGCCCGACGGGGTACCGGAATCATCGTGGAGGAGGAGGAGGAGAAGGATATTTGCGCGTGTGATTGATTGTTCGAGTTGTAATGATTGATTGTTGGAGTGGGGTGACGATGGATTGCTCGCCCCTGAACAGTACTGCCCCCGTCGCCTTTTTATTTTATTTAGTTAATTAAATATTTAATTCGGTGCCACATGTGGCGGCAAGCTCCCAAAAAGGACTAGCGTGCCCAGCGGATGAATGTATTCCATTTTAAAGGGCGCAGCTCCCTCCCACACAATTCTGCATAGGAGAAAATTAAACTTCGTCGAATCACCACTATCCAGTTACGCAACCTACAGTTCAAAAATCGCGGAAATTTCTTACCGCGAAATCACGGTTTCTGTGGTAACTTCTCAGAATACGGTGAAACCGAACAGCCGAACAGGGCCTTGGATACAAAGCCACTCGCCGGAAGAATACCATCTATCACGGCGAGCTTTTTTTTTGGTCAATCATTACTTGCATGCGACCTATCTAGAACATGGCACAGTCCGTTTCCTGTCCGCTGTCCGCGCAGTGACGGCACGTTGCAAGCCCCACTTTGCCCTCCGCCCAGGCCTGTCCCAAGAAGATGTGATTCGCACCAAAGAAATTACAAAGGAAAATAAGCCGAGCGGGCGTGAAGGACAAACGAAAGAGACAAAAGAAAGCGCAGTCTTCCCCCTAATCCTCTCCTGCAGACGCCATGAAGTCAGGCGTGGCCAGGACCAATGGTAGTTCCCCCCGGCGCCCAGCTCCTCTCACCGTGTCCTCCTCGGCTGGCGCCCGCCTCCCCACATCCGTAGAGGAGAGGAAGTCCAGCACCGCCCGACTGCACCTCCGATCGGCCAGAAGGTCCCAGATCCTCCACCGGTCCTTCCACTTCCCAGTCTCCTTCTGCACCTCTGCCCACAGGGTCTTCTGCTGGGCCCTTCACACCTTGAAGAGGTGCTCCCGAGTCTGGTTCTGATACCGGCACCACCAGCAATCTGTCACGGTGAGCGATGTGCTGTGTACTTACATATGTACATATCTACGCCGCTCATAGGATCGAAAAAGACAGAAAAGGCATGTGCGCGTGCAGGCAGCGTGGCAGCGGAGACACACGATTACATCTCTAGCCGTGGCCCAGCCCACTCCCAGGGCTGTGACATGAAGCAGGAAGTGATTGTGGCCGCTGCAGAACATTGTGACGCTGTATTGTAATGTTGACATTTCCCAATTTATCCATTCATTCTGCGTGACGAATCGTGCGCCTTAACGGCGTCCAGTACGCTCTAGCTAGGCAATCTCTTCCCCATAAAAACACTCAGAAAAGATGGAGAAACATGGAAGAAAAAAAGTAAGCCAAACAAGACCAAGAAAATGAAAAGAAGCATAGTACGCCGTGCCTTGTTATACAGAAACCCAGTTCCGTTCCGATCTAAACTGGTGGAAGCTGCCCATGGGACTTTATCTGCCGCATTGAATGTAGCAAACCCTAGCCCGTTGGACACGGCCTTAAGTCTTCAGATTAAAAGTCCGTCCATGCTATCGGGCTGTTGGTATCATGTGGAGTTCTTTCGCCCATTCCTCCAAGCCCTTGTCTTTCCACATCGACGAGCAGGTCCAACAAAGGGTCTGTATCATTAGCTTGATACCTGTGCTCCAGGGGAGAAAAAGGAGGGGGATGGCTACTAACCTTTGGACCGTCAGGGCCCTCTCCCGCTGCCCACGTGGTATTTCCTGGGATCTGGCACCAGCTGCACTTCCAACCGGTGCGATCCCACTCGCCGTCGACTGGTGTTGGACTTGCGCTTCGCTGCCTCTTCCTAACACGACCCCGGCCACCCCTTCCAAGGTCCGTATCCACCTCTGCAGGGTTACCGGGAGTGGCAGTGCCGAATCTAGCGGTCTCACGGCGTAGCCTGCGTACTTCCCTCTCCCGGTCAATCTCCCGTTTCTCAATCTCCTCGCGTGAGAGCTGTTCGACCCTCGGTTCCCAATCCACTCCGAGACCCTCCTGGTCCAGTCTCCAGCCAGCGTCGGCACCGTCCTGTCTCGCCGCAGAATTGTCCAACTCCGGAAGGCCGGCATCGTAAAGATCCTTCTTCTTCTGCAGCGAGAACTCGTAGATCCCCGCAGCGATGGAGGGTGCGAATTCGCTTCTCAGTCCCAGCTCCGCACAGATGATCCTCGCAAAGTGTTCAGGCGTCAGCTGCGTATTCGCGAGATCCCACTCGAAGCGGTCGGTGTAAACGACGTCATCAAGATTGACCGTGAGCGGACAGACGGTTCGCATTTCTCCCGACGATTCCGGAATCGAGATCTGAGCGACAGGCGCGTACTCCGCCAATTGGTCCCTGATAGACGCCGAGATGGTCGGCACCACGTGCGCGGGGAGGTCGAGATCCGTAACCATCATCTGTGCGAACGCGTCGGGGGTGATCAGCATCTCGTGGAGGTTCCACAGGAAGGTGTCGTGTAGCCGGCCAGTGGGTAGATCCAGGTCAAGACGGATAGGAATCAGCACGGTGGGCTGTTCTGCGGCTCCCTTGATCTGCGCGTTGTTACGGTATTGGCCAGTGAGCGATCGATGCACAAGTTTGCCGTGCACCAGGATGGGTTCGACATAGCGAGGACGGGGTGCCTGTGGGTCTCCTTGCGCTCCCGATTGCTGGCCAGGACCAAGCGGCGCATCAGAGTCATCGTCGACGTCGAGTTCGGCATAGTTGACGGCAGTGGTTCCACGTTTGGTACGGCGCTCAGAAGCTGCAGCGGCGGCAGCGACAACATTGGCGCCCGCAGGAGGACCAATCAACGCGCTAGTGTAGTAGTGACCGAGGCGGACCCCATAGGTGGTGGTGAGTGCCTGAGGGGGCTTCATAGGATGCGCTGGTGGTGGTGTGTAGCCGTGGATACGATATCGTGTTTGTTGTTGGGGTGTGGGTGCGGGAGGGATGAGACGTGTATAGACCGTGTGGATGAGGGAAAGGCTGTGGGGAGTTACTGGTAGGAGTTCCAGGATGTTGAAGGTAAGTGTGAATTCAGGGAAGATTGACGTGGGGCGTGTTTGCTGGGCGTGCTAGTGTGTGCACGATCAGACAAGCGCAGAGTTGCGAGGTGGCGACGGAGAAGGAACTAGGGACAGTGTGGTTGGGGGAAACAAACGAAGCGCATTCGCTTAATCGATCGCCAAGCCAGGTTCTCTGGCACGTGATCACACGGACAGTATACAGACCCCAAACCGACCTCCACTGACATTGAAGCATAACTACATAGTTCAAATAAGAGCAACACTCTTCGGACACATTATCAGATCCAGCATTACTACATTACCAATCATTAACTAACTATTCGTTACCATGCACATAGAAAATGGAAACCCCGCCACCTCCCCTTCCTACCAAGCCCACCCACGCAACAGAAAAACACTTTTAATCTAAACGTTTCCCTACCGCTTAACCTAGGCACGTAGGTTTCTCCCGAGTTGTTTGACACCGCCATCGAGGGGTAGCTCGCATATCTCCTTCGCTACATCCCCACTCTGTTCACCCGCCAGATACAGTGCCGTAATTTTCAGAGAAAGATCGGCGGTGTCTGCGTTGACAGCGTTGTGCTTGAGAAGGTAGCGGACGATTGCCGTGTGGTCCATAGCACAGGCTAAATGAACCAGTCCGTCCTGCTGCGTTGGTTGCCATGGTGTCGACGCAGTGGTGCCGTGGTATTTCAAAATCCGGAGTTGGTTCATTTGACAAGCCAGCACAAACGGGGGCACGGGTAGTTCTCTTTTTTTTTTGTTTATTCATTACTCATGCGACCTAGACAGATCATGGCGATGTCTACGCCATGTTGTAGTGCGGCTTCGTCTCCTTCATCAATAGTGTGATGAATCAATCTACATTTTCTCGTGGCCAGCTCCGGATCGCCGCCGTTGTCGATCAGTACTTGTAGGGTAGACAATCTATTGTCAATCATGGCGATATAGAGTGTCGTATCACTCCGAGCATCAATGTGGTTCACATCTATGCCATTTCGAAGGAAACCCGTGATTGCGTTGTCGTGTCCTACCTCTATCTACCGTAAACCACAGCGTCAGCCCCATAGAGCAGTAAGAGTCCAGTTCACGGCCTCGAACTCGTGGAATGCGGCGAAACTCGAGGTATCGCAGGGCTGGGAATTAATTACGCAAGTGGGCTAATACACCCAAAGCATTACCATGCCGGATTTCGTAGTGAAGCGGAAGGTTATCCAGCAGGTGGCCGAGTGGGGCGATGGTAATAGTGGGAACTTCGGGGAACTTGTTCTTCGCCATCCATTCGGCGATTTCGTTCCGTTGTTCCTGCAGAGCGTTACAAGCCAGCCCAATAGCAGACTGTCGGGAGGCAACTGTGGATCGCTCGAAGGTGCTTATATGTATAAGGATCGTGGAATAAAACCCTCGCATGGCTAAGATCACTGATTTCCACCAGTTCTTTGGCTCTCAATTCACAGATGTAGCCGAGCCATCCGGAAGTCCTTGCCTGCTCGTCCAACCCGCGTCCGGTGATCGCCGGCGAGATCTGGTCGAGAAGCTTTATCCAGCATTTTTGACCACGAGAGAATCTTTGCAGATACCAAACCGAGACACCGAAATCCTCTCCAGACTGAACGCATTAACCCAAAGGGTTATTTCGTAAAGTAGCACTTGAATGATATCCCCAATTGCTTCATGGAAGAGAACCACTGGGCGCGCCAATGTCATCCTGAGCGAAAGACAGCCGCCGTTGACAGGAGCGATCTCTATTACCAGGATGCATACGATAGACCTCTGATAGGATAAACTGCGCGCACATGTCATCCAGAGTGGCTGCTGTGTGAACCCTATGTCGGGGGAAACCTACCCTTACGGTCATGTGCAAAATGATCCCTAGTTAAGGCCGAGCATTGAGTGGGCTGTTGGAGATGTGCTGGTCACTAGATCGTCGCCCTGTTTCAATACCCACCACCTCGAAATAATCTCGACAAGTTTAGAATCATCAGCAGGCCAAAGAAGCTACAGACTTTTACCTAAGTTTGGTTGGAGGGACATCTATGGTCCCCAGGGAGGCAAATACTGCTGCGCCAAGAAGAGATGGATCTGTCAACGTTGAGCTTCGTTTCCGAGTAATCACGGATTCTTCAACCCTTCCATGGGAGAGTGGGATTGTCACCCTTAAAATGGACGGAAGCGGCACGAAGGGCAGTGGGGCCCATGGAAGGTTGACGAGAGCGCTTGCGAGCGATGCTGTCTTTGTGAGGGTTGACAGCTTTGCGAAGATAGGGTACACTCCCATCTTCTGCTCGAAGGCAATTGCGGTACCGTAGATCCCCCATTGCGATCCAGACAACTCGGATAGTCGGACTCTGACATCCAATGCTCTCTGGATGCGTCCAGCTGACAGGAACTAGGATCAATCAGGTGGCAAGCAAGTATCGAGCTTCCACGTCAACGCTTTTACGATGTCCTTTGCCAGGCATTCCAATTCGTAGCCTTCGCGCAACTTTAACCGAGGACGATTCCGTGGAGAGCTCTTGTGTCAGCTGAACCAGTTGCGGGCCATGCATGAGGTCTCTGCGAATAAACACACGAAGCATGGCCATGATGCCTATTGCAACTAACTGGGGCGGTGGTGATCGAGAAGTGGCCAAACTCGCAGTCCAACCTCAGAGTAAGAGGTGACAGGAGTGTTATTTGCCTGGACCGCCAATCAAACATGTCTTATTGTCTATGTATGTAAACAGACGGCTCGACTTTTCGATCAGCCCATAGTTGTGATAGCGGTTCATAGATATCGTCCCTAATGCACGTAAGGATTAGGAATTCGAGGAGATAAGAGAGCTACGTCAAGGCATGCACATACAACAGCACTCACGAACCCGAATCGGCGGCACGGTACGACGTGGCCAAGCCTGGGCGAAGCGCTGGGGAGGTGATGTGTCGCGACGAGCCGCTGTGCGCTCGGGTCAGTCTATGTGTATGCAGTGATTCTCAGAATTTGAATGCTGGTACGACGAAACCCGAAAAATAGCGGAATCGACGGCGAGCAGAGAGGGGGTTGCATCGGACCGGTTGTCTGCTGGCTCGGGAGGAACAGGATTGCGGACAGGCAGGTAGGTAGGTACCTAATGTACCCGGAGCGCGCACCCAGGTAAGCAACCAATGATGAAGCACAAAAAAGCGGTGGAATGAGATCAGCCGTTTTGGATTCCACCGCAAAGATAGAAGGAGCTCGTCTGGGGGCAGAGTCAATTACGACTGGCTATTAAGCGGTGTGTAAAATAACGTCGGACGAATTACTTTCTCACAAGAGAAACTCGAGAAGCGTGACGGCGCAGTGGCTCTGCGGGAAACAACCGGCCGCAGTGACATCAAATCAGCTCACCGAAGGATAGAGGATGACATCTCATTCCACAGCGTTTGCGTGTAGGGTCCATCTCGGTGAGGGTTCGAGGCCTTGGCGTTTCGATACACGTGGAGATAGAAGGTCCAGAACCGACGCAGAAGCGGGTATGACATCAGCCTCGAGCGAATTAAATGTGGTTGACCCTGGGATCTATGGTTTCGTTCCATCTTCATGACGTCGTAATCACCCTCTGAGTCTGAGAGACCCGACACGCTTTGCGAGTGATGCCCGATGAATCTAAGGAGGGCTCGAACTTTGCTTTCATCCGAGATTTATGCGTACAAACAAGGCAACATAGAAACAGCAGATATTATGTTTGATGACGTCGTAGCGGTGGCAGCTTCGAAGCGTAGGCCCCGGTAAGTAGTACATGAGTATATAGAAAGCTCGTCGTCCTCGATTTCTCTGTTCCAATGCTTTACCATCTTGCAATTACTCGCTACTGCCATCCGATCCTCAGCCTCGCTCAGGCGCACACATTAGTTCACTCTGCAAGACCTCACCGACCAGCCTGTTCGGCCAGGGCAGCATTCACACAGTACTCTGGCCCAACCACCCAACCAACCACCCGACAAGCTCCCCAACCAACCAGATACGCCGACCCTTCTAAAAGAATAGATATGGCATCAATCGAGAAGGCTGTCTCGCCGACTCCTGTAGCGGTGGATTTTGTGTATTGCGACACAAACGTTCGTTTTGATGATTCCAAAACAAACACTCTCGGGAATTCTGGTACGACTACGGCTACTACGATGACAACCCTGTTTTCGGTATCCTACTCACCGATGATGACTGCGAAATCCCTGATCTTTAATGACACGCCGACGGATTCGGCCCGACAACGTCATGCCCTCACGAATCCGAGGCCAGATTCGGCATCACCGGCAACGTCATTGTCGCTGAATTCGGCATCGTCGGTATACAGCAAGGCAGCACAAAATGTCCTAAAAAGGTCCAGCAGAGAAAGAAAGACCCGTCCGGGCCAAACCAGCCATTCAAATTGCTCCTCCCTTCGTTCCCCTCCTCCCTTCGTCCTCTCCTCCCCCCCCTTCTTCCTCCAACCTCCTCTCCCACCTCCTTCTTCCCCCCCTTCCTCCGTACCCTCATCTCTTCATCCCCTCCCCTCCCCTCCACCACCTTATACGGCAGAGGCATCTCCATCCTCTGTCCCTTCCCTTAATCGACCTTCCTCTCCCCCTTTGCACCCTCTTGCACCTCCCTCTTTACGGTCGCCATCATCACCGAACTCTCACCGTCTCTGTCACCGACCATTTCGTTGCGAACAGGCTGAGCTCCAGCTTCCGCCGAATCACAGTCTTCTCTGCGCTCTGGCCACACAGGTATTGTCCCAAGTGATACCCTGTGATTCTGCCAAACGACATCACCTGACATCATCTCCCGCAATCACCACAGAGACACCGATCGTACCCCGTCCTGCAGAAAAGATGATATCCAGATACATTCCGCTTAAACACAACTGCCGTCGCTTTCAGTCGACTTGGGTGCCTGATCCCAGGCTCCCGCTCCACGTGAGGAACAAGATCATTCCGCACGAGCCAGACGAGTTTGATCATCTCGATCTGGACACGTATGAGGGAATCCGTCGCAAGCGGAGCACGAAGAGAATGCATCGTACCAACTCGTCCTGGAGCCCGACGGGCAACGAAGAGACAGCTGAAGACGCCAACTTGAAGCATCAGAAGAGGAACACGATGGATGGATCGGACGTGTTGCTACCGGCGTCGCCCAGTAGCATGATCAGCCAGGATCGTCCATCGATTGCCCCTTCTTGTTTCGCTCCAGCCCCCGCCGAGGCTGTGTTCGCCAAGATGGCCGCGGGAGAGGCTCCTGCAAAGAAGACCATGGGATCCGCTCCGGCGGAGGGGACGAAAACGTGCGGAGAACCTTCCACGGAAGGCATCTCAGCTAACCGTTATGGCTCTTCGCAGTCTGCCGCCACAACCCTGCAGGGTGACATGCAGGGCTGTAGGGACAAGCAGAAGGAATCCGTCGGCACTTCCTCGCAGATGAGCCCTCCAATGTGCAAGCCAATGGGACCCATCATGTTGGTGCCGAGACGCTTGGATTGGAAACCAAAACCCAAGGAGGAGGAGCGTCCCTTGACCGCCAAACCCGTCGACTGTTCCGGTTGCGGCGAATCGCTGTTGGGCTCCAGTGCCTACGCCTGCATCTTTCCGACTTGTCCTGTGCTCTGCTGCAGGCGCTGTGCTTGCCTCTTGCACTTGCACTGGGATGATGGCGGCGTTGGTGGGCACATTCAGGATCTGAAGACGAAGCTGATCCTCGAGAAGGGTGGACCCGAAGCGGAGGCTCTCCGAGCAGCCACTGCCGCCGAGGCCGAGGCGGCAGCCGTCGCGGCTCGCCCCAAGAAGGGTGTTGCTACCGGTGCTGCGATCGCGAAAATGTTGGTTGCTCGTCAACGCGAGAAGCTGTCGTTTAGCGATCGCTGGGGTCCCACTCGCGACTACGCTTGATCCTGCGGCTTAACCGCTTACGGAATAAGCTACTGGTCTTTTTTCCACCTGTCTCGAATTACGGCCCTCATCTTTCTTGCAACATTGTTGTTGGCCTTTTCCCTTCCGCTTTTACACCCATTTCTCCACCTTGCGATCCTACGGCTTCCTTCAACATTCGTCGACGTTTGCGACCTTTCTGCAACAACCATTCCATTCCTTTTGTGGTTCGTTAATTTTTACACGATAATGTTTAATGTCACTCCTTACAACTTGTTTTTTTACCGCCAGCACCGGCACACCCTCTTCGATTTTGGAACTTCTTCTGGATTCTGTCACTCCTTCTGTTTGTGTCCGTCTGCAATTGCAGACATTTCATTCTCTTCTTCTTGCCTTGGTCGTTGTTGACTTCTGTTTGGTTGGTCGCCGTGAGAACTTGGGTGAAGGAAAAGGGCTGAAAGGGGAATCATAAAGGAATTGGGCAGACATTGGCGTGAGGATTTGGGGTTTTTTTCTTCTTGTTTTGGTTTGATTTTACTACTGCGCAAAAGTGTTTGTTTCCATCCCCCTCTTTTTTCTCCGGAATCCCTTCTTTTTTTTACAACCTCATCGGTGAGCACAGGAGGATGGATGAAAGAAACGCGGAGCGAATATCTTTTTCCTTTTCTGTTTCTTTCCCTTCCTTTTCTTCTTTTCTTCCCCCCCCCCTTTTCCGCCTGTCTTTACAAAGCGAATGGCGGGACTTTGTGACGGGGGACATCCGATCTGATTTGGGGGCGTTTTGGAGAGAAGAGAGAGAACTGGTTCTCTTTCTTTTTCTCTTTGTCGTTTTTCTTTTGTCTTTCTTTACTCTCTTGATGATGGCCTCTTTTATTGCTTACTTGGGGGGGGGGAACGGCGCTGATAGATAGAAGATGAGCAGGCGGACAGGCGTTTGGGAATTGTGGATAGAGGGAAAAACAGGCGTTTGTATGCATGTATGTATGTTTGTTTGTTTGTTTGAGAGGGCTGGGGGTTGATGGCTTTTCGGGGGAGGGGAAAAAATAATAGCGCCATAGAAGGAAGGAAATGAAGGGCGTTTGGATTGCTGTTGAAGGATAGGAACTTGGAAAGGGGGGCGTTTGTTTGCTACTGACTTGGAGGTCGTGACGCGCACGACGGATGGCTGGATGGATGGATATATGTGGATGGAGGTGATGGAGGTGGTGATAATGACGATGACGAGCTGGACTTTTGAAGTCGATAATGAGAACCAATGTTTCTTTATTTTTGTGTGTGTGTGTGTGTGTGTGTGTGTGCCAGTGGTGACCAATCCGAGACAGCAGTTGTGGGACTATGGCCATGGCAAGATGAAGGTGGTCACGGATACGGAAGAACGAAGACCGAGACTGTAAAGACGATAATGATTTGCTGTACGAACGACGCCCACCGAATCCTACACAGTACACCCAAGAAAGAGATAACCAAAGCGACAGCCCAAAGACAAAACCAAGGTGAAGCCAAACCGACCAGCCGACCGACCGACAAAGCAGAACCAAATACAGCAGCCTGCACCGCACCGAAACTCCGCCCTCCCTCCCTCCCTCCCTCCCTCCCTCCGCTTCCGCCTCGTCCCCAAGCTACAGTAGGTGCATAGCTAAGTGTAGCGATAGAAAGCGACATTCCCGAAATCCGCGGTTGCCACGTGTCCGCCCATGACGAACGCCTGTGTCTGGGCCTGTCCCTGGCCGAGCCACTCGTATCTCCTTCGCTCGCGATGCTCGACCTCTTTGCGTTTGCGCAGCCGATCCGTCACGAACGCGGCCTCGGCGCTGAACTTGTCCGTGAGGGCCTCGGCGTCGGGCCATCGGACGATCATGCCGGCCAGCACGTCGGAGATCCCCTCGACCGCGTCGATGGCGCGCTCGAGCTCGCCCTCGCAAACGGTGGGCGGAAGCAGCGTGTCCTCGGCGCGGTAGAGTGCGTGCAGAAGGTTCGACCCGACGAAGTAGGTCCGCAGTGCGTCGTGGTAGGTGTACACGAATCCGCTGGATGGGGAGTCGGACAGGATCTGCCGGAAGAAGCGGGAGTAGGCGCTGCTGTGGGTGTAGATCTGCGACATGGAGGTCGGCGAGGAGGACGGGATGCGGGGCGATGGAGCCGCGATGTAGATGTTCAGGTAGTGCCACTCGAGGAGGAGCCAGTCGCGGGTGGAGGACGACATGGTGGGCGGGATTTGGTCCCGCCAGGACTGCAGCGCGGCGGTGTGGTGGGTTATGTATTCGTACGCGTTGGGGAGCGGCGAGGAGCCGGAGAGATGCAAAGCCTGGTACCAGTCCGATTGGAGCATGCGGAGCTTGAAGAGATGGGTGGCAGCCGCCATGGGCGTCAGGGTGTTGCGAAGGGGGGCATCGGAGACGCGGGGGAGGCTGACGAGAACCGAGTCATCGGAGAAGGTGAAGGGGCGTTGGAGAACCATCGAGATCGACCGGTCGAGGGTGTAGACGCAGTAGAAAACCCGGCGACGCAGATCCATTTCGGTGGGGCCGCGCTTGGAGATCTTGAGTGGCTCCTGGTGCAGGCCGATGTCGATCATTATGCGGGACGCTACGCCGATCAGGTACCAGCTGTTGAAGTGGCTGGGCTCCAGCATTGAGTACTGGACGAGGAGGAGAGTGGCCTGGACACCCTTCAGTTCCGAGGGCGTTATCACCGTGTCGGTGTGCTCGAGCGCAGCCTTGACGAAGCAGGCGGCGTTGTGCGCGGCGGGGGAGTCCTGCGACTTGGAGAGCGACATCGTCCCGACGGCAAGCACCATGTAGACGCAGAAGACGTCGAACGGCGAAGCTGCGGATTCATCGCGGTAGACGGATTCCACGGCGCCGAAGAAGCTGGATTCGTTGAGACATGGCAGAGTCGTGAAGATCTTGTCGAAGTAGTGCTGCACTAGACGGGTGGCCGTATGGCGGGGAGGAAGGCGGGCTCGGGGCTTGGAGTTGAGGATGCTGGAGACCGACGAGGCACGCAGGGCGATACGGCCGAAGGAGATGTCGTTGGCGAATCCGTAGAAATCACGGGTCACCGCATTGATGGCCCTGGCGATTGCTGTCAGCACATGGCAACCGCAAAGGGGGGGGGAGTGAGTCTGGGCACTGCGAACATGTATCCAAGGTCGGCAACCAGGTCCTCGATCTCGCTATCAGCTTCCAGCTTCTTCCTCCTCGCCGATCGGGGACTGTAGGTGGGATCTGCCGCGGTAGTGGGGCCAGGTGTGGAGTCCCCGTTCGCCTCGGGCGGGATCGAGCGCCGCCGGGAATCAAGGGCAACCAGCCGCTTCTCAAGTTTTTCGAGCTTCGATTCGAGGGACGCCACGTAGCTAGGTAGCTCCAGCGTCAGCTCCGGACTGCCCGGGCACCTCGGCGATCGCACGCCTGGTTTACCTGCGCTCCTTCCCGCGCGCAAACTGATCGCTGCCTCCGGTGCACTCGTGGGCTTTGCCAGCCCGCTCGCAGGCCGAACAGGCGGGAAGTTTGCCGTCGCACTGGAGGAGAGAACCGACCAATGTCATCAGCGCGTTGCAGAGGGGGGGGGGGATCGGGCGGGCGGATAAGTGACGTACCTTCACTTTTGCGCTGCGGCAGCGCGAGCAGGCGCTGACCGGGCGGCTGACGCGCAGGAGCGGGGCAGTAGCATCGACCATCGGGAATGGATATCGAGGAACGAGCGAATGGCGGTGGCGGATGGTGAATACCCACGGTCTCGTTTCCGGTCCGTCGTTAGTTGGATGTGGCGGCGGCAGATACCGTAAAGAGTGAGTACATGCCTATGTAGGTAGTTTATGTAAGTCGAATGTGAATCGAGTTGCCGAGACGCTAGAGGTGGCTCTCTCTTTCCTTTTTTTTCATTATTTTTTCTTCGGGGGAAGCTGCATCTATCGGTAGCTACATACATAAGTATGTATGTAGATACTAACTAGCAGATAGCTGTCTACATAGTAGATACAGTGTTCGGGAGAGAGTTCAGCGGGGAGAGCACGGCGCCGACAGAATTCGGCGCACAGTATGGCGAATACATATTACCGAGCACGAGGCGATGCTGGTTGCTGGCAGTGGTGGGGTGACGCGGGTCGCCGGGCAGGAGGTTCTGCGGGAGGAAGTTATGCAAGCAGGAGCTTCCTAGGGTTAGCAGGAGCCATGCGGGAAGCAGCTAGCAGGCGTTGCAGAAGCCGAAAGCGACAACGAAGGTTTGACACACTTGCGGACGTTAGGCGACGCTGACGAGCACGCTAATTCGCAAGAGTGCCGGAACGAAGTTGGACCATCGAGTAGGTGATAGCGGGGGAAGGATATTGGGCAATGGGCAAGATAATGGGCCAAGGGAAGAAACCGTAAGTAATACGGGTCTCTTTTTTTTTTGGCAGTGCTGGTGACGGCTTTAACGGACTGCATCTGGGCACCGATGCGGCTCCCTCCCTCCCTTGCCTTGATCGGAGCAAAACTGGCGGATTTTATCTGGCGTAGGTAGGTGGATATCAGACTGCCCCGACGAACAGAGCCAAACATCCAAGATCACTCGTGCCACGCCTATTGCGGCTGCTATGATGCAGCTACTAAGTAGCGTCTTGACACCAGACGAGATGTCATACATACCACATATGATACCATATCCACCGCCATGGTCTAGATAGGCTGAACGCAAGTACGATTAAACAAAAAAAAAATATCTATGATACCATATGCACGCAGGCCCTGGCATTGCGCACACTGGCTGGGTTTCCTGTCGCTCGTCAGCCGTCCGCGTGGTTAACCAGGAGGAGGGGCGTCGTCGGCGGGCGGGGAGACTGGCAACCGCCACTTGATCTCGATGTGCGTCGCCACAAATCCCTGCAGGTTAATAAGACAGAGTCTGCCGGGAGACAACCATCCTCCATGACCACACGTCGGTGGTACATATACATACATAGTGCCCACCCCGCCGAGATATCATCCGCACTACTGGTGCAGGACACTCGATGACCCGGGGAGAGGGGGGGGGATTGGTAAGCGAGCCTGGAATGGATGGATTGCCAGGCCGAGCGGCGAGTGGTCCGCAAGCGGCAATACTATTTTACCCAGGGCCAGTTGTATGAGGGGTAGTACACTCTGGCGGGCGCGCGCACGACTGCTCACTCGCCGCTCTCAGCACTGGCCATGTTAGATCCGGTTTCTACCGCCAGCAGCTTTTGCGTCCTGCGTGCGGCCACGTTTGCATGTGAAAGCCGACGGACCTGCATCAGCTTCCACTCCTGTTCCAGCACTAACCGATGCGAGATATCCACTGTATGTGGGAAGAACAAACAGATACATAGATAGAGTGTTTTTCTCTCTCTCCCTCCCCGGTCCCTACGTGTAACCACGCTCGCTCTCCGCAAGCCTATGGCGTGGGCTCTTGCTCCTGTAGGACGGGAACCGCGCCGTGCTGTAGGACGGCACTGGCTTCGCAATGGCGTGTGCCCCGGCCCGGTCTAGGGGCCCATATCTATGGTGTTTGTGTGTGCACGGTCGGAGAGGTTCTTGTATGCAGATTGCCCCCCCTCCGCAGCGAATACCGCTTGTGTGAGGAGCGATCAGAGCACACGACATATCTGCGGAAGAAAAAAAAAAAAAGCTGTGTATCTCTCCAGGTAGATGAATGCGTATGGATAGATAGATTCGTGGATGGGCTCGTGGATTGGGATCTCCCGCGGGGCAGGCCACGGTATGCGGCATCCGAGGACCGAGGCAAATGGTAGTGGGGGGCCGTTGAGGCGAGTCAGTCGACGTCACGACCGACGCCGACAGCCACCGCAGCCGTCCCGGCCCGAAGAGGAAAAAAGAGGAGAGGCGGGACGGCGTCCGCATTGGGCATTTAGCCCTAACCATCCAGAGAGATACCCCGCAAATTTCCGCTAACGGGCATTTATCGCGCCGGCCACTTCCCAGAGCGGCCATAGTTACTCTAGCTATGTAAGTGGAATCTGGATATGTAGATGTGTGCTGGTAACTATATTTAGCCACCAGCCAGAGCGTGTTTGGGCCACGCGGGAGCTCGACAAACATCACTGGGGGGCCTTTCTGCTTGTTTGGCGGCTTGGCCTGCATAACATAGCTGCATGTCGGCCGTGCGTAAGGCCCCACGCACTCAACGCATGTATCTCTCTGTGTACACACATACATAGATACATACGGTGCATGCACATCAATCATACACATATAGATGATGTGTACATGCTGTGCATGCATACCAATCACATGTAGATAGATGATGTGTACATACACACGCACGCATGGAGACAAATCCCCCACGCGCGACGATCGCTTCTCCTCCTGGGGAAATCGCAGGCCCGGGCACATACACACTGTACATAGAACTGTGTAGACACGGGCAGTGCAGACACAGGCGGTGTGCGCCGCTTGCTCTTGTCGCAGGCTGCCGGGCCTTCGGTTTCACGTATAGATGGATAGATACATAGACTGTGCGGTGGAGCCCTTCTCGGACCGACAGCGGACGTCGGTTGCGGCGGGCTCCCCCTCGGTCCCAACATGGCAGGCCCAGCTCCCGCTCCGCTTCGAGCTGTGTATATATCGAGCACCCGTATATATCTGTGATTCTATTGGCGCAACCCTGGCGAGAGAGCGAGACCCACACAGCCGTCCAGCTCCCGAAAGGGAAGCCCAAGACATCATTGGTCTTCGTGCTAGATATGTGCGCGCGGGGGGGGGTAGAGTGCGGGTGAGCGGCGACGAGCATGCGGCGTAATCCGGTGCAGATACCTAGGGAGGCAATTGCGTAGGATAGATACGATCTGTATCCAGTTGCGAAGAAGCGCTGCCCGGATATACAACGGCTGCTGGGCCCGGAGGAGGTTCCAGAAGACGGGCCCACGACCTTCTTCCCTTCCACTCCGCTCCTCGAAGGAAGTGTCTCTACTGTGCTCCATCACCCGCTCCCGCGGACCTGTGCAAGTCCTGCGCCTGTGGCCATCGACATCTCTCCGTGGCACGCAACTATTCAACAACTATTACTCAACTTCCTTCTGCACTCCAGCAACTACTCTCGCACCCGCTGCTGTCCGCACGCCGTGCATCACCGCCCCTCAGCTCTGTCCCTTCTCATTTCGATACTTCGCGGCAACCCGGCCAGCCCACCGCACTCGCCACGCTACATCCTCTGCTGGACGGCGTTTCTCCGCTCTCCTCCTCATCACCCCCCCCCCCATCGAGGATCTTCCGACGGAAGGTCTTTCTGCCACTGTCGCAAGTGACTGAGCCCCCACCCTCCATTCCTGCACGTCGCAGCAGTGAATGGCCTCTGCAACTTGCCCGCTGACCACTGCCCGCTTGCGCATCAGATATTCCCGGCCACAGATATTCCCGGCCACAGATATTCCCGGCCACTTCGGTTCACCGCCACCGTCACCACAATCGTTCTGGCACAACTTCCATCTCGGGGCACCTCCCAACCCATAAGCACAGGCTTCGTGCTGTCACCCACCTCGTGCGCCGAACTCTCAACCCGCACAGCCTGAATCGATCTCTGGACGCTGCCTGTGCTACCCACCCGTCTCAGTCCGCAGCTCTCGCGCCCCACCGTACGAAACCCAAAGTCTCGGTCTAACGGAAACGAGTGACGCGCAAGGGGGGGAGGGGAGGGGGGGGGGGGCCGAGAAACCCGGAGCTATCGGCGATCGGGGAAACTGACTGGCCGCTCGACGAGTATACATACATATCGAACGTGGCGATTGGTTGTTCTTGCTGGGATTGTTTGACGCCGCTTCTGGCTGTAACGTCAACGCGATATCTCCTTTTCTCCGCGCATCACATCACATATCTATCTACCCTAGATACATCCCTTGGACTATCCACCACCACACCAGCCAACGCCTTTTTGGTGCTAGCCGGGTTTTGTTTTTATTTTTTATTTTCAATCCTTTCAACGGCGACTCGACCGCCCTGCAATGCGGCAGCCTGCTCCGCTACTCCGTTGTCTGTCTTGATCCGCGTCGTCCGTATCCGGTATTATCCCTATATTTTTGAACAAACTCGACCCCCCCCCCCGATCCCCGTCTGTGCGAACCGTGCCACTTGCTGGGCGCCTGGGACGAAGTTAGGGGGACAGAATCGGAATCTTATCGAACCCGCCTCTTGCGCATATCTACATAGCAGAGAATAGCATAGCGACCGATCGTCTTCTTTCCCCGCGGTACATCACCATATCCATGAATTCTCAATGGGAATCACGAAAAACACCGCAGCTCATCATTCTGGAGGAAACGGAGGAGGAGGAGGAGGAGGAGGAGGCGGAGGAGGAGGAGGAGGAGGAGGAGGAGGAGGAGGAGAAGGTGGTGAAAGCGGTGGAGGCGGAGGAGGGCACAAGAACGGTCGCAGTCGGAGGAGTCCAAGCGAGACTGGCGATGGAGAGAGTGGGGCCTCTGGGGCTCCACGGCTATATCACACACTGACGGCTTGTGCGCGGTGTCGGAGTGTGAGGAAATCTCCCACATCGGTTTGCACCGCCGGACGAATCGCTGACGCTAGAGACGCGTGGTGTATCTAGAGGAAAACGCGTTGCGATGCGGGGTTGCCGAGATGCGGCCCGTGCGAGCGGAGCGGCACCCACTGCGAGTTTTTCGACTCGACAAAACAGAAGACCATCCCGCGCACCTACGTTGTTCACTTGCAGAACAAAGTGCGCGCCCTGGAAGAAGAAGTTGCCAGGCGTGAGGCGGCGCTTGCCGCGACAGATACTCCGAATAACGAAGAGCTCGTCCGCGGGATAGGCGCTGTCAAGTTTGGTGGATACGATCACTACAAGGAGCCGCGCTACGTCGGATCGTCGAGTGGCGTTACGGTGACGCGGTTGGTCTTGGAGTCGGCGAAGAAGGATCTTGAGCCCGACGAATTCAAAGACATGACCTATCAGCACCGGAAGAATGCGGTGCATCATGCCTCGCCGGAATACCTCCAAGATCCTCCGAGGTCCACCACCACGGCGGATACGAAACTGCCTCCGCGACAGTTGGGCGAGACTTTGGTGTCGTTCTTCTGCAAGAAAGGTCTGACGGACCGGCTCGTTGAGGATGTTGGTGCGCTTGGCTGACGAGCATTCAAGCTCTCTATATGCTGCCAGTTCTCCACGAGCCAACGTTCATGAAGGAGGTTGCGGACGCGTACGAAGGGTCTCAGGACCCGTTCAAGAACTTTAAATTGAAGATGGTCCTCGCGATAAGTCTGCAGAAGTTCCACAACAAGTATGCAGTGGCTGCCGACGGCTATTTCCTCTCGGGGCTGCAACATCTAGAGCAGATACTGGAACCGATGGATCATTCGACTCTCCAGTGTCTGTTGATCATGGTGCAGTACGCCCTCGTCAAACCGACGCGGATAGCTGTGAGTGTTGTCTCCTTCGAAGAAACGACGTTATCTGGCTGACGTGGGAGATAGGCGTACCATGTCGTCGGTCTCTGTGTCCGACTATGCATACAGCTAGGCTACCACCAGGAGAGGACGATCATGCTGAGCGAACAGCCCCTGGATCCGATCACGAAGGATATGCGGAGAAGACTGTTCTGGACCCTGGCGTCCATGGAGTAGGTGTGCCTTTTCCTCCCTGCGCGGCCTCATCACTTACAACGCCGGCCAGGTACGGTCTGTCTCATGTGCTGGGTCGACCTTCGGCTTTTGCGACCTCGGATGCCTACGTTGACGTCAAATTCTACGAGCCAGTGGACGACGCATACATAACGACCGGCGGCATCCTGCCGGCACCCCCTTCCGCGAAGAAGTTGATTTCCATGCACTTCTTTAGGATGAGAAGACTCCAGGCGGAGATCCGTCGAACGCTGTACCAGAATCCGACCAAGACACCAAAAACGGATGAAGATCCGTGGTTTGCGCAGATGTACGAAAAGTGTGCCAAGTGGAAAGCATCATGTCCGCACGACGACGAGGGAAGCGGGCTGAGCGAGACGTGGTAAGCCGTCACGATCCCACCGCCGCCGCCGATGATGTGCTGATATCCTCTAGGTTCCAACACAGGTAGACTGCCGCCAATGGCTTTGCCGTATGTTCGCTAATCCTTCCGGCCAGGTACTACAATATTTTGATCTTCATGTACCGGCCCAGCCCCCAGATCCCGCAGCCATCACTTGAGGCAACCATCATGTGCTACGATTGCGCTGTGGAGAACGTGCGTCTCGAGAAGGCCATGTACGAACGCCAGTCTGTAGACCTAACATGGGTGTTTCTCCACCAAGTCTACACGGTCACCCTGACAATCATCTGGACGCTGTACAACCCCGAGATTCGCAGGATGCATCCCAAACACGAGGTCGAAGAGCATATTCGCTGCCAGATCAAGCTCATCCTAGCGTTGGCCGAGCTTTGGCCTGGCGCCGAGGCAGCTGCCGATCTGTTTGCGAGACTGGCCGGGGCCGCGCTGAGGAATTATGAGACGGACCTCCGAAGGTCGCCTGCGTCTACCCGCGGCTCGGCATCGGCATCGGCATCGGCGACTACGCCTCCGCCGAATCAAAGGATTCGGGACCCATACTCACCGCGGAGCAGCCAAGAGCGCACCAGCCCCTACGAGTACTCGGACTATGGCCGTTCATCAACCGGCTCTCCGCCGTCGCCGGGTGCGGCACCAGTGATATCCGCTTTCGGCGCTGTATACGACAACAATGTCCTTGATGCTCCACGAAGCGGTGTGTTTCGGGCTTCAACATCACCGTCTGGGGCACCTACATCTCCACCGCCTAGACCATCGGTGTCGCCCCCCGCGATACCCGATTCACTACCGCCCCAAATGCCGCCACCTCTCACAACCACCGTCCCGCCGCCATACCGCGATTTCCCGGGCATGATGTTCGACCCGAACTACCTGGCCGTGTTCGCACCTTCCGATCTCCAGCAGAGCCAAGGCATCCCGGACTGGCTCCGGGCATGGGATCCGCATGTGCCAGTGCCCGGCAACGGGACCAGTGAACCCATGACGTTTGGTCCCTCGACAACCGTGCCGCCGCCGCCACCGCTGCAAAGCCTCAACTACATGGGGCAAACATCGACCGAGGTTTTGAACCAGCAGGCGCAGCACGACGAGTTGATGCGCATCCTCGAGAAAGAGGCATTGCAAGGGTACGGCTTCGGGGACGGCGGCGCGCAGCAACAGAGGCCTTGGGGCTTTGGAGGAGAGGCATTCTGCTGAGGTGTAGGGAGTCCGATGCGGCGTTCAGGACGGGGCGGATGCTTCCTGGCTTCGGGTTTTATTGTGTTGCGCGCTCGTGGCCTGTGGTGTCTTTGCATGGAGTGGGTGGTCGGGTGGGATATATTGGACAGTGTAATCCATCGTCGTGCTTGTGTCGTGTGTTGTTGCCTTGCGTCGTCACCGTCTCGTCGTAGCATATTTGCGTGGTTGGTTGGTTCATTCGTTCGCTTTCGGGGGCATACGGTGTTCCACGGGCATCCCTTCTCTCTTATATCCCCACATGCCCC
>Ga0307516_10001795_pt1 | contig 29441 bp, 26 predicted proteins | sample 19_EM_MG_FD_203310 | JGI IMG/M metagenome (GOLD analysis project Ga0307516, IMG submission 203310) | Populus trichocarpa ectomycorrhiza microbial communities from riparian zone in the Pacific Northwest, United States - 19_EM | ecosystem: Host-associated > Plants > Roots > Unclassified | place... | reverse complement strand
GGCACCTGCGCGCGGTCAACAACAACTACCTCGACACGTACCAGCTGAAGTCGCAGAACGCCGTCCTGGACGGCACGGTGGAGAGCATCGCCCGCCGCGCCGGCGGCGGCTTCCGGGTGGACTTCCGGTACGCCCGCACCGTGGAGGCGATCCGGGTGATCGACTACGACCGGATCATCCTGTGCACCGGGTTCGCCTTCGACGCGTCCCCGTTCGACTCCTCGGCCCGCCCGAGCCTGGCGATCGACGGCCGCTTCCCCGCGCAGTCCCCCGCGTTCGAGTCGGTCGACGTCCCGCTCCTCTACTTCGCCGGCACGCTCACCCAGCAGCGCGACTTCAAGAAGTCCACGAACGGCTTCATTCACGGCTTCCGCTACAACGCCCGGGCCCTCAAGCGCATCCTCGACGCCCGGCACCACGACCGGCCCTGGCCGGCCACCGCGCTGGAGGCCACCCCGGAGACGATCACCGACGCGATCGTCGCCCGGATCACCCGGACCGCGGCGCTGTGGCAGCAGTTCGCCGTCCTCGCCGACGTGGTCCTCATCGGCCGGGACGGCGACGCGCGGTACCTGGAGGAGGTGCCGGTGGCCTACTTCCGCGAGGAGCACCGGGCCGGCACCGCCCTCGCGGTCACCCTGGAGTACGGGCCGGGCCACGACGAGATCGACCCGTTCGACATCACCGTGCCACGGATCGCCGAGAACGACGCCGCGGCCGCGCCGGACGCCACCTACCTGCACCCGGTCGTGCGGGCGTACCGCGACGGCGACCTGGTCGCCACCCACCACCTGGCGGAGAACCTGGAGAACCAGTGGAACCTGCCGGCGGTGCACCAGCAGCCGCTCGCGCTGTTCCTCAAGTCGATCATGGCCGATGCCTGAGGTCTGGCCACGGGCCGTGCTCGCCCTGCTCGCCGCGGCCGGGGAGCGGCCGGTCTTCGAGCACGCCGACCGGCAGGTCTCCGGCGCGGAGATGGCGGCGCTGATCCGCCGGATCGCGGCCGGGCTGCGCCGGGACGGCATCGGGCCGGGCGACGGGGTGTTGCTCGCGCTCGGCGTGCATCCCGAGGCGTTCGCGGCCGTGTTCGCGGCGTTCGCGGTCGGCGCCCGGGTCGCCGGGGGCCGCCCCGACCAGCTCGACGGCCTGCTCGCCGACGCCGGCGCCACCCTCGTCGACGAGGACCGGCTGGCCGGCCTGCTGCGCTCGCCCGACCTCCCGTTGCGGGTGGCCGGCCGGCCCGGCGACCCGGCCCGGATCATCTACACCAGCGGGAGCACCGGCAGGCCCAAGGGCTGCGTGCAGACGTACGCGGCGCTGACCGCCGCCTGGGCCGCCCACCCGGACCGCTGGCCGCCCGCCATCCGGCAGCTCGCCGCCCGGCTCGACCGGTACCTGGTCTTCGGCTCGCTGACCAGCCAGGTGATGCTCGAGTACGGCGTGCTCGCGCTGGCCGCCGGCGGCACCCTGGTGACCGCGCAACCGCCGGCCTTCCCCGCGGCGTTCGTCCGGCACCGCGCCACCGCGAGCGTCATCACCGTCGGCAAGCTGCACCAGCTCGTCCGCGCCCAGCGCGCCGACCCGGCCGACCTGAGCACCCTGCGCGCGCTCATGGTCTCCGGCTCGCCGCTCGACCCGGGCCGGCTGAAGGAGGCACTCGACGTGCTCGGACCGGTGATCTTCCACGGGTACGGCCAGACCGAGACCGGGATGATCGCGATGGTGACCCCCGCCGAGATGCTCGCCTCCCCCGCCGCGCTGGCCTCCGTCGGCCGCCCGCCGGACGCCGTCGACGTCCGGTTGCGCGACGGCGAGCTGTACGTCCGCACGCCCGCCCAGGCCTCCGCCTACTGGCGCGACCCCGCCGGGACCGCCGAGGTGTTCGTGGACGGCTGGGTGCGCACCCGCGACCTGGCCGCCGTCGACGACGAGGGCTACCTACGGCTGCTCGGCCGCACCCGCGACGTGATCTTCGTGCACGCCGAACTCGTGCACGCCGGGCCGGTCGAGCGCGCCCTGGCCGCGCATCCGGACGTCGCCGAGGCGTACGTGGTGGGCCGCCCCGACGACGAGACCGGCGAGGCCGTACACGCCTTCGTGGTGCCCGCGGCGGGCCGGCGCCCCGACCCCGCGACGCTGCGCGGGCTGCTCGTCGGGGCGGCCGTGCCGAAGACGATCACCCTCATCGACCGCGTGCCGCTCACCGCCGCCGGGAAGCCGGACAAGTCCGCCCTCTGACCCTGCCGGTGCCGACGCCGTCGTTTACATCCGGTTCTCAGCCGGGCTCGTACGGTGCGTCGCATGACCAAGTTCCTCGCGATGCTGGTGTTGGTAGCCGCCCTCGCCGCCTGCACGGAGGACCGCGACCATCCGCAACCGGCCCGTCCGGCGGCGCGGTGCGATCCCGGGCTCGACACGGCGTTCGGCGCCTGGGCGGGGGCCGGGTTCAGCGGCTCGGTCGCGGTCTCGACCGGCGGCAAGCTCGACTGCCTGGCCGCCTACGGGTCCGCGGACGACACCGCCGGCACGCCGAACACGGTCGACACGGTGTTCAGCATCGGGTCGGTCACCAAGGCGTTCACCGCCGCCACCGTCATGGATCTCGTCGACGCCGGGAAGCTGGCGCTGGAGGACAGGGCGGGCAAGCTCCTGCCGGCGCTGACCGGGCCGGTCGCCGACGTGACCGTCCGGCAGTTGCTGCTGCACACGAGCGGGCTGAACGGATCGCACGGCGAGGACCATGAGCCGCTGGGCCGCGACGCGGCGCTGGCGGCGATCGGTGGCCTGGAGCTGGCGTTCAAGCCGGGCTCCGGCTATGTGTACTCGAATGCCGGGTACACCCTGCTGGCGCTGATCATCGACGAGGTGTCCGGCGCGAGCTACCGCGACTACACGGCGGCGAGGATCCTCCGCCTGCCGGACGGGCGGGTCGCGGGCGGCTTCTGGGACGGCAGGCCGGCCGCCCCCGGGCCGCGCGCGGTCGGCTACCTGGACGGCGGCAAGACCGGCGCGGCGAACGGGTTCGCGGGACCGCACTGGGCGCTGGACGGCAACGGTGGGCTCGCCATGTCGATGCGGGACCTGGCGGCGTGGACGCACGCGCTGTTCACCGGCCGGCTGGTCGCACCGGAATCGGTCGAGGCCATCAGCGCCTCCGGGCACGACCTGGGCGACGGCAGGTCGGCGACCCCGGGCTGGGTGGCCCACGACGCGTCGGTCTTCGGCACCCCGTTCCTCGCGACCGCCGGCGGCGGGGACGACATCGGCCACAACGCCGTCGTCGCCTGGATTCCCGAGCGGCAGCGGGTGATCGCGATAGCGTCCAACAAGCTGGCGGTGTCCGCCGAGGACCTGCTGAGGAAGGTGGGGCCGGCGCTGCTGGCCGGCAAGCCGTTGCCGACACCGAACGCGCCGCCGGCCGCCGCCGGCCCGGCCGCCCCCACCGGAAAGTACACACTGGATACCGGAGGCGGGTTCGACGTGACCGGGTCCGGCAGCCAGGTCACCATCTCCGCCACCGGTGCCGACGCCATGACGGTGCTCTTCCCGCCGGGCGGCGGCGCGTCGGCCGGCGACTTCCGGGCGCACGAGGAGCGCACGGTGGCGCTGCTCAACGGCCGTACCCGGGAGGGCCGTGCCGAACGCGAGGCCCTCGAACGCTCCTTCGGTGCGATCCGCGGGGTCGCTCTCGCCGGCACCCTGTTCCGCGACGGCGACATCCGCACCTACGTCACCATCACCGCGGGAACCGCGGCCCTCACCGGCTGGTACGCGCTCAACCCGGAAGGCGGCATCGAGGCGGCCGAGGTGCCCACCGAGCCGCCGGCGGTGCCGCTCGTCCCGGCCGGCGGCAACCGGTACCGGCCGGGCGATCCGGCCGGCGCCGACGCCGGCGTGACGGTCGAGTTCGGCGGCGGCCGGCTGACCGTGTCGGGACCGGCCGGCTCGGCCGTCGCCAAACCGGCCGGCTGACCGGCTACCTTGCGACCATGCGGATCCTGCTGATCGAGGACGATCCGGACCTGGCCGAGGTCGTCGCCCTCGGCCTGCGCAACGAGTCGTACGCGGTGGACCCGGCCACCACCTACGCCGAGGCGGAGGACCTGCTGCGGGCGAACGCGTACGACGTCGCGTGCCTCGACCTGGGCCTGCCGGACGGTGACGGCCTCGACCTGGTGCGCCGGCTGGGGCGGGAACCGGACCTGCGCCGGCCGCGACGCCTGCTCGTCCTGACCGCCCGCGACGCCCCGGTGGACCGGGTGGCGGGCCTGGACGCCGGCGCCGACGACTACCTCGTCAAGCCCTTCCACTTCGCCGAACTGACGGCGAGGCTGCGGGCGCTGAGCCGCCGCGGCGACGGCCACGGCTCGACGTTGCGGGTCGGCGACCTGACCCTGGACCTCGCGGCGCACCGGGCGTGGCGCTCCGGCGCCGAGTTGGAGCTGACCGCCCGCGAGTTCTCGCTGCTGCGCTACTTCATGCACCACCCCGGCGAGGTGCTGTCGGCCGAGGACCTGCTCGAACACGTGTGGGACGCGAACGCCAACCCGTTCACGTCGTCGGTGCGGGTGATCCTCAGCCGGCTGCGCCGAAAGCTCGGCGAGCCGGCGGTCATCCTGACGCTCACCACCGTCGGCTACCAGCTGAAGGCGACACCGTGAGACGACCCGGGCGATCGTTGCGGTCCCGGCTGGCGGTGCTCGGCTTCCTCGCCATCTACCTGCCGGTCCTGCTGCTGTCCGGCGTGGTCCTGGCGACCGACATCGAGACCACGGGTACGGGCCCCGACGGCGCCGAGAGCCTCCAGGACACCACCACGCTCGGTTCCACGCCGACAACCTGGACGATCCTCGCCCTCGGCCCGGCCGCCGCCGCGCTGGCCTGGTGGTGGGCCGGCCGCGCCGTCGGCCCGATCGACCGGGTACGAGCCGTCGCCGACGACATCCAGGGAACCGACCTCAGCCGCCGCATCGCGCTGCCGGGCGGCCCGGCCGAGGTGACAGCGCTCGCGGCCAGCTTCGACGCGATGCTCGACCGCCTCCAGCAGGCCGCACAGACCCAGCGGCGGCTGATCGAGGAGACCAGCCACGAGCTCCGCATGCCGCTCGCGGTGCTGGTGACCAACGCCGAAGTGCTGCTGGCCCACCCCGAGCCCACCCTCGAGGTCTACCAGCGGGGACTGGAACGATCGCGGGCGGCGGCCCTGCGGCTCCAGGCGGCGATAGACGAACTGCTCGTCGACGCCCGCGGGCGGGCCCGCACCATCGACCGGCAACCGGCGGACCTGACGGCGATCGTCCGCGCCGTCATCGACGACGCCGGCGCCGTCGCGGCGGCCAAGGGGATCAGCCTGTCCATGGCCGGCCCGCCGGCGGCCGTCTGCCCGGTCGACCAGCCCACCGTGCGCCGGGCGATCCACAACCTCGTCGACAACGCGATCCGGTACGCCCCGGCCGGCACCGCGGTACGGGTAACCGTCGAGGTCGCCGAAACGGAAGCGGCCGTCGTGGTGACCGACCACGGTCCCGGCATCCCCGCCGACGTGCAGGACCGCGCATTCGAGCGCTTCTGGCGCGGCCGGCCCGACGTACCCGGCACCGGGCTCGGCCTCGCCATCGCCCGCCAGGTCGCGGTGGCCCACGGCGGCGGCCTCATACTCGCCTCACCCGGGCCCGCCGGCGACGGCTGCGCGTTCCGCTTCACCGTGCGCCGCCGCACCGCTGCCGGTCAGACCTGAAACCTCCCGGCATAGCAAAGCCTCCGGGGGTGAGACTCTGCCGCCGGGCGGCCAGCACCGATCGTGACGGCCCGGCTCAGTTGTGGCCGTGGACGTGGGCGATGGTCCGGGGTACCTGAAGTTCGGTGCCCGGTTCCACCACGACGAACTGGCCCATCATGCCCTTGTCCTCGTGGCGCAGGATGTGGCAGTGGTACATGTAGGGCGTGACCGGGTCGGTGTAGCTGCCGAACCGCACGGATAGCCGCGCCTTGGCCTTCTTCGGGATGAAGACGGTGTCCTTCGGCCCCTGCTGGTAGGCGGGCGGCGCCGCGCCGTTGAGGTCCAGGATGCGGAACGACACCTCGTGGATGTGGAAGTTGTGCGCGTACGTCGTGTTGTCGATCTCCCAGATCTCGTGCGCGCCGGCCGGCACCACCTCGTCGATCCGGGTCATCTCCATGTCCTGGCCGTTGATCTCCGAACCGGACAGCTCGAACCGCCGGATCCGGGCGCCGGGCGGCGGTGCCGGCGCCGGTGCGCCGCCGAGCGCCTCCGGTACCGGCGCCGAGCGGGTCAGCTCGGCGGCCGCGACCAGCTTCAGCAGTGGGAAGTCTTCCTCCTCGATGTCGTTGGCCTGCTTGCTGTCCTCGCCCCGGGAGTCCAGCAGCGCGTGCTCGCCGGCGGTGAACCGGACGACGATCTCCGCCCGCTCCCCCGGGCTGAGCTTCACCCGGTCCACCGCCGCCGGCCGCTCCAGCAGCCCGCTGTCGGTGGCGATCACCTGACAGCGCCGGCCGTCGGTGAACCCGATCCGGTACACCCGGGCGTTGGAGGCGTTGAGCAGGCGGAACCGCACCAGTTCCGTCCGTACCTCGAAGTAGGGGTCGTGGGTGCCGTTGATCAGAATCTGATCGCCGAGGGCGCCGAAGGTGCCGCTGTTCACCTCTCCCTCGTCGAGCGCGCCGTCGCGGTCGAACCGCTTGTCCTGGACGATCAGGGGCACGTCGTCCACGCCATATCCGCTCGGCAGGCCGGGTCCGTTCGGGTCGTCGATCAGCAGCAGCCCGGCCAGCCCCCGGTACACGTGCATGGCGGTCTTCTCGTGCGGGTGCGGGTGGAACCAGGTGGTGGCGGCCGGTTGGTCGATCGTCCACTCCGGACGCCAGGTGGCGCCCGGCTCGACCACCTGGTGCGGGCCGCCGTCCATCCTGGCCGGCAGGCGCATGCCGTGCCAGTGCAGGGTCGTCGCCTCGCCGAGCCGGTTCGTCACCGCCATCCGGATCCGGTCGCCGCGCTTCACCCGTACGGTCGGGCCGAGGTAGGAACCGTTGATACCCCAGGTGGTGGTCGTCAGGCCGGGCAGGAACCGGGAGCGCCCGCCGGCCCGCAGGTCGAGTGCGAACTCCCGGCTCCCGTCGGCGGCCCGCCGGGACTCGGCCAGTGGCGGGATCCGCAGCCGGTTGGTGAACTCGGGACGGCGTGGGCCCTGCCATCCCGAGGAGCAGGAGGTGCCGGCCGCGGCCAACCCCGACAGGGCACTGAGGAACAGCAGACGGCGCCGCTTCACAACCCGGACTCCATTCTTCGCATTGCCTTGGACATCGCTGATCGGCGCGTCGCCGAACCAGGCCGCTCCATCGTGCGTGGCGCCTTCCCGGCGCACATCGGGGACTTCCCGGACGCCTCTGAGCTGCGTGTTCATGGCCGCGACGGCCACCGCGTACATCTCAGGTCGTAGCCGGGGCGGCGTGGCTACGCCTCTTGCGTACGGCGATGTGGTCCTTCGGTCCGATGGTGATCGGCAGCCCTTCGGGCATGGTTCGAATACGAGAAAGGAGCCGACGCCGCATACGGTTGGCGGTGTGCGATTCCTCCAGCGGGCGGCGGTCCACGCGGCGGCCGTGCCGGTTGCCGTCGTCGCGGTGGACGTCGTCTGGGTGATGGCGTCCGGCGGCGCGTTCGGCGTCCCGTCCGGCGGCGCGTCCGGCCAGCCGATGTGGCCGGTGGGCTGGCTGCTCACCGTGCTCAGCGGCGTGGCCCTGGTCGTGCGGCGGGGGCGCCCGCTACTCGCGCTGGCGGTCACGGCGGGCTGCGCGGTCGCGTACTACCCGGGTGGGTATCCGGACTCACCGATGGGGCTCGCGGTGGTCGTGGCGTTGACCGGCGTCGCCCTGCGCTGCCGCCGGCCGGCGGCGGTCGTCGCGGTGGCCGCGATACTCGCGGCGTTTCTGGCCGCCACCACGCTCGGCGACCATCGGGCCGGGAAGGCCGGGCAGCCCCAGACCGTCTTCGGGCTCGGGGTCGTGCTCCTGGCCGCCGTCACGCTCGGCGAGGTGGCCCGCAACCGGCGGGAACGGCTCGCGGCGGCCGAACGGCGGGCCGGCGAGGCGGAACGGTCCCGCGAGGACGAGGCGCGCCGCCGGGCGACGGAGGAGCGGCTGCGCATCGCCCGCGACCTGCACGACGTGGCGGCCCATCAGATCTCGCTGATCAATGTGCAGGCGGGCGCCGCCCTGCACCGGCGCGACCCGGACGCCGCGTTCGCAGCCCTGGAAACGATCCGCACGGCCAGCAAGGATGCGCTCCGCGAGATGCGAACGGTGCTCGGCGTGTTGCGTCAGGTCGACCAGGCCGGCGCCGACCTGCCGGCGCCGTCCCTCACCGGGGTGGCCGACCTGGTCGCGCACGCCCGGGCGGCCGGTTTGCGCGTACGGCTCACCGGCGACCCGCCGGGCCTGCTGCCGGCGGCCGTCGATCTCGCCGGATACCGGATCGTGCAGGAGTCGCTCACCAATGCCCTGCGGCACGCGCACGCCACGGAGGTCACCGTGGACCTCCGCCGGACCGGCGGCGAGGTGACCGTGGACATCTCGGACAACGGCAGCGGGCCGGTCGACGCGACCCGGCTCCGTTCCGGTAACGGCATCCGCGGCATGGCCGAGCGCGCCACCGCGGTGGGTGGCCGGCTGACCGCCGCGCCCGCGGCCGGCGGCGGGTTCCGGGTGCGGGCCTGGCTGCCCACCGGCACGACGCGGGAGGTGCCGACGTGATCCGGGTGCTGCTCGCCGACGACCAGCGGCTGGTCCGGGCCGGATTCCGGTCGATCCTCGGCGGTGAGCCCGACATCGAGGTCGTGGCCGAGGCCGGCGACGGGTCGGAGGCGGTGCTGCTCACCCTGCGGGAACGGCCCGACGTGGTGCTGATGGACGTGCGGATGCCGGCGCTGGACGGCATCGAGGCGACCCGGCAGATCGTCGCGGATGCCCGGCTCGCCGCGGTGAAGGTGGTCATCCTCACCACCTTCGACCTCGACGAGTACGTCTACGGCGCGTTGCGGGCCGGGGCCAGCGGCTTCCTCGTCAAGGACACCGACCCGATCGAGCTGATCCGCGGGGTGCGGGTCGTGGCGCACGGCGACGCCCTGCTGGCCCCGTCGGTGACGCGCCGGCTCATCGCGGAGTTCGCGGTCCGCGCCACCGCGCCGGCACCGGCGGCGGGATCGGAGGACCTGACCCGGCGCGAAGCCGAGATCGCCGACCTCGTCGCCACCGGCCGGTCCAACAGTGAGATCGCGGCGCTGCTGGTGATCAGCTCCGCGACGGTCAAGACCCACATCACCCGGATCCTGGCCAAACTGCGGCTGCGCGACCGGGCCCAACTGGTGGTGTGGGCGTACGAGTCCGGGCGGGTGCGGCCGGGGTGGCTCAGCTGACGGCCGGGCGGCGGGTGACCCCGCTCCGGCCGGAGCGGGGTCAGGCCGTTCGGGTGTCGGTCCCGGCCGGATGCGGTCAGCCGGCCGCGCGGTCTCGCCAGACGGGGCTGTCGAAGTAGCGGTTGTCGAACTGCTCGGACGAGGCGCCGATCTCCTTGGGGTCGGCCTCGCCCCGGTAGACGCGTTCCAGCAACCGGTAGTAGTCGAATCGCATGATGCCGGGCGTGAAGGTGACCAGGATGTCGGCTTCCTCGCCGGGGGCCGGCGCGAAGGCGTGCGGCAGGTGTGGCGGGACGACGACGAGGTCGCCCCGGTGCAGGGTGAGGATCTCCTCGCCGGCCAGCACCTGCAGGGTTCCGTCGATGACGAAGAACGTCTCCGTGGCCCGGGTGTGGAAGTGCGGCGGCGCGCCGGGTGATCCCTTGCGGAGCAGGGAGCGGTTGACGGTCAGCGCCCCGTTGGTGGCGTCCGCCTCGGCGAGCAGGGTGATGAGGCTGGTGGGTCCGTCCGCGAGGACCTCGGCGTCGGCGGCCTTGACGAGGACGGGCGGCTGGGGCTGGATCGTGGACATGGTGTCTCCTATTCGGGATATCTGGTGTCCAGAATATGGTTCGAGGAAAGGCTCCCCCCGCGGAGGAGCCTCGGTTGCTCAGGCGCGCAGGGCGGCGAGCCTGTTACGTGTGTTCTGCGGGGCGGCCGGAAACTGCCGCTCCACCGTGGACTTGATGTCGGCCAGGGTCTGCGCGGCCAGCTCGCGCCGCCACGCGAGATCCGCGCGGCGCATGCCCTGCGAGATCAGGCATGTCTGCCGATAGTCCGTCTCCGCGTCGCCGCCGGGCCCCTGCCGCAGAATCTCATCGCAGCGGAACGCCTCGTCCGCCCCCTCGATGGCGGTCACGACGTCGAGCAGCGTGATCGCCCCGGGATCGCGAGCCAGCCGGAAACCGCCGCGCGGGCCCGAGGTGGACGTCAGGATGCCGGCGCGGGTGAGCGCCTGGAGCTGCTTGTTCAGGTAAGCCGCCGGCAGCTCGTAGAAGGCCGCCAGCTTGGTCGCCGTCACCGCCCGGCCCGGCTCGACCCAGGTCAGGTTCAGGCAGCTGTGCAGTGCCCACTCGACCCCCTCGCTCATCCGCATAATCCTGGACTCTACATGTCCAGAATAGCTACCGCAACCACCCCGGCCTCAGGCCGCCAGCCTGCGCAGTTCCGCTTCCGTACCGATGGCCGCACGATGATCGGGGCTGGACACGTACTGATGGATGACGTGGGCGAGGTAGGTCGCGTCGGTCCCGGTCAGCAGGGATAGGGAGCCCACCCGCAGCCCGCGCCGGCGGACCAGGTCCGGCCGCTGGTAGTAGAGGGTGAGCCCGTTGTTCCTGACCGGCACGGCCGGGTAGCCGGGGGCGAAGGCCTCCCAGGGGACGAAGAGCGAGCCCAGCGGCTGGCGGTTGTAGACACCCTCCGGGCGCAGGCGCACCCCGAACGAGCCCCAGGACAGGTACAGGTGGAACCCGGCGACGAGCACCCAGAATCCGGCGGTGACGACATTCAGCGCCCAGAATTCCTCGCCGTCGACGATGTCACCGACGTCCTCGCTCACCAGGCAGCCGGCCAGGATGGTGAAGACGGCAGCGATGAACACCGGGGCGAGATTGGTCGCGGTCGCGAAGGCCGGCGGCTCCGGCCGCACGAACAGGACCGCGGGGCGGTGCAGCGCCGCCGCCACGACGGAGAGCACGAGAAGCGGCAGCAGCAGGCCGAACATCACGACGGACATGTCCAGCCGGTCGGTCCGCACCAGGACGCCCACGACCACGGCGAGGACCAGCACACCGGCCATGAACAGCCGCTTGCGGCGGCCAATGGCGCCCATCAGCCGCGGCCGTTCGCGTAGACGGCGCGGAAGCCGAGATGGTCCGACAGGGCCGTCCAGCGCGAGGAGCGCATCAGGCGTTCGGCGCTGTCGATCTTGCCGCCGTTGACCAGGGTGTTGAGGACCACAGTCTCGAAGGCCGCCGACTCCACCCAGTCGATCGACTTGGTGAAGCCGCAGAGCATCGCCGCCTTCGTCTCGTGCAGGAAGTCCTGCAGGACCCGGTCGGAGGCGCGCAGCACCAGGCAGCTGCCGAAGTACAGGATCCGGCCGGCGCACCGCCCCGACATCCAGGCCGCGATCTCGTCCAGCTCGACCGACTGCTTGCTGGTCAGGCAGAGCTGGGTCGGCTGGCCGTGCAGCGCGAAGAAGCCGACCTTGAAGTCGGCGTACTTGCGGGACAGCCACGCGTCCAGGTAGTAGTGCAGCTCCTCGGTGGTCGCCGTATCCCGGTGGATGTAGCGGATGCTGCCGAGCCGTTCGAGCAGTTCGAGGGTGGGCAGCACCGACCCGCGGCTGTTCAGGTCGTCCTCCCATTGGCCCTCGACGCAGAACACTCCGCCAGCCTTGGCCACGTCTCCCCCTGACAGCTCTTCACGAGAGGTCGACGCTAGCGGACCCGGCGCGGATCTAGGGGACCGGCCGACCTAACCGGCAAATGCCTCACCGGCCCGCGACACTTACCGCAAAGTGCGTTCTTAACGATCTCCGAATCCCGACGCATGATGGATCGGTGACCGACGAGAAGACGACGCCCGCTCCCCCCGCCCCGCCCTCGCGCCCGCCCGCGCAGCCCGCGGGCGCACCGCGACCCCTGATCGTGCTGGGTGCCGAGGACGCCGAGGCCTGCGCCGACGGGACGTGCGGCTGATGGCGGGCGTGCTGGTGGAGATCTGGTCCGACATCGTGTGCCCGTGGTGCTACATCGGCAAGCGGCGGCTCGAGACCGCGCTGGGCGCGTTCGAGCACGCCGGCGACGTGGAGTTGGTGTGGCGCAGCTTCCAGCTCGACCCGTCGGTGCCCCGGGGCACGACCGAGCCGGTCTACGACGCCCTCGCCAAGAAGTTCGGAGGGTCGAAGGACCAGGTCAAGGCCATGACGGCGCAGGTCGCCGAGATCGCCGAGGCCGAGGGCCTGCACTACGACTTCGCGCGCGCTGTGAGCATCAACACCTTCGACGCGCACCGGCTGATCCACCTCGCCAAGGCGCACGGTCTCGGCGCCCAGGCGCACGAGCGGCTGATGCGGGCCAACCTGATCGAGGGTGAGACCCTCGACACCCCGTCCCTGGTCCGGCTGGGCGCGGAGATCGGCGTCCCGGCGGCGGAGGCGCAGCGGGTGCTGGACGGCGACGACTACACCGCCGACGTCGAGGACGACATCCGCCAGGCCCGCGCGTACGGGGCGTCCGGGGTGCCGTTCTTCGTGCTGAACCAGGCCTACGGCGTCTCCGGCGCCCAGTCGGCGGACGTGTTCCTACAGGCCCTGCGCACGGCCTACGACGCAGCCCCGGCCCGCTGAGTCACCCGGGCGGCCACCCACCGTGGCCCGCAGCGCCCGCGGGCTGAGCCCGAACCACCGTCGCGCGGCCCGGCTCAGGGCGGACTGCTCGGCCAGCCCGATCATCGCCGTGACCTGGACGAACGGCAGGTCGGTCTGGGTGATCAGCCGGGCCGCGGTGGCCCGCCGGACGTCGTCGAGGATGGTCTCGAAGGTGGTGTGCTCGGCGGCGAGCCGGCGCTGCAGCGTCCGCGGGTGGGTCCGCAGCAGCCGGGCGATCGCGCCCACCCGCACCGGCGAGGTGCCCAGCGCCTGCGACAGCAACAGGTGCACGCGGTCGGTGACGGCCCGGCCCGGCGCCGGGAAGTGGCTGGTGATGTAGTCGACCGCGATGTCGCGCAGAACCTGGTTGCCGCCCGGCACCGCCATGGCGACCAGGCCGCCGGGCACCCGCAGCACCGCGTCCGGGCGGCCGAAGCGCACGTCCGCGCCGAAGAACGCGGTGTAGCTGGCGAGCGGGGCGAGCGGCGCGTGCGGCAGGTGCACCGAGCGCAGGCCGTACGGGCCGCCGTGCAGCAGCACGATAATCCGGTGGAACAGGCCCAGCCCGAGGTCGATGACCTGCGGCGGCAGCGGCTCGGCCTCGGTGCCGCGGTAGAGCAGGCCGACCACGCCGGCGCGCCCGGCCGGGTCGGGGATCCGCGAGACGGTCAGCGCCGGGCTGTGCACGAACAGGAACCTGGTTGCGGTGTCCAGGGCGGCGCCGAACGTCGGCGAATTCTCGATGGCCAGGGCGAGCGGGCCGAGCACGGTGGCGTTCTGCTGCCCGGCCAGCCGCAGCCCCAGATCGGGGCAGCCCAGCTCGGCCGCGGCCGTCTCCAGGATGCGCCCGGCGGCGGGCGACGGGATCACCGCGTCGTCGGACTCCAGGGCCGCGGCGGGCACCCGGAACCGGGCCAGCAGCGCCGCGCCGTCGCCACCGAGGGCATCCACCAGCGGCGGCAGGCCGCGCAGCGAGGCGGCCCGGACCATCGACTCCATGCCGCCAACCTAACCGCGATGTCGCGCTGGGGTAAATGAGTGTCGCGCAGGGACAAGCCCGCCGTCCCCGGGTGGCCAAGACTGGCGCTATGGCCGAACACTTCGACGTGCTCATCATCGGCGCCGGCTTGTCCGGGATCGGGGCGGCCTGGCGGCTGCGGCAGCACCGGCCGGGCGCCAGCTACGCGATCCTCGAGGCCCGCGCCACCATCGGCGGGACGTGGGACCTGTTCCGCTACCCGGGGGTGCGCTCGGATTCCGACATGTTCACCCTCAGCTATCCGTTCCGCCCGTGGCAGGGCGACCGGTCGCTGGCGTCGGGCGAGAGCATCCTCCGCTACATCCAGGACACGGCGGACGAGGGCGGCATAACGCCACACATCCGCTTCTCCGCCCGGGTCGTCGCGGCCGACTGGGCCGCGGACCACTGGACCGTCCGGCTGGCCGGCGGCGAGACCCTGACCTGCGATTTCCTGTACGCCTGCGCGGGATACTACGACTACGCGAAGGGCTACGAGCCGGACTTCCCCGGCCTCGACGACTTCGCGGGCCGGTTCGTGCACCCGCAGTCCTGGCCCGCCGACCTGGACCACGCGGGCCAGCGGATCGTCGTGATCGGCAGCGGCGCCACCGCGGTGACGCTGGTGCCCGCGATGGCCGAGACGGCCGCGCACGTCACCATGCTGCAGCGCTCCCCCTCCTACCTGACCGTGCTGCCCGGCCGGGACGTGATCGCCGAATACCTGCGCCGGATGCTGCCCGCCCGGGCCGCGTACAAGCTGTCCCGGGCCAAGAACATCCTGCTCACGCAGGGTTTCTACCAGCTGGCCCGGCGCCGCCCGGAGCGGGTCAAGGCCTTCCTGCGGGGCTTCGCGGTACGGCATCTCGCCGATCCGGCCTACGTCGACGAGCATTTCACCCCCGCCTACCAGCCGTGGGACCAGCGGCTGTGCGTGATACCGGACGCTGACCTGTTCGAGGCGATCAAGGCCGGCACCGCCTCGGTGGTGACCGACCACATCGACCGGTTCGTGCCCGAGGGCGTCCGGCTGCGCTCGGGCCGCACGCTGGCGGCCGACGTGGTGGTCTCCGCGACCGGCCTGTCCCTGAAGCTGATCGGCGGGGTCACGCTCACCGTCGACGGCCGGGTGGTCGATCCCGGTCAGCGGGTCGCCTACCGCGGGCTGATGCTCAGCGGGGTGCCGAACTTCGCCTACTGCATCGGCTACACCAACGCCTCGTGGACGCTGCGGGCCGACCTGTCCCACCGCTACGTCTGCCGGCTGCTGACCCACCTGGACAAGAACAGCTACGTCAGCGCCACGCCGCGGGAGATGACCGGCAACCGCCGGCCGCTGCTCGACCTGACCTCCGGCTACGTGCAACGGGCGCTGGCCAGCTTCCCGCAGCAGGGCGACCGGGACCCGTGGACCGTCCGGCAGAACTACCTGCTCGACGTGCTCACCACCCCGCGCGCCGACCTGCGCCGGGACATGACGTTCACCCGCCGCACCGCGCCCGTGCTCGAGGAGATCCGGTGACCCGGCTGAGCCCGTACCGTTTTCCGGGCCGCACTGCCGTGCTGACCGGCGCGGCGAGCGGCATCGGCGAGCAGTTGGCCCACAGCCTCGCGGCCCGCGGCAGCGACCTGGTGCTCATCGACCGCGACGCGCTGCGACTCGACGCGGTCGCCGGGCAGATCCGGGCCGCGCACCCCGGCCGTACGGTCGAGACGCTGGTCGCCGACCTGGGCGACCGGGCCGCCGTGATCCGCACGGCCGCGGCAGTCCGGGAGCGGCACCCGGCGATCGGGCTGCTGGTCAACAACGCGGGGATGGCCCTCGGCGGCCGCTTCGACCAGCTCGACGTCGCGCAGTTCGAGCAGGTGATGGCGGTGAACTTCACCGCGCCGATGCTGCTCATCCACCACCTGCTGCCGGCGCTGACCGCCGCGCCGGGCGGCCACCTGGTCAACGTGTCGAGCCTGTACGGGCTGATCGCGCCGCCGGGGCAGTCGGCCTACAGCGCGAGCAAGTTCGCGCTGCGCGGGCTCAGCGAGGTGCTGCGCGGCGAACTGATCGAGTCCGGGGTGGGCGTCACGACGGTGCATCCCGGCGGCATCCGTACCCGGATCGCGGAGAACGCGGAGATCGGCGCGGGTGTGCCCGCCGCCGAGGTCGGGGCCCAGCAGCGGATCTTCGCCGCCCTGCTGACCTATCCGCCGGAGCAGGCGGCCCGGGAGATCCTCGACGGCGTCGAGCGCCGCCGCGGCCGGGTCCTGATCGCCCCGAGCGCGAAGATCACCGACCTGCTGGCCCGGCTGATGCCGGTCGGCCACCTGCGGGTGATCGGCCGGCTGACCGCGGCCGCCGGCCGCCGGGCCCGCACGGCGGTGACCAGATAATGATCACGGAGCTGACGGTACGCGGCGCGCGCATCCGGGTGCGGCAGAGCGGCGACCCGGCACACCCGCCGGTGTTGCTGCTGCACGGCATCGGCCGCAGCCTGGAGGACTGGGATCCGCAGCACGACCGGCTCTCCTCCGGCCACCGGGTGATCAGCGTCGACCTGCCCGGCTTCGGGCTGTCCGAGCCGATGCCGGGCCGGGTCACCCTGGCCGCGCTGGCCGAGGGGGTCGCGGCCACCGTGGCGGCGCTGGGCGAGCAGCGGCCGGTGCACGTCATGGGCAACTCGCTCGGGGGCGCGGTGGCGATGCGGATGCTCGCCGCCGCACCCGCCCGGATCGCGACGCTGACCCTGGTCAACAGCGCCGGCTTCGGCCGGGAGGTGACGCCGGCATTGCGCATTCTCGCCGTTCCCGGGCTCGGCAAACAGTTACTGCGGCGGATCGATGCTCGCTCCGCGTACCGGATCGAGCGCAGCCTGTTCCATGATCGCGCGCATGTCACCGAGGAACGGGTCGCATTCGCGCTCCGCGTCGCCGCGCGGCCGCACAATGCCCGGGTGTTCCTCGAAACAGCGCGAGAATTGGGCACACTTCGCGGCGTCCGCCCGGCGTGGCGCGAGACACTCCTGAGCCAGGTCGCGGCGCACCCCAGGCCGTCGCTGATCGTCTGGGGCGAGCGCGACCTGATCCTGCCGGCGGCACACCTCGCGGCGGCGCGGGCCGCATTTCCGCACGCCAAGAGCCATTTGTTCGCCGACACCGGCCACCTGCCGCAGATCGAGCGCGCGGATGATTTCGCCGACCTGGCCCGGCTGTTCCTGACCGCCCATTCCCCCGCCGTTTAGCGGAACGTCAGCGGTCAGTTCCGGAGAGAGATATGTATTGGCGCTTGCAACTTACGATGCGTTTCGCTCGTCTTGTTGTACAGAAGCCCTCCTCGGAAGGACCGCCCGTTGCGACCACGCTCCGCCATGATCCCGCTGCTGGTGCTCCTGCTGCCGGCGGTGGCCGCCGGGGTCACCCTCGGCCCCGGCAGCCCGGCACAGGCGGCCGGCCCGCCGCCCGCGATCGCCAACGGCCAGGACGTCGTGCCGGGCCGGTACGGCTTCGCGGTGAAGCTGACCATGACCGGGATCCCCAAGCTGGGCGGCGGGCGCCGGAACAGCTCCTGCACCGGCGCCCTGATCGCGCCCCGCTGGGTGATCACCGCCGGGCACTGCTTCAAGACCGCCAAGGGCACCCACGTGTCGCGCACGGTGGCCCGGTCGACCATCGTCACCGCCGGCCGCACCGATCTCACCAGCACGGCCGGGCACGAGGCCACGGTGATCGCGGTACGCCAGTCCCCCAGCACCGACGTGGCCCTGGCCAAGCTCGACAAGCCGATCGCGGACATCACCCCCGTCCAGCTGAGCCGCAAGGCCCCCAAGATCGGCGCGATCGTCCGGCTGACCGGATACGGCCGCACGGTCGACGACGACCCGTCGAGCGTCGCCACCCACCTGCAGACCGGCCAGTTCAAGATCGCCTCGCTGTCCCGCGGCTACATCGGCATGACCGGCCAGGCCCCGCGCCGCAACACCAGCGCGTGCTCGCAGGACTCGGGCGGCCCGTACTTCACCCAGCAGGGCGACACGGCGGTGCTGGTCTCGGTGGTCAGCACCGGGCCGTCGTGCCCGCACAAGGGCGTGGACCAGAGCGGCCGCATCGACCCCATCGTCGGCTGGATCACCGGCATCGTCGGAAAGATCGCGCCGGCCACCAAGGCGCCCACCACACCGGCGGCTAAGCCGTCCAGCGCGGCGACGGGGGCGCCGGCCGCCGGGAACGGCCGTACGCTGCTCAGCGGCCGGCAGAGCGCCGACTCCACCCCGGGGCTCCGGACGGTGCTGGCCGCGTTCGTCATCGTCGGGTTCGGCGCGGTGCTGGCGCTGGTGCTCGCCAACCGCCACCGCCGGCGCGGCCACCAGCGCAGCGGCGTCCGCCGGCACCGCCGCTAGCGCCACCCGGCCGGCGGGCCCCGTCGGCGACGCCGGGCGATCCGCCGTGGAGACGCGGCATACCAGAAAACCGGCCCCCCGATCGGCCAGCCGCCCGGCTTACCGGCCGCCGGCTCCGCTGGCAGCGTCAACGCCATGAGAACCCGAGTGATTCAGGACGAGCCGGAGCACCGGCCCGCCACCGCCGAGCACCGGCCGGGCCTCGCGGCGTGGGTCCGCGAGCACCGGCTCACCACCTTCTTCGTCCTGGCGTTCGGCCTCGCCTGGTGGGGCTGGCCGCTCTATCAGCTCGACATCTGGCCGCGGCAGGCGTTCCAGGCGGTCGGAGCGCTGCTCGCCGCCCTCATCGTGATCGCGGTCGCCGACGGCCGGCCCGGCTTCCGCGACCTGGGCCGGCGGATGATCCGCTGGCGCGTGCCGTGGTACTTCTACGCCTTCGCCCTCGGCCTGCCCCTGCTGGTCCGCTTCGCGGCGGTGCTGGTGAACAGCGGCCCCACGCCGGAGTGGGGCGACCTGGCCTGGACCAGCTTCGCGCTGATGTTCCTGATCCGGCTGGTCAACCCCCTCGACGGGCCGATGGCCGAGGAACCGGCCTGGCGGGGCTTCGCCGTCCCGCGGTTGCAGGAGCGGCGCTCGCCGCTGGCGTCGGCCGTCATCCTCGGCGTCCTGGTGGCGCTCTGGCACCTGCCGCTCGTCGGTGACACCGGCTGGATCGGCATCGCCGCCACCTTCTCGATCACCATCGTCTACGTGTGGCTGTTCAACCGCACCGGCGGCAGCGTCCTGCTCGTGCTGCTGTTCCACAACGCCCAGGGCTTCATCACGATGGGCGACCTCAACTACGCCGGCACGGACCTGGCCCGCCAGGAGCTGATCGAGTTCGTCATCTGGTCGCTCGTGGCGGCCCTCCTGATCGCAGTGGACCGTGCCGCCTGGCGCGGCAGCCCACGCCCACCCTCCGACGGCGTAGCCTGAGCGCGAGACGTCCCCCCGTCCAGGAAAGCTCCGGGACAGGAGCAGTCATGCCGACCCGCCCGTCCCCCGCCCTGCTCGCGACGGTCGGCGCCGCCCTGGTGGTGGCGCTGGCCGGGGTCGTCGCCCTGGGCGTGGCCGGCGACGTCCACCCGGTGCACATCACGATCATCAGCTGGCTGGTGCTGGCGTACGCGGTCAGCGGCCTGATCGCCTGGCGGCTCCGGCCGGCGAGCGCTCTCGGCCCGCTGATGGTCCTGACCGGCGCGGGCGCCCTGGCCGGCGCGCTGAGCTGGGCCGGAACCGGCGGGGTCCTGCACACCATCGGCCAGGCCGTGGACGTGCTCCCGCTGGTGCTGTTCGTGCAGGTGTTCCTGACCTATCCGAGCGGCCGCCTGCACGGGCGGGCGGAACGGCTGATCGTCGTCACCGGCTGGGTGGCCGCGCTCGCCGGCCAGCTCGCCGCGATGCTGCTGGGCGGGCTGCGACCGCACCGGCTCACCGTCGTCGACCGGCCGGGCCTGGCGACCGCCATCTACGACACCGAGCTCGTCGTGGTCAGCGCCGTCGCCCTCGCCGGGGTGGCGCTGCTCGCGGTCCGCCGGCGCAGCCACGGTCGCCCGCTGCGGCGCTCGCTGTCGCTGCTCGTCGACTCGTTCGCCGTGGGCCTGGTCATGATCGCCGTGCTGCTGCTGGTCGGCGTCCTCGGCGGGCCGGCGTTCCCGATGGTCCAGCGGATCAGCCTGGCGCTGCTCGGCGTCGCCCCGATCGCCTTCCTCGCCGGCCTGCTGCAGGCCCGGCTCGCCCGCAGCTCGGTCGGCGACCTGATGGTCGAGTTGCGCGGCGACCCGGCGGATCTGCGCACGCCGCTCGCCCGGGCGCTGCGCGACCCGTCGCTGGAGTTGTTCTACTGGCTGCCGCGGTTCGGTCAATGGACCGACGCGCAGGGCCACCCGGTCACGCTGCCCGCCGACCCGGCGCGGGTCACCCTGATCGACGACGACGGCGCGCCCATGGCGGCGCTGATCCACGACCCGGCCCTGCGCGACGAGCCGGACCTGCTGGCCGCGGTCACGGCCGCGGCGGCGATCGCGCTGCGCACCGGGCGGCTGCAGGCCCAGCTGCTGGCCAACGTCGAGGAGTTGCGCGGCTCCCGGGCCCGGGTCGTCGAGGCCGAGCAGCGGGCCCGCCAGCGGCTGGAGCGCGACCTGCACGACGGCGCCCAGCAGCGGCTCGTGGCGCTCTCGCTGCACCTGGGCATCCTGCAGACCCGGATCGGCGCGGACCCCGAGGCGGCCGCGCTGCTGACGCAGGCCCGTACCGAAATCGCGGTCTCCCTCGCCGAGCTGCGCGACCTGGCCCGCGGCCTGCACCCCGCGGTGGTCAGCGACCACGGCCTGGCCGTGGCGGTCGAGTCGCTGGCGGCCCGGGCGCCGGTTCCGGTCCGGCTGACCGTCGACCTGCCCGGCCGCGTCGGCGAGGCGATCGAGGTCGCCGCCTACTACGTCGTCTGCGAGAGCCTCGCGAACATCGGCAAGCACGCCCAGGCCACCGCGGCGTCCGTGGACGTGTCCCGGGCCGGTGACGTCCTGGTGGTGGAGATCGTCGACGACGGGGTCGGCGGCGCCGACACGGAACGCGGCACCGGCCTGCGCGGCCTCGCCGACCGGGTGGAGGCCCTCGACGGCAGGCTGCGGGTGTGGACGCCGAGCGGCGGCGGCACCCGGGTACGGGCGGACCTGCCATGCGGGTAGCGATCGCCGAGGACAGCGTCCTGCTCCGCGAGGGTCTCGCCCGGCTGCTCGCCGACGAGGGCTTCGACGTCGTGGCCCGCTGCGGCGACGCCGACCAGCTCCGGGCGCAGCTGCGGGTCGAGGTCCCGGAGGTGGTGATCGTGGATATCCGGCTGCCGCCCACGCACACCGACGAGGGACTGCGGGCGGCGATCGACCTCCGGGCGGCCCACCCGGGGCTGGGCGTGCTGGTGCTGTCCCAGTACGTCGAGCTGGGCCTGGCGATGCAACTGCTGGCCGACTCGGCCGAAGGGGTCGGCTACCTGCTGAAGGACCGGATCAGCGACGTGCCGGACTTCATCGGCGCGGTCCGCCGGGTGGCGGCGGGCGGCTCGGCGGTGGACCCGACGATCGTCTCGACGCTGCTGTCCCGGCGCCGCCGCGACGACCCGCTGGCGCAGCTGACGCCCCGGGAACGGGAGGTACTGGAACTGATGGCGGCGGGCACCTCGAACCAGGGCATAGCGGACCGCCTGGTGATCACGCTGCGCGCGGTCGAGAAGTACGTGTCGAGCATCTTCGGAAAGCTCGGCCTGCCGGCCACCGGCAGCGAAAGCCGGCGCGTCCTGGCCGTCCTGCTCTTCCTGCGTACCTGAAACGGGCCCCTTGGTGGGAGCACGGCGTGGGCAGACCGATACGGTTGATCACTATGACGACCTACTCCGGCCCCGCAAGGCTGATCCTCGTCGATGGCACGCGCGTGGCCGGCATGGCTTCCCTCAGCACCCACCAGCGCGGCGGCCTCAACGGCTGGGGCGGCACGTTCCGTCCGGACCAGGCCAGCACGGATCTTCGCAACGCCACCAACGGGTTGCAGCTGGAACTGCCCTATGAGCAGTTCGGCACGGTCGCCGTCACCGGTGTCCGGAAGTTCCTCGCGACGCAGGTGCTGATGTCGCTGGCCGGTGAGGGCCCCGCCCCCTTCTGATCAGCCGGCCTGCAGTCCCTGCCAGATCCGGTCGCCGGTGAACGGCAGGTCGGTGAAGCGCACCCCGGTCGCGTCCCGCAGGGCGTTGGCCAGGGCGGGCGCCACCGGATTGAACGGGCTCTCGCTCATCGACTTGGCACCCAGCGGGCCGATCGCGTCCTCGGTCCGCGCGAACACCACCTCGGTCCGCGGCACGTCGGCGAAGGTCGGCAGATGGTACTGGCGGAAGCCGGCCGTGGTGACACCGCCGTCGGCGCCGACGACCAGGTGCTCGGTCAGCGTGGCGCCGATCGCCTGGGCGACGCCGCCCTCGATCTGCCCGCGGGTCTGCAGCGGGTTCAGCACCCGGCCCGCGTCGGCGCTGTGCACGCTGCGCAGGATCCGCAGCTCCCCGGTGCCCGGGTCGACGGCGATGCGGAACCACTGGACGTTGAACGCCACCGAGCGCGGGCTGCCGGTCCAGTGTCCCTCGGCCCGGACCGGCGCCGGGGCCGCCGCGGCCAGGTCCTTGAGGCTGAGCGTGCCGTTGCGCAGCGTCACGGCGTCGACACCGAGGCGCACCGCGTCCGGCCCGGCCAGTGCCAGCAGGCGCTCGCGCAGGGCGCGGGCCGCGTGCAGGACGGCCTGGCCGGCCACGACCACGCCGGTGGAGGCGAACGCGCCGGTGTCGTGGCCGACGACGTCGGTGTCGGACTGCCGGACCAGGACCCGGTCCGGGGTGGTGCCGAGGGTGTCCGCGACAAGCTGGGTGTGCACGGTGGTGCTGCCGTTGCCGAACTCGGTCGTGCCGACGGCGATCTCGTAACGGCCGTCCGGCAGCAGGGTGACCGCCGCGTCGGCGAAGTGACCGCCGGGCGGCCCGGCCGCGATCATCGCCAGGGCCATGCCCTCGCCGACCAGCCAGCCGTCCGGCACCGGCTGCGAGGCCGGCTGGGCGGCCGCCTCCCGGACGGCGTCCAGGCACTGGTCCAGGCCGTAGCTGGCGATCATCAGGTCGTCCGCGTGGTCGCCGGGTGCGGTCAGCGGCTCGCCCGGGCGCACGATGTTGCGCTCCCGCAGCAGCACCGGGTCCAGCCCCAGCCGGCGGGCCAGCTCGTCGAGCACCGACTCGACGGCGAACGACACCTGGCCCAGGCCGTAGCCGCGGAACGCCCCGGACGGGACGGTGTTGGTGTAGACCGCGTACGCGTCGACCTTCATGCTCGCGCAGCGGTAGACGGCGATCGACTCGTGGCAGGCGTGGTACATCACCGCCGGGCCGTGGTTGCCGTACGCGCCGGTGTCCGACACCACCCGCAGCGACAGCGCGGTCAGCGTGCCGTCCGCACGGGCCCCGGCCTTCATCGTCACCGTGAACGGGTGCCGGGTGGTCGCCGAGGTGAACTGCTCGGCGCGGGTGTACTCCAGCTTCACCGGGCGCCCGGTGCGGCGTACCGCGAGCGCCACCAGGTCCTCGACCAGCATCTCCTGCTTGCCGCCGAAGCCGCCGCCGACCCGGCCGGTGAGCACCCGGACCTGGTCCAGGGGCAGCTCGAACAGCTCCGCCAGGGCCCGCCGGGTCAGGAACGGGGTCTGGGTGCTGGAGCGCAGCGTGAGCCGGCCCGCGTCGTCGAGCCAGCCGATCGCGCCGTGCGTCTCCAGGGCCGCGTGCTGCACCCGGGCCGTGCGGAAGGTCTCCTCGTACACGACGGCGGCCTCGGCGAACCCGGCGGCGACGTCACCCAGCTCGCCGTGCAGCTCGCCCACCACGTTGTCGGCCGCGCGGGCGATGCCGTGACCGGTCACCTTGTCGCCGTGCACGGCGGGTGCGCCGGGCCGCATCGCGGCTTCCGGGTCGAGGACGGCCGGCCGGATCTCGTACCCGACCCGCAACCGCCGGCACCCCTCCTCGGCGGCGGCCTCGGTCTCGGCGACCACGGCGGCGACCCGCTGGCCGACGTACCGGACCACGTCGTCGAGCACCCGGGTGTCGGCCGGGTCCTCGGTGGGGTGCTCGTGGCGGGCGGTGGAGAAGTACCGCGGCGGCGCGTCGGCGTGGGTCAGCACCGCCCGCACCCCCGGCACCGCCAGCGCCTCGGCGGTGTCGATCGCGGTGATCCGGGCGTGCGCGTGCGGCGAGCGCAGCACCTTGAGGTGCAGCAGGCCGGGAACGTCCACATCGAACGTGTACCGCGCCGTACCGGTGACGACCTGCGGGCCGGCGGGCGCGCCGAGACCGGCACCGATCGCCTGCCCGGCCGCGGGCTCCTCGACGGTGCGGACGCCGTTGATCGCGTCGGCGATGGCGCGGTATCCGGTGCAGCGGCAGAGGTTGCCCTTGAGCGCGCGCGGCAGGTCGGCCAGCTTCGCCTCGTCCAGCGCGGCGGTCGTCATGATCATCCCGGCGGTGCAGAAGCCGCACTGGAAGCCCTGCGCGTCCAGGAAGCGCTGCTGCACCGGGTGCAGGCCGTCCGGCGGCGCCAGGCCCTCGATGGTGGTGACCTGGCGGCCCTGGGCGCGGAAGGCCGGGTAGAGGCAGCTGTGCACCGGCTCGCCGTCGACGTGCACCGTGCAGGCCCCGCAGTCGCCGGTGTCGCAGCCCTTCTTGACGCCGAAGCAGCCCTCCTGGCGCAGGTACGTCCGCAGGCACTGCCCGGGGCGGGGCGGCTGGTCGTGGTCGGTCCCGTTGATCCGCACGGTCATGCGAGCTCCGCCCGGATCTCCTGGGCGTACCGGCCGGTCAGGTGCCGGCGCCAGGCCGGCAGGCCGTGCACGTCGTCCACGTAGGCGTCGTCCGGGATCGTGTCGCGCAGGGCGGCCGCCAGCTCGGCCGCGGCGGGCAGGCCGGCGAAGCGCAGCTGGAACGGGCGCACGGTCGCGGCGGTCACGGTCAGCACCAGGCCGTCGCCGGCGCGGCGGCCGACCAGCAGGACGGCGGACCGGCCGTGCGCGAACAGCGAGCCCTGGCGGAACGCCGTACGCCCGGTCAGCGCCGCCGCGGGCAGGGTGATCGAGCGGAGCAGCTCCCCCGGGGTCAGGGCGGTCACGCCGTCGCCGGTGACGAACCGTGCCACGCTCAGCCGCCGCTCCCCCGCCGGCCCGAGGATCAGGCACTCGCCGTCCAGGGCCGCGGTCAGCGCGATCATCGGCCCGGCCGGCAGGGCGGCGCACAGGTTGCCGCCGACGGTGGCCACGTTCCAGATCTTGAAGGACGCCAGGAACGCCCGGCAGCAGGCGGTGGCCAGCTCGTGGAACGCGGTGAAGTGCGTGGCGCCCGCATACCCGGCGAGGTCGGCGACCGTGCAGGTCGCGGCGATCTCCAGGCCGTCCGGACGCACGGTGATCGGGGGCCAGCCGGCGGCGGCGAGGTCCAGCAGACGCGTCACGTCGGTCCGCGGCTCGGCGAACAACACGGTGCCGCCGGCCAGCCAGGCGTCGCCCGGCCGCCACTGCCCCACCGCTGCCGGACTGACCACCTCGACGACCGTGTGCAGATCCACCTGCGGTCCCCCTCATCGACGTACCCTGCTTGACCTGGAACAACGCTACGTTACGTGGCCTGTGTTTCCGGCGCGGGGCGATCGCGGCAGCCCGTGATCGGCCGCCGCCGAGTTCCTGCCATGTGGACAGGGTCTTTCCTCCGCGTCCCGAACGGGAGGAACGTCGCCTCATGGGGGACGACATGACGGGAAACGCGCGGATCCTGGTCGTCGACGACCAGCCGACCATCGTGGACCTGCTCTCCACGGTTCTGACCGGTCGAGGCTTCGCGGTGGACACCGCCGGCACCGCCGCACAGGCCCTGGAGAAGGCGGCCGAGCGGCATCCGGACCTGGTCCTGCTCGACATGATGCTGCCCGACGGCGACGGCACGGACGTGCGCCGGCGGCTGCGCGCGGAGGCCTCGGGGGCCGAGGTGGTCTTCCTGACCGCCCGCGACACCCGCGACGACCTGGTCGCCGGGCTGGCCTACGGCGACGACGACTGGATCACCAAGCCGTTCGACGTGGAGGTGCTGCTGGCCCGGGTGCACGCCGCGCTACGCCGGCTGGCCGACGCGCCGGGAAACCGGGTCCTGCGCTACGCCGACGTGGAGCTGGACCAGGACTCCGGCGAGGTGCGGCGGGCCGGCGAGCCGGTGCCGCTGTCGCCGGCCGAGTTCAGGCTGCTGCGCTTCCTGCTGCGCCACCCGGGCCGGGTGCTGTCGCGCGGCCGGATCCTGGCCGGCGTCTGGCCGCACCGGTCGGCGGCCGATCCGGAGGTCGTCGACGACCACATCGGCACCCTGCGCCGCGAGCTGGAGCGGCTCGGCCCGCCCTTGATCGTGACCCACCGCGGCTTCGGGTACGCGCTGCGCGCCCGGCTGCCCTGAGGGCCGCCTCAGCCGCGGGCGGCGTGCTTGACGCGGTACATGGCCTCGTCGGCGCGGCGCAGCAGGGCGTCCGGGTCGACCCCGGCGCCGGCCACCACGCCGACGCTGGCGCCGATGGTGAGGCGCCGGCCGTCCACCTCGAAGGGCTCGGTCAGCGCGGTCAGGAAGCGGTCCGCGACCAGGTCGGCGCCGGCCGTGCCGGCGCCGGGCAGCAGCACCGCGAACTCGTCGCCGCCGAGGCGGGCCGCGACCGCACCGGCCGGCAGGACCGCGCGCAGCAGCTCGGCCACCCGGACCAGCACGACGTCGCCGGCGTGGTGGCCGTACGTGTCGTTGATCGGTTTGAACCCGTCGAGGTCGATGTGCAGCAGCGCGGCCCCGCCGGTCACCTCGGCGGCCAGCCGGCGGCCGAAGAGCACCCGGTTGGCCAGGCCGGTGAGCGCGTCGTGGGTGGCCTCGTGCCGCAGCCGGTCCTGCAGCCGGCGGGCGTCGGTGACCTCGCGGGCGTTGCTGACCACGCCGCCGACCCGGGGATCGTGGGTGAGGTTGCGGCTGGTGACCTCCAGCCAGCGCCAGGAGCCGTCCGCGTGCCGGTAGCGGGACTGGTAGGTGAACGTCGCGCCGGGCGTGGCCATCAGCCGCTGCAGATCGGGCAGCAGAGCGGGCAGGTCGTCGGGGTGGATCAGGGTGATCACCCGGACGCCGACCATCTCGCTCGGCTCGTAGCCCAGCATCCGGGTCGCCGGGGTCAGGTACGTCATCGCGCCGGTGTGGTCGATCAGGGAGGTGATGTCGGTGGAGTATTCCAGGAGCAGGCGGATCCGCTCCTCCTGCAGGCGCAGCGCCTCCAGGCTGCCGAGCGACCGGCGGGCCTGCGACTTCTTCTCGGCGCGCGCGCCGAGCCGCCGGGCCACGACCGCGGTGATCGCCAGCACGCCGCCGAGCAGGGCCGCGCGGGGCAACGAGAAGGGCCTGACGGGTGGCAACACAATCCTCCTCCTGAGGTACGGGCACAGGTAACTACACCCCCCAGGGGTAGCCGCCGGGGTGCGCACCGGTGCCGATCCCGGTGCGCTGGGTGAGCACCGCAACACGACCAGCTTTCTTAACCGTTTAAGGTCTGCGCAGGCCCGGTGCTGAATCGTTACTCGGTTGATCAAGCGGAAACATTGCGAAAGTTTGCTTCCACCTCTTGACTGGCAACCGGGGGAACCGGAGACGGTGACGGTGATGTCACGCCCCGGCGTGATGTGAGATAGGGAGAGGTATGTTCGGTCAAACCAATAGCCCGCGCTTCAGGAGCGCGCTCGCCGGTACGCTGGGCGTCGGCCTGGTGTTCGGTCTGGCCGCTTGCGGCGGCAGTGACGACTCGGACGACGATTCCAAAACTGCCACGTCGTCGATCGACTGCGCGCAGTTCAGCTCGTTCGGAGACCTCAAGGGCAAGACGGTCTCCGTTTACACAGGCATCGTGACGCCCGAGGACACGGCGTACAAGGAGTCCTACAAGCCCTTCGAGCAGTGCACCGGCGTGACGATCAAGTACGAGGGTGACAAGTCCTTCGAGACGCAGATCCTGGTGCGCGCCAAGGCGGGCAACCCGCCGGACATCGGCATCGTGCCGCAGCCCGGCCTGCTCAAGCAGCTCGTGGCCACCGGCAAGGCCGTCGAGGCCCCGCCCGAGGTCGCGGCGAACGTCGACAAGTTCTGGGGACCGGACTGGAAGGCGTACGCGACCGTCGACGGCAAGTTCTACGGCGCGCCGTCCGGCGCCAGCGTCAAGTCGCTGGTCTGGTATTCGCCGAGCGAGTTCAAGGACTCCGGTTACACGGTGCCCACGACGCTCGACGAGCTCAAGACGCTGACCGACAAGATGGTCGCGGACAAGAAGAAGCCGTGGTGCGCGGGCATCAGCAGCGGTGAGGCGACCGGCTGGCCGATCACCGACTGGCAGGAAGACATGATGCTCCGGCTCTACGGCCCGGAGACGTACGACAAGTGGGTCAACCACGAGATCCCGTTCAACGGCCCCGAGTCCACGGCGGCGCTGGACGCGGTCGGTGCCTACCTGAAGAACCCGGCGTACGTGAACGGCGGCCTGGGCGACGTCAAGAGCATCGCCACGACCACCTTCCAGGACGGCGGCCTGCCGATCCTCGAGGGCACCTGCTCGCTGCACCGCCAGGCCAGCTTCTACGCGGCCAACTTCGACAAGGGCACGAAGGTCGCCGAGGACGGCGACGTCTTCGCCTTCTACCTGCCGGGCAAGGACGCGGCCGCCAAGCCGGTGCTCGGCGGCGGCGAGTTCAACGTGGCGTTCGCGGACCGTCCGGAGGTCAAGGCCTTCCAGACGTACCTGTCGACCGACACCTGGGCGAACATCAAGGCCAAGGGCTCGCAGGGCTGGGTCAGCGCCAACAAGGGCCTGGACCCGAACAACCTGAGCAACCCGGTCGACAAGCTGGCCGCGACGATCCTGCTCGACCCGAAGACGTCGTTCCGCTTCGACGGCTCGGACCAGATGCCCGCCGCGGTGGGCTCGAACGCCTACTGGAAGCAGGCCACGGCCTGGATCACGGGGCAGGACACCACGACGACGGTGAACAACATCGAAAAGGCTTGGCCCAAGTGATCTGAATCTTCACCCGGGGCCGGTCGCCACTTGGCGGCCGGCCCCACCGCTCTACCGAGGAGGTACGGGTCGCGTGTTCGACACCGCCGACACCACCGCCGGGAAGTTCGCGCAGATGTTCGCTGCGATCCTTCTCTTTGCCGCGGTCGTGGGCATCATCCTGTTCATCGCGGGGCGCTTCGGCGGCCGCCGCGGTGACCGCATCGTCGCCTATTCCTATCTGGCCCCGACACTGCTCATGCTGCTCGTCGGGCTGGTCTACCCGGGCATTCGCACCATCTATCAGTCGTTCTTCGACGCGGCGGGCAGCGCGTTCATCGGGCTCGACAACTACGGGACGATCTTCACCGACGCCGACCAGCTCACGGTGCTGCGCAACACCGTCTTCTGGGTCGTGGTCACGCCCTTCGTGGCGACCGGGGTCGGCCTGCTCTACGCGATCCTGGTCGACAAGGCCCGGCTGGAGTCGTTCGCCAAGGCGCTGATCTTCCTGCCCATGGCGATCTCGTTCGT
>Ga0307516_10001794_pt1 | contig 29450 bp, 44 predicted proteins | sample 19_EM_MG_FD_203310 | JGI IMG/M metagenome (GOLD analysis project Ga0307516, IMG submission 203310) | Populus trichocarpa ectomycorrhiza microbial communities from riparian zone in the Pacific Northwest, United States - 19_EM | ecosystem: Host-associated > Plants > Roots > Unclassified | place... | reverse complement strand
GGCGCGGCGGGGGGGGGCGGGGGCGGCGGGCGGGGGGCGGCGCCCGGGCCCCCCCCCCCCCCCCCCCCCCCCCCCCCCCCCCCCCCCCCCCCCCCCCCGAAATACTTGGGCATGTTGACTTTGAATTCGATCTTCAAATCACCATTTCCGCCTCTTCGGCCCTGGTTGAGCCTCTTCATTCCGCGTCCAGAAATTGTGATGGTATCGCCGGTATTCGTGCCACTAGGAACCTTGAGATCCACGTTCCCATCCAGCGTGGGAATCTTGATGACCCCTCCGAGGAGTGCAGTGGTGAGGGGTATCGTGCTGGTGTGAAGGATATCAGAGCCCTTCCTGGAGAACTTCGGGTGCGGCTCGACGACAATGTGGACGTAGAGGTCTCCACGTCGCGATCTACCGCCAGGAACTCCGGGGGTGGCAGGCGGGGCTTCACCCTCGCCGGAAACACGGATACGCATGCCCTCCTCCACTCCAGCGGGGACGTCGATATTGACCGTGCGCGTCTCGTGGACCACACCGCTGCCGTCGCAGCTCTTGCATTCGCTGCCGGGGGGTATGATACTCCCGGTGCCACTGCAGGAGTCACAGGTAGCAGCCATCTGGAATCCACCACGCATGAAGTGGACCCGCGTTCCTGTTCCGCCGCAGCGTCCACACTCCTTCGTCTTCGTGCCGGCCTTCAGTCCGCTACCAGTACACGTCCCGCACTGCACCTGCGGCTCGATCCTGATCTCTAACGGTGTGCCCCGTGCCGCATCCATGAAGCTGATGGTAGCCTGGACCTGAATATCCGCACCTATGCAATCTTCAAAAGGGCTCTTGCCCCTCCTTCCACCACTGCCAGTAGCCGCATTGAACAGGTCCTCGAACGAGAAATCTGCGCCGAACGGACCGCCTCCGAAGCCCGAGAATCCGCCACCCGCACCGCCAAAGCCGCTGAACGGTCCTCCAGCACCGGGGTGGAATCCTCCCGGCCCACCGCTAGGGTCGAAACCAGCTTCGCCGAACTGGTCGAATTGCTGCTTCTTTTTGGGATCGGAGAGGATCTCGTATGCTGACTGCACCTCTTGGAATTTCTCGCGTGCATCGGGCTCCTTCGACGAGTCCGGATGATACTTTTTGGCTGCTGTGTAGTATGCCTTCTTGATCTCAGACGCAGACGCGGATTTGTCGACGCCTAAGACCGTGTATGGGTTCTTGGTAGCGAAGCTTGCATTGGAGACGTGGAATGACTACTCGGGCACTAGTTGTCAGTTTCGTTATGCTCTTGGAGGTGGGGTGAGGTGGGGCTTCCCTACCCGTCGCTGCTGGTGCTGAGCCCCGGTCCTGCTGAAGTCGTGTTGCGACGGCATTGCACGCTGGATGGGAGCATATAAACATCGGTATTGGGTGAGCGGGGCAGATGCGGGACGCAACACTCTCACAACCCGAGGGAGAGTCGAGGGTATAAAGCTCATTGCCGTTTGTAGCAGTAACACTGATGTCGATTTCCGATTCTTCTTCTTCTCTGAGTGTTCGAATCCTCCGCAAGCAATCCCACCACCTCTGTTCGTTAAGCGTTTGTGCTTTGGACAGCTGTTGGTTGTGAAAGGTGAAATTGGAAAGATTGTCACTGTGCAGTTGCTTCCCAAAAACTTTGTGGTTTCAGATACGCTGAGTCACCTGATTGGCTGACTATGATTGGTTCGAAAGAGTGACATGGAAGCTTCTGGCACCCCAGCAAGCACTGACAGCAGACGATCTCCCTTCCCACAGCCAGTTCCATCCAAGCCGGAAACCTCTCGAACTACCCACCCGCGAAAATGTCAAAAGAAGAAACGCCCATTCTCCCGCAAGCTGCCGCCTTCCTTGTGATCTCCTACCTCGTCTACCGCTTCTTCTTCACGTCACCGCCGGCGGCATCGTCGACACCGCCGGCCGTCTCGCCGGCCGCTACGCGCCGCAGGCTGCAGCAGCAGATCGAAGTGGTGCACGGAATGTTCCCGCAAGTGCCCACTGCAGCGATAGAAGCGGAGCTCCTCCGGAACGGGGGTAATATGGAGGTGGCTACGGAGCGGATACTGGCCACCGGGTTCTTGCCTGACGTGAGTCTTCTCCTTCTTCGAGCTCGCAAAGGGCTGACGGGTTTGTCGCCATCCAGCCGCCACGCCCCCCGACAGCTCCCAGGATCGTCCCACAGTCCTCATCCGTTTCCGTCCCTACCCCCGGCGTGACCCCCGGCCCTACGTCCCGTCCATCGCGCGTGAGTCCCCAACATACCGACCTGATCACGCGGTACAACCTCCAGAGTCGCCTATCGGAAGTCTCGTCCTCATCCTCGTCGTCTGTATCCACCCGCGCCGGCAAGGGGAAAGCGCCCGCCAGCAAACAGGACCGAATGTTAGCCCACAAGTCCAAGCGGGACGAGATGATACTGGAGGCACGGCGTCGGGTGGAGGCTATGGTCGCGAAGGAAGCAGCTTCTTCTTCTATTTGATTACTCTTTACTTTTGGTTTTGGAACCGGGTCATGCTTTCTTGATTGCAATGGGTACTAGCACACATGATTTAGTTCGCCACTTCTTTCTCACTCATTTGGTTTCGGCTTTAGTTGGGATCAAGATCCTCTTACGGGGAAGATTGACGATATCAGTACGTACTTGTGTATGTATGTATGTAGGCACCTACTTCTGTACTTGTATTCCTCAGGTGATATGTGATTGGCAGTCCCTCCGGGAGAGATGTGGACACATTACAGCTAGGCGGCTAGGCACTACCTCCACTTGCCATCACTCATGGAGCGGATCCCACAGTGAATTCATCATACTCACAACGAGCCGCCTGCAGACTGATCAGTGTCGGCGTTTGGACAGTGAACGGAAACCGGACTAGTGTATATATCGCTATAATCTAAATAGGTCGCATGCAATCAAAATGATTAAAAAATGGGCTTTTACATATCCCCCCGGGGCCGAAATATCTACACACAAAATTTCATAGTTTGAAGCAGGGTAAATCACCGCAGCCCTTCGCCTCCAGACGTCCGCAGCTTCCGCTGTATCCCATGCATCCCCAGCACTCCCTGCCCATCGCCACTTGAACCACCACCCTTCGGCCCTCACAACAGCATACCTCTCGTTTTTGGGCAGCAGTTCGACTCCTTTCTGGACTTCCAAGTCCATACAACACGTTTTGCTGTGGCCGGTATCTCAAATCAAGGAGCGCGCTGGATGTGGCTGTTTGCGTGGACGAAGTCCGCGACTTTTGAGTCTGAGCGCAGTTGGAAGAAAAGCTGTCGAATGTGTGGGAGTCCATTGTCAGTGGGGTTCATATACCGTTTGGGGGATTGGACAACTGAAACGAAAAACAGTCAACTATTAACGGCATATTGATAAGTCCTCGACACCAAAAGGTAGGAGAATCAAGTGGATGACTGGCGTTTACCGTACACTGAAGTCGCTGAATAACGGCGATATTAAGACAGAGAGAAAGCAGTTTAGATAACTTCCAATGTATATGGATCAAATAACTACCGTGGAACCTGCGAATGCCACAGCTCTGGCCATTAATACGATGCTGCTCAAGCTTTACTGCTCCGTGAATCACTGAGCTTTACCGGGCGGATCAAGGTTTTGATGGCTACAGACAGTAGCACCAAGAGTCATGTCACCCAGACACACGATGGTCAGCTTTTCCACATGGATTTGACGGCATCTACCTGCTCCTGCAACCGTTACCAGGACACCGGAGTGGCCATCGATCACCACAAGGCCAAGAGCTCCATTCGACAACATGCCTATGACGACGCTCGATTCGGAGTGCTCTTTATGTAATAGGTTGACCAAGTTGGACCCACAGTCGCGGCATTAGGCTAGAGATAATAGTGGAGAAAACGAACTTGAGCTTCCGCCTTGCGAGACACCCGGCTTAACCAAGATACCTCGGGTAGGTATTGAAACAAAGCAAGTATGCATTATGTACATAAGGGCGACATGCAGAGGAAAAAAGGTATGTATAACCCAAGCAAATGTGGACTTCGTCTGCCGGATGTTCCCTAAACCCCCTCCCCCCTACGCTGTAGCACGTGCAGAGGTGTAGGCCACTTTGCGTCTAATGTAGACAGCCGCACAGATAGATAACAATAAAATTGGTTTGTTGTGGAAATAGAATTTATGTTCTGTCTCCTGGAGTTCCGCAAACACTATTGTGTCGCTTTTCGCGGTTACGGTCCAAAACCATTGTCTCGTGACCATCCCGTATATCCTTAGCGCCGCCAAAGCGGCACCAGGTGTGTGGCTTGGTAGTAAACGCAGTTGAAATGGGAGTGATTTTTTTTTTCGCCACCACCAAGCACAGCTCATGGGAGATAGAGAATACGGAGCCGAGTTCAGCACAGGTTTCCCTGATCACATAGCTATCGTGGTTGTGAAACGCACAGCGATTTTGTTTTGACCGAACATGTGAATGTGTATGGGCCTGCATTCCAGCAGTTGATAGCCACGGCTACATATGTACTACCTAGATCGTTGCATGGTATTTGGACAGGCTGAAAACGACGCTAGCAGAGGTTCAGCCTTGTCAGGTCAGTGCCTTCAAGTGGTATTCGATCGGAGGAGCCTCCGGCGCCGGCAGCACCCAACCACAAGCCATTAGAAATAATGGCACAAAGTAATAGGGAAATAAAAAGCATCGGCACCACAGAGAGAACTAAATAGAAATTAAGCATGGAGCCTTTTGCCTCCATTGACATTAAGGCACCGCTGCATCATTGTCGACGAATATCTTAACTATGTAGCACACATGATCGTGCCGGCACCGGGTAGCAGACCGTGGGCAGGTGCCAAGGAGATGTACGAACGAGCGTTTATGCAAGAAGAGGCGGGAGCCTGCACACGGAGGAACCTGGGGAGAAAGGAAGATCGTGAGGAAAGAAGACGGGAGAAGGGTGGAGAAGGGTGTTATTAAAGGGAATCCGAGCGGCAAAGTTAGCCTGCGGCCCTATGTACTACGCAGTGCTTTCCCGGGAAAGACATCGGTCGGACAGAAGCAGCATGCCTGAGCCGGTATGCTCGTCGCCGGGAGCAGCTGATAGCTACCCTGAATGGCCTTAAGCCCCCCAGCTCCCATGGGCCATGTATCTTACATACGCCTCATCCTGTTTGCTCCCACTCCTCGGGGTACGTCTCATCCTACATGCATAGGTTCAGCCAGCCCGGCCTCACCGTTGCCGCCTCACAGAAGTGCTTCTGGCATGGCCATCCCCCACCCTTTCTCTCCCTCCTGGAGCTCATATCCTCCAGACATGCAAGCAAAACGCTCCACCTTGCTTTATCTACAGAAATCTCTGCCGTAGGCACTTGCACACTGTCCGATTCTCGTCCGCAGACCAGGGAGTTTTTGGAGCCGGACTGGTCTAGACTGGGTCAGCCGGCGGGCTGGGTAACCCCCCGGTGCCGTGGTGTCCTCATATATCTCTAGGGCTGTGGGTGGGCTTTCCGGGTTCTGGACTACAACTAGGCCATTACTATATAGGGAGCTTTCAGCCACCACCTCAACAACAGACAGGAAATCGTACACACCCAGGCGAGCATTGAAAGAGAGGTAGAACAATATTATCTAAAAAATCCTATTAATCGGAGAAGATCTAGTGGATCTGTAAGCGACATCCGGTGGGCATTTCTTAGGTTTCAATTTTATGGGTAAGAGGAATCGGGTATGCATCCTAGACCAATCCCATCTTTGCAAGCGAGCGATTGGAGAATTGCTTTTGTATAACTACTCCCAATACTCCAGCACTCCCATACTGCTGACACCCGATACCGGCGATTGCTGGAAATTTTCGAGAGGATCTAAGGCATCATTTGCAAGACGAGCACGCTTCAATTGACGCCAAGCAGGCACTGCCTGAGATTAGATAAAAACTTGTAGCAGTGGGGCACCAAGAATACTGACGTGAAATACGTATAAAGTCCGGACCCGCAGGCGCAGCCCTGCCCTCCGGGGTTGCCGCTCCCTTTACAATCGCGTTCCCACACACTGTGAGTCACTTCCATTTCTTTTTCGATCCAATTAGGTCTCTCTTCCCACTCATTCTCGAAGTATTCGAAACGTGTTGGTGGGCGAGTTATGGCTTAGTTGCTACGCCAGCGGTTGACTTCTCGGAGGAGCCTATGGTGATTGGCTGTATGGGCGGTTGACTTGAGATTCTCCGTGGAGACTCGATGAAATCTTTTTTTACGCTGGTACTCTCTAGCATTGACCCGCGGGTGTTGAGACCCCTGACCGTAACACCATCCGTGAGTGCTCCGTCTTTTCCTTCTCGCTCTGAGCTCACTCCCTTCCTGAATCCTACCATGGACGTATATAAGACGAAGCCGAAGGCATTGCACCTTGCCTTTAATCACAGAAGTAATTTACAACCACTCTACTTCACACTCCTCCTGCCGCTTCTCCATTACCCCACCGGCACACCACCAGCTACTAAGGCAGATAAAGCCTTCCCTAAACCGTACAGCTGTAAAGAAGTTCTATAAACTTTAGAAAAAACTAAGTGCTAGAAAAATGTTTCAACAACTTTCTCCCCATCCTCTTAGATCCGACGATACAGCCAAAAGGCTTCACAAATTTCTGGTAGCGTCTACAAAATTGAATGGAGCATTTTCTGTGCTCTTTGACTAAGTCAACATGATTACAACGTCGAGACTCTCCTGTAGTAGGTATATGAGTGAGATTCTATGGAAATGCTGTGAGGTTGGTGATGCCAAGATTTCTCACAGTTTAGACTTTCAAGACAATTGTAAGTCGCCGAGTTGTGGGCTGTGAACTTGGGGAGTTTTACTGTGAAAGGAAGCACGATACAGTAGTTCATCCCTCAACCAATTGATTACGATAGTATCATAAACCCCATCCCAAGATTCGAGCTTTGTGATATCTGATGTAAATATTGCCATGTGGACTCTATATTTTCTGTTCCATCTCTCAGTTGCTCTTGAAATACGGTGATTACAGTGATTCTTGGCATGTTATGGTTGGGTGGGGTGGGACTGCTCTCGCTTATTTTTCTAGGGCACACAGTAGACGGCGCACAACTTGAAGGTGACATTCTCCGTCTAGGACCCAGACTTTCGAGAGCTATCGCCGAGACAACCGACCACGACCCAGCACAAACCCCATTTCCCCGCAACTTCTGCACAGTACAACACACATCGACAAAAATGGCCCCCAAGGGAAAAAAGGTTGAGCGCAAAGAGGAGAACATCTCTCTCGGTCCTCAGATCCGCGATGGTGCGTACGTGTCCGACTCTGCTGACCAGAAGCGACGGGAACCACGGATGCTGGGAATCGAAGCAGCATGATGAGCTGGAGGAGGATTGCAGAGCTGACTTAGCTTGATGTATAGGCGAGCTCGTCTTCGGAGTTGCACGTATCTTCGCTTCGTTCAACGACACCTTCGTCCATGTTACCGATCTTTCGTAAGTCACCGCGCATATACCGCCGTTGCACCGACAAACCAATTCAATTTGTTTCGGATCTGAGGGCTTCATGAACTATAAGGGGTAGAGGCTGACGCTTCTGTGATCCCTTCCAGTGGACGGGAAACCATCACCCGTGTTACTGGGGGTATGAAGGTCAAGGCCGACCGTGACGAGTCTTCTCCTTACGCCGCCATGTTGGCTGCTCAGGACGTTGCTGCCCGCTGCAAGGAGGTCGGCATCACTGCTCTTCACATCAAGATCCGTGCTACCGGTGGTATGTCTCCCCCAGTCGTCCCTCCTAAGCTTCCAGTGCTAATGTTGATACCCGCAGGTAACGGAACCAAGACCCCCGGTCCTGGTGCCCAGTCTGCCCTCCGTGCTCTGGCCCGTTCCGGCATGAAGATCGGACGTATCGAGGACGTTACTCCTACTCCTTCCGACAGCACCCGCCGGAAGGGAGGTCGTCGTGGTCGTCGTCTGTAGATGTGGGGTGCGTTTGGTTGGGGAAAAAAAGGGATACCTTGTTGTGGCCACCCGACTTTTTTCCCGATGGCGTAGTCAAAACATGAAATAGTCATCAAGCCGTTCTGCAGTGACTGTTGTGTTAGTGAGAGAATTTGGCGGATCACGGCAACGTCAGTAGATAGTGTGGCACATTTGACTGCACATCACCTCGGTGCTCTAGATTCTATGTATTCCGAACAGATAACTATCCGCGGAATGTTGTGATGCAGAATCAACAGTGTTTCATCTGATAGCATTGGCAGGGATCAACTACCTGTCATGTGCCATGTGGCGAGTGATAGTTGATGCACTACCTATACGACGAGCAGCGTCATTTTTTTTGTTTGTTCATACTCACATACAGCCTTGCTAGACTATGGTAGCGCACTTTTATCCAGGTTTGCCGTCCGCTGTCCGCGCGAGACGGCACGTTACAAGCTTCCCTTTGCAAGCTCCCCTTTGTCCTCCACCCAGGCACAAGTAGCGTCATTACTTCTACAAAGTATGTATACTGTGGAGGGAAGTAGGGAGAACCCCAACTGGACTAGTCCGTTACTTGACTGACGGAAAATTGCCGACAATTGAAGTCGTAAGAATCGAGGCGAGTGGATCTACCTTCAAACTCCTTCCGATGCAGGGACTGTTGGACCCCTTAATCGTGGACTGATGAAAAATTGTCCAGGACTGTATTTGTCCTCCACAACTTACACCCTGCCTGGCCAAGCAATGGATACCAAAAAGGACTGAAGGGTTTTGGTAGAGGCTCTGTTCACGTGTTCCTCGGAATTTGCTGCTGTAATTCTCGCTGTTACTTAAGTAGACTTTTGGTGACTAAGGCATTTGAAGTAATGAGTAGCATCGCTGAGTTTCATGGCTTCTCAGGCCCAGTAGGAGACTTGCTCTTTACATTTTCGGATGCCAGTCCTCAACCGACCGACGAAGTGTTTTTTCTTGTGTTCGGGTGTCTGTGTCTTGTCCATGGCCGTCCGATTGGGGTAGACTATGGCCACTAACGGTGCAATTTCTCTCACCAACATTTCAGCGTCTCCCTGAGTCTAGGGCCTTCAGAGAAATAGGTACATCTATGCAGAAGATCGAAAGGAGTCTGACCGTGGATATTTTTTTTTCATTACTCGAATCTGACCAGGTTTTTTTTTATGGAGAGCAAGGGTCGAAACCAAGGATTGAGCCGAACTCGAACGGCAGTGTGAGTGCGGCGGTCAGCTCTAGGGGCCTCGGTTGCCTGCACAAATGTACCCCAGGACAAGGACCACCTGCAAGGGCTGCGGCGGCCACTCCAAACAAATGCTTGTTGCGTAACGTCACAGCTCAAAGAGCCTCGATCTGCTTCCACTTGTCGTGTTGACCCCACTATTCCCACGCGACTCCAGCTATAAAATCCCGCATCCTTTCCCTCCAGGAGAAGGATCTCTCCAACAACTTACCTATCGTTCTTCACCGCCGATACCGTACGACGAACACTACCTACTCCGCTACCCACTCACCGTTGAGAAAACGTGACGACCGCTAAGCATGTCTAACAACGGTTTGTACCATCTTGTTGCCCGTCTACTAGCTTGTGCCGCTGACGATCTAGGAGTCATCTACGAGCCCGCCAGCATGGTCAAAGACTGGACTCTGCCAAAGGGTTCGTACATATCCACGCCGCCGTCAGAAATCTCCAGTCCGATTCTGACGACTCCACCCTACAGTTCTGGCTACGATCCCCAAACCTGTCACCTCCACCTCGAGCTCCCCGCTCCATTTCCTCCACATCATCCAGCGCCTGAAGACTACTCCCCGTGAGGGCTGGCGGCACTTCGACATTCGGAATGGTGGTAAGTTTCTTATCTGCGCTCGGGCCCGTGTCATGCAAAAAAAAGAAATACACCCGTGTACTAATGCTAATTCTAGAGTCCATTGCCGACCACATGTATCGTATGGGCATCATCACCATGTTGTGTCCTCCCGAGGCCGGCATCGACCGCGACCATTGTGTCAAACTTGCGCTGATCCACGATATGGCCGAGGCCCTCGTCGGCGACATCACTCCGCCTGACAACATCGCAAAGGGTATGTATATCCTCTTTCGTGTTCAGGGTGGGGACAGAAGGCTGATTAGCGACTTAGACGTGAAACATAAGCGTGAACTAGACTCTATGAAATACATCTGCGACGAGCTGCTGAAGCCAATTTCCGAGACTATCGCGAATGAGTTCATGGAGCTCTGGATGGAGTATGAGACCAATACCACCAAGGAGGCCATGTTCGTCAAGGACGGTATGCCTTACTACTACCCAGTGACCTTATTCCGACCGAAACTTCATACTGACGCGGAACCGGTATTTAGTCGACCGCTTCGAGCTCATCTGCCAGACCATCGAGTACGAAAAGCACTACAACGCGCAGAAGAATCTCTCGGAGTTCCTGCACGTCTGTACCGGCATCAAGAACGACTTCGTCAAGAAGTGGGTCCAAGATGCGCTTCTAGAACGTGACGCGTTCTGGGAGAGCAAAGGCGTTGAGACCCAGGCCTGAGCATCAATCGACCTCTTACGAAATGTTTCGGCATCTTGTCTTCGTGTTTCTTTCGGTATCCTCGCGCCTAAGTCTGTGTTTTGTGCTTGCTTTGTTGATTTGTTCGGGCTGACGGAGTTGGGGAAATTTGTCGGCACCATAGAACATGCTGTGACTTGACGCGATAGGATAGGATCGGATGATGAAGTACTTTGCAAGCTGTCACTTTGTAATGTTTCAATAATTGTTTCGGGTTTTTTCGTGCAGTGGTGCCATCACAGACGAACGTTTCCTTGCGTGTGAGGGAAGATTGGGAGCACTCCCACCACAACGCCGTGCGTCGACATCTATAACCGTATCACAATGCTCGCCCGCTATAATTCACAATACCGATACAATATATATCCCACTACAACCCCGATGGCCCTCCCCGCTGCACAATTTAATTTCTCCCAGTCCATCATCGCCATCCGCTGGTTGGAAGGTTCCGTAGCCGCCAACTGGACGGGAAAGACTAGCCTACGAAAACCCTACACTACAGGTGGATTGCGTAAGACCTCCAGGAGGAAGCAGCAGAGGCTGCGGCTGTGCTATTGAGGTAGTAACTCCGCGCCTGGCCGAATGATCTCACTATAGGCCAATCTAGATGCAATCTGTGTTGGGTTGTACTGATCCATCTACATAGCCTGTGACCACTTCCTGCTGTTCCTTTGGCGCAGTTCCACTTTCTTCCGTTCCCCACACGGTACACAGTACACAACTGCTGCCGTAGCTGCTCCTCAATTTCTCTCAGTTCCAGGATATTTCTTGTCGTGGTGGACTCTCGTGCAGCTGGCCGCTCCCCACATCATCACCTCGTACAATTCATATCCACTTTCCTCGGAGAAATCCAGATAACTGCCCTGTCAACACTTTATTCCCTCATGAAAAACGTGATGGCAAGGTGGCAGATATGGCAGATGTCTTCGTGAAAAGCACCAGCTACACCTCAGAAGCTGCTTATATATGAGAAATCTTTCTTCCATAGCTTGTGATGGTTGTTGACGCGCTGTGTTGTGGCGATGGTGTTGTGGTGATGATGTGTGATGGTGTTGTGGCGATGATGTGTTGTGGTGCCGTCACGTGGTGATTGTCCCCTCTTCGTTATGTGGCGTGTTGTGCTGTGGCTGGAGCCTACCATGCACGCAGAAAACGCTGTCGTCTGGGTGTCCGGACACGCTACATATGTAGTGACAAGGTTAATCTTGGCAGCCCTGTCCGAGTGATATTCCATGCAACTGCCTGAGGTAGGTATGCGATATGTGGTGCTGCTCACCACTGCGTCCGGTGCCGGCAATACGTTATTGAACCAACAATTAGAGATTTAGTATTTACATAGATGCAAAGCGAGATATTAAGAGGATAAGGGAACAGTAGTACGAGAAACAGTTGGGCATGACATTTGTTACCGCCATTCACAGCAAGGCAGCGCTGCATAATGTTGGTGGGTTTGAAATCTCGTTGTTGATTTCCTCCAAGGTGAGCCGGTCCCACTCCTCTCGCAATGCAGCTACCATCGCTTCATGGGTAGTGACTCTCTCATGTGTCCTTAGGATCCTTCTCTTCATCAAGGCACACAGCCACTTGATAAGTTAGTTGGTCATTTGATCATCAGGATTCCCTGGCCCCATCACTGTGCATTAGTCCATCCGGAGTTGCGAACAGCGTTGTCTTCCATCAAGATAAAGTTCAGAGCCAAAGACATCCTCCTCTTGCACTCAGAATACAAAATGGGACGGCCTCAAGACTGTCACATACCTCCACCAACCAACCCCCTTCATATCGTTTCGTTTCGTTCCAGTTGAACTCTTTCTCGTCATAGATGCACATAAACCCATCGAACTCAGCCAGTTTTGATCCAATTAAGTGGAGTAAGGGCTATATAAATGATCCCCAGATGTAGCCGGTGATGCCTGTGTGTTGTCGCCCCGGATTTGTTGCCCTCCAAATGTCAGGATCCTGATACACAGCGGGTTTTGGGGATTCTGGGCGTTCCTCTGCACATAAACTCACCGTACGCAACGAGGTTTGCTCCAATTAAGTCCAGTAAGGGCTAGAAATGATCCTCAGATGTAGCCAGTTGCGCTTACCAGCTTCAGCTTTGGACCCGGACACCGCTCAGATTTCGATCTCCTCCTGCCCCACTACTAGTACCTATCTCTATACTATCATCGTTGTCAGATACATCGGCAAGCTCCTCCTCCAACACACATACATCCGTCGGAAGCTTTGGCAAACGCGCGGCCTCCTTCTTCTCCTCCTCTTCAAGCTGAGCAAATTTCCATGTCGCTGGCAGCTTCTTGCCTTCGTTTTCCATCGCTTTGTATTTCTCTTTTCTTGCACCAAACTCAGCCACCCGTACACCCAACTTTTTGCTTTCCCTCTCAGCTTGTCCAGCTTCTCCGACCGTACACTCTGCTTTTCCTCCATTTGTATGTGTAAGTGTTTGCCGATATCCTTCAATTCCCACATCTGGCCGGCGCTGATGGAAAATTCGTTGCAATCCACGGTAGACTAGCTGTTGCAGCAGGTACGGATTTACGCAGAATTTCCTCTGCGATAGCTGTCACGTCTCTAATACTTTGCGGAAAGCCACCACGCTGCAAAATCTCACACCGCCATATCAAAATCTCATCCTCTTCATCTAACAGTAGCCGTCGAGCCTTCTCATATTCAGCAGCTGAACGCCGTCCACAAGTCCGATGCTTGAGAGTAGACACCTTCATCTCTGCCACCACTGCCGCATCCTTCTTTGTAGGAATGATTTCGTCCTTGTACATCTCGAAGGCATTCAAAAATCGGATTGGTTCTGTCCTACGCCGTTGGGGAATCGCGTTCCGCTGGTAGACATTATTGCTATGTAGATAGTGATGCTGGTGAAGCGTTCCAGCAGCGGGCGCTGTTACTTCTGAAGCTTCCCCTGAAAAAGAGAAATATCGTGAAAAAAGAAATTAGGAAATAGCCAAAAGTAGACTAGCGCGGCGGGGCTCGACTATGTATGTACATACCTGGCACCCCATGTGGTTGGTTCATGTACTATAACTATACCCCACCACAACACGCGTTTCCCACGCCCATCGCGACGTGCGGCCGTCGCCTCGAGCTTGCCACAAACATCATAACCACCCAATGTCCCGCGCAGCCACAAAACCAAACAGCTACGTCCACTTTCCCACCGGACACGACGACCTAGTCCACGATGTCGCCTACGGTCGGCTCCCCACTCCGCGCATCTCGCCCCACTAATCCCAGAGGTAGACTACTACGGCCGGCGCATGGCCACCGTCTCGTCCGACCAACGGCTCAAGATCTTCGATCTCAACGACGAGGGAACGTGGGTGATCTCGTCATCGTTCAAAGCGCACGACAGCAGCATCAATCGCGTGATCTGGGGGCCTCCCGAGCACGGCCAGATAGTAGCTACGTGCTCGTACGACCGTGCGGTTCGGATCTGGGAGGAGCAAGAAATGGGTACGTTTCCCTTCCGCCGTGCAGTTCGAAGTGATGCGGGAGGAAGAGGAAAGAGAAGAGAAGGGGAGAGAAGAAAGAAAGAAAAAAAGCTGACTAGGAGGAGAACCAAAAGGTAGTCCCGACCCGACCATCAGCTCTGTCCCTGCTGCTGACGGGATGAGATGCAAGCGTCCCCGCACAGGTGGAAACGGCAGTTCCAGATGACGTCAGACGCGCGCACGGCAATCCACAGCATCGCATTCCCCCCGACTCTGGCGTCCAATAGCTCCACCAGCACGGGATTGAAACTCGCCTTCATCAGCACCGACGGCCACGTTCATATCTACGAGTGTCGCGAACCGCAAGACCTGACGCACTGGATCGCCATTGACGTCGTGTCTGTGCTCTCGGCCCCTCCGGCGCGCGAGGTGGAGGTGTCGTTCTGCCTCGCATTCTGCCCCAGCCGCTGGGGCGGAGAGCAGTTGGTGGTTGGTGCGATGGATCAGGTGAGGGTGTACAGACACAATGCATCGGGGAAGTTCAAGGCGGCCGAAGAGCTCCCTGGCCATCGTGCGCTGGTGAGGGATGTGGCTTGGGCGGTGAGTATGGGACGGAGCTATCATCTGATCGCTACGGCGTGTAAGGATGGACATGTGCGTATCTTCCGCCTTACGGCGAGGGAAGGGGGCAAAACGGAGTTCCCAGCCGAGAAGGTCGTGGAGAAGGAGAAGGAGAAGACCGTGACCAAGCGACGTGGGCGAGTCGCAGCGGGGCTGTCGCAAGGACTGGGAGGGGATGAAGCTGCTGCTGCTGCTGGAGACGCTGAGGAAGTAGACGTGGGTGTCCGCTGGGATGTGGAGAAGGTTGCAGACTTTGGCGACCACAAGGCGGAGGTCTGGAAGGTTGCCTGGAACGCTACCGGAACCATACTGAGCTCCACCGGCGACGATGGAAAGATACGGCTGTGGAAGGCGGCGATCCATGGGGAATTCCAGTTGCTGAGTGTCGTGGCTACGCCGAGGGCTAGGTGAGTGACGCTGGGAGGGAGGGGGCGAGAGGGGGGGACCGGGGGGGGGGGGGGGAGGAATGATCTGGGATCCGCTAATTCCGATGTAGTGGGAGGGAGGAGACATTGGTGGAGGATGAGTGATGGCATATGTGGGTGATTTCACGGACAATGGGAGCAAGCATTCATCGACTCTACAATCTCCATTTCCAGTCTTCACAATTCACTGCAGTAATCGCCTCGCAGCACGGAATGCAGGCAGCGTCCAGTCAAGAGCGTTATGAGGTTGGAACGAACTTAACGAGTAGCTATTGCAGTCGGGCGACTTTACGGCGATGGCTCTTGTAACCTCAGTAACGTTCCACCAGGAAGCTACTTATTTGACCGAAAAGGGCGGGGCTTTGATCGGAAAATCGTAGAATTGGGACTGGTTACCGCCAGCCCTTCGTAACTATGTGATTTTCCATTGGGATCGGTCGGTTTGCTGGAACACTCCATCGGCCGCCCAAATCCAGCATTGCATGTAGATAATAATATCGAGAGAATATTCCCTGGTAGGATAAAAACAGGCCGGGGATAAGCAACGCTTGACCTCGCAGGGAGGCAGACGAGGGCATAACTTCGCACTCTCACTCTCTTACAGCAGATGAATCCCATTCATATCAGTCTACGTAAAATCGAGAGCATGACATGAAAAGTATGGAAGTGAGCAAGACAGAAAAAGCAAAAACCATAACCAAACATATACAAGGCGCCGAGAGAGAAAAGCGAAAAGGTATCGAAAAGGCTCAAATACACCACAGTTACTCCATCCGGTCGAGAAGAGGAAAAGAGAGAGAGACGCACAGCGACAATCCCCTCCCAAACACAGCTGCATTCCCAAGCCCCCAAAACCGTATTACCATGGCCATCTATAATTCCCCTGCATTAGCCTCCACCGCTACCCCTTATAGTACACCCTCCACCGCCCTCTACTTCTCCTCACAACCAGAGCCGTCCCATGGACATTCTAGACCCACAGACAACCGACGAGGCCCAGTCCGGTCAACGCGATACCGATCCACCACACCCGATCCGCATCAACATCCTTCGCCTTCTTCAGTGTCTCTGGTACGAATTCACGCTTCCTCTTCAGCTTTCCCTTCTTAACCCCAGTTCCGGTAGCGGTGGAAAGCGGGTGCAGCGTGGTCGTGGGCAACATCTGCGGAGGACTGAATTCCAAGTACATGGGATTCATCGGGGCGCCATCGTGTTTGTAGAGGTTTAGCCGTTTCTTGTCGTGGGTTTGGTCCATGAAGATTTCGTACCGCTTTTTTTTTCGCAAAGCAAAACACCTGTCAGCAGTTGGCGAGTATGTAGAGGAGGGGAAGGGGGATGAAAAAAAAAGCAGACCTTGTATAGCTCTGTCTGGTTGTAGCGTGTATAGATCGACCTATCGTAGTTGCACGGATCCGAGAACAATTGGCGGCCATCAACCTTTATCGGTGCGAGAGTTAGAGAGCCGTTGGCGTGGACCGTGTACTGGCCATGCTGCCATTGAAGCAGTGCAGTGGGACAACCTGGACGGGTTGCTATTCGCTCCGACAACGTCAAAATCGATTTGAACAAGCGTGTGGGGAAAGCAGTAGGGAACGCACGATTCGACACAACAAGATAGAGCGCCTCCTCGTAGTATCCGTCAGCCGTAAACGAGAAGGAACTCCCAGGTAAACGGGGTTCCTTCATCAGCTCTAAGGCTGGATCGTAAAAGTCCTCCCCGAGTCCGTCAGCACCAGCAGCCACACTTTGGCCTCCTTTTCCTTGCTCGCTTCCTCTGCAGATGAGACACATACTGGACCTGTGATGACGGCTCTTGATTTCGACGACCATGTACCGACCAGAAGTGGATCAGGCGCAGTGGTATAATTTTGTGCATTCGCCGTAGAAGAAGTAACTACGAGTAGTAGTAGCGACGAAACTATTGAGGGAATCATGGTTTTGCTGTGTAAGAAGTGTCCTGTCGTATCAATGCGTGTGGAAGGAGAGTTTGAGAGCTTCAGCTGGGCAGCTACAAGGTAACCGTTGCCAAGCTTCATGTAGCATTTACCCCTGCCACTAATGGCGTCCGCCAGCTTCTTGGATTCGGCTACCGTCTCACCTCGTCGCGGCGACCCACACCCTCAAATCCCCCAAATCGAAGAGGAAAATTCTTAATGTACGTACATCCGCTAGACGCGTATCAAAACGGTCAAAATACGTATTTTTCACCTTGATATCTACGCGTCTAGCGGGAAAACTAGGGGGGGGGTTTACCTCCCCTCTCACTATACGGTAGCCAAGATCGCTACTTAGGTTTCAATGAGGTATCAATCAAAAATCAACATTAAAAAAAAAACCGAATTCCATTCGTAAAAAAATCCCCATCACGAAATGCAACAATCTCAAAAAAGAAACAACAGGCCGACAATTATTAAATGATAGTATCGCCACTTCAGTGATGCTTCCTTTACTCTTCTGCCTTATCCTTCCTCTCCTTGATGACCAAGTCTTTGCCCTCAACGCGCTTGTAGATGTCCTTGACGTCGTCTGTGGGGATGGTTAGTCAAGCTATTAAACATAGAATACGGGGGCTACAGGAATCCATACCTGTGCAAGTCTCGAAGTGAGTGGTTGCGTCGTAGCTGCGAGAGATGAAAACGTTGTCTCGGGTGCCGTCGTCGACAGGCTCATACAGATCGACAACCTGGATGAACTTCTCCTCACGCTCGCCAAGACGGCCGGAAGCAAGTCCCAGACGCTCGAAACCGGGCTCGAGCTCCGCGTGGGGGTTGCCACCGTCGGGGTTCTCGATCATGGTCGACACACTGGCAAGATAGAAGCCCTTGGGGCAGACGTTGAAGACCGATGACAGCACCGAGATGTAGATGTCATTCTTGCGGCCCATCTGGGAGGCGGGGATAATGATCTGGGCGGACTCGGCGCCGTCTGTTCCTTCGACGGGGTGCTGGAGGACACAAATTGCCCGGACGAGCTGGCCAACCTTGCGGATTCTGTTCTCCTCACCGAGGAAGTAAGTGGGATCGGCAATAACCTTCTTGGTCTTGACGATGGTGTCCGCCTTGGTGATGGGGTGGGGAAAACGGACACCGGAAACCTTGCCATCATCGCCATAGAGGATCTCCTTGAGGGGGGTGTTCAGGGCGTAGGTACCTCCGTAGACGGCGGACAGGAACGAGAACCGCTCGGGAAGCTCGCCGAGACCGTAGAGAGGGAAGATGTAAGGGGAGTTTCCAAAGCGGGCCATGGACTTGACGTAAAGGATAATACGCTCGATGGGCTCACGAGCGGGCTTGTTAAGGTAGGAGTCCTCGGCGTAAAGGGCCATGGCGTGACCGATGAACTCGGAAGTCCAGGCATCGAGGCCGAAGATATCGTACGCCTCCTTCATTGTGTTCTGGTCCAAGTTCAGACCTGTGTGGAGTCAGCCTCGGCGCCGTTGCAGCGGCAATCTTGGTGTTGGTCGTACCTTTTTTGTGGGTGGAAGGGTCATCCTCCTTGTAGCTGGCAATGAACTGCAAGAAATTCTGCATGTAATACTTCTGCATGGCAGAAACGAGTGGGGAAGTGACGGCCTGGCCACGTGTCGAGGGGACCCTGCTGGGCACACCCTTCTTGACGACGAAACTACCGTGAACGGAAAGGAGGTCGATGTACTGGGTAACACCAGTTTGGTGAAGAATCCGGGTCAACTCTCCATCGGCCATGAGGAACTTGGGAGTCAACGAGATGTGCCACTGGTTCCAAGCACGGGCATCTTTTCCGAACACCTCAGGAGGGTTCGGCCCGACTTGCTCGGGCCTTGGGGCCTTAGGGGCGGGCTTGTAGTTGTCGTCGCCTGCCGCCTTTGCAGCAGCCCGGCGCTTCTCCTCGGACTCGCGTTCCTCGTTCTCGAGCCTTTCGATCTCCTTCTTGCGCTCCTCCTCCTTTCGGCGCTGTTCCTCGGTCCATCTGAACTTCTTCCACATCTGGGATTGGGGATGTCAGCAGCTTATGGGTGGACAATCTACGCAACGAGGCAACTGACATCGAACATGTTCAAGCTTGCGCTCTCACTGCGGTGACAGTAGTCAGCTTAAGCTCCCTTCAATCACACCATTATCGAAAGGGGATGAACATACCCGCCATAATAGGAGTTGGCATCGATGTTGAGCACCTTCTTGCCTTCAGAACCGAAAACACTGCAATGAAAACATCAATTACTCTGTGGATAGAATCACTGTTCGATGGAGTTGAAGAAGTACCCAGACAGAATACATTCCGTCAAACCTGAAGTTGGCCGTCATGTTAGCTCAATCTCGGCGTTCAACGTGAGGGGAAGCTCCTGACCGGTTCCGACAACGACGACGTCGTACTCCTCGTTGAGATCTTCAGCCATTGTTGATAGAAGCGGGTTTTTGGAGATAAGATTGAGTTGATGACTTGCTGGATAGAGGGATGGAGTTCGTGTATGGGTTGGGAGGGAGATGATGGGAAGGGGGATTGAAGAAACGGGCAGAGAGCGGAGACAGGACAAATGCCAGCGCTCAGGCACAGGTCGGAGGCGGAAAGGTGGGGTTGCTGTTTAGAGCAGAATCCACGCCTTCCCTGTTTTGCTTCTTGGCAGCGCACCAGCCACCCAAGACAACAGCACCCGTCTAACCAACACAGGCGAAGTATCACCACCTGCGGAAATGAATGGGCGGAAACCCCAACGTCTTTTGGGCTACGTGCAGACCGAGGTCGACTAGTCCCGTGTGGCAGATTAGCGATCCGACCACATCACCTTCATACTCGTCAGAGCTGTGATATGCGAGAACTCGTTGGCTAGATGCTGGCAGTAGCAATTCGCACGGTGCACTCCGTGACTGCTCAATGGGTGCTGTCTATGCGGCTGGGGACAATAGCGGCGGTGATGGCGGAGGGAGGGCCCCATCGATTGACAACCACCATCCTCTAGCCCGAGAAGGGGTTATTTAGCTACAGACTTAGCCATTATTTTTTGGAAATTTGTGGCAAAATCAAATCACATAAATTAATCGTATTTTGCCACCCTAAGTCTCGACAACCACGACGGACCGGCCAGAGGAGAAGGAGACGGGAAAAAAAACTGTGCTCGAACCCTCAGCATGGGACCCGGTCTCAGTGAGTCTCGAGAAAACAACGCCGCAAGACCGTCGTCACGTTGTGCTACGACAAAGAATTAGGGCATGCCGACGATACAGCCTCGCTCAGCTTGACTGTGGAGATATCGAGCGTAGGATAGCCTTGTTATAGCTACGCGGACAGCTCCCCAATAGCTACCTGTCTGCCGGAGTCCTCACGGCGGATGCTCAGGAGGTCGTGTGGTTTGAGAGACCCACCGTCTTCAGGGTATCTTCCTAGGTATCCAATCACTCAGCTCGACTAACCTTAAAGACCCCTTCAGGGTCAGCTCGTCTCGACGGCCGAAGAGCTGGAGTGACGCGGCACGGGATCCAATGGGGAGCTGGTAATGACACCAAACGGCATATATACGGTGATTCCTGGGAACAGTCTGCATGCGACCTTAAACCGGTCCCGTCCATCGTCCTCCCCTGGACAGTCGGGATATGGATTGGTCGATTGCATACGGCTGCGGCAAGACCGATTGATAGATTATTAGGGCTTGCTGTATGATAGGGTTTTATTTTCCCGCTGGCTTACTGATTAATATATACAAAAGACAGTCTAGATATCATACGATACTTGCTGCGGACACTAGAATAGCTACGTGGTAATTGCGCTACTCTATGTAGAGACACCCCAACTCCCTTACTTGCCCCCATTCTTGTACCGTATCATGCTCAGCCCATCGAACGCCGGAACGATCACGCTTTCCAGCTCCTGATGTTCCACCACAAAACGATTAAACGCATCGAGGTGCCGTGCTCGAACCACCTGCTTCTGACTGCTCGCCGCCGGATTGTTCTCGGTGTTTGCAACGAGCCCACGATTCAGCGTGTTATCCGCAAAGATCACGCCATTGGGTGCCAGAAGCTTCAGCTCGAGCACTTGCAGAAGGTACCCGATGTACCCCTCCTTGTCGGCGTCGATGAAGACCAAGTCGAACTGTTGCCCGGCGAGGGTCAAGATCCTACGTGAAGAGTGTTAGGGAGGATAGGAGGGGGAGGAGAAATGGTGGAGGAACTCACGTTTCGCTTGCTCTGCCTCTGATCAGCCTGATCACTTTGCTCGTGTCCTTCTGTGCGAAGGTGGACTCGGCGTAGGTGGTGGCTGCGTAGTCTAGGTCGAGGGTTACGACCTGGCGATGCATGTAAGAACGGTGGTCTGCGGGGTCCTAACTGCACGGAGATCACCATACCTCACAGTCGGGATGGTCACTCACGGCACAGGCCCAGGCGAGTGCCGAGTAGCCAGTGAAGCAGCCGATCTCGAGGACTACATACTCGGAACTTTCAGTCAGCGTCCCTACCATAGCCCGACCCGGAGCCCCATCTACCCTTCTTGACGCCGTGCATCTTCGCAATGAACACCATGAATTGCGCCTACGGATCGTCAGCCCGGCCATTCTCGAATCCGCACATCCAAAAGACGACTTACCTGGAGAGTATTGATCATCATAGTCGGGTCCAGGCCCTCCCGCTGCGCGAACTCCAGCGTGTCATTGCAGTGCTGGTTGATGGTCTCACCGAGATCGGTGGAGTTGGCAATGGCATAGTCAATCACAGCCACGGTGACCTTGGGGTTGGGGAAGAGCTCGGTGGGGATGTGCATTGCGTGGAGGCTTGAGAGTGCGAGGGGGAAGAAAATCGGCTTCGACGAGCTGAGGAGCTCTGTATATAAGCACTTGCCTTCCCGGACCCCACTCAGCTACATAATCGTCCACGGCAGCCTGGCCGGTGATTGGTCGGGCGTGAACGACGGGACGCACTTTCGTGGGGGGATATGTACCGGCTCGTTGTGGCGCGCCACGGCGGCACAGTGGAGACGGCGTCTAAGTGCATGGACGGGGATTCAGAATACGGGCCCTGTTACGTCCGCGACCACATATCTCTCCATCACCGCACTGGTGGAATTTCTCCAGGCCTTAAACATTCGTCGATAGATGATTGACCCGGGAGCCGGGACCGTAACTACTCCGCATCGATGGATAAGTCGATTAAGACTGACCGCCCGCCCCTCGCAGATTGCGCATGACGGACGGCAAACAAGACAGCCGCTGGGATTTCCAATATCCCAAAGAAGCAGTTGGGGCAGTTCAACAGATGTTGGGATCGATGTGTGTCTGTTCCAATCCTCCATTCATGGACATGGCTGACCCGATGGCAGCGCTCTTCGTTCTTCGGCCAGTATCCGAGAATGCACGCCGCTCCTGCTTCCTCGGGTTGCTTGCTCGGTATGCAGTATCGAGAGCCTAGTATTTATTTGCCGGAATAGACACCACGGCCAAGTGATGCGGCTTATAACTACTTCACACAACGTGTGGGTGTATCATTACGTCTTCACGGAGTTTCACACAGATTGGCCACGGACTCACTGTCAACTGGCCATCACAGTCCTTGCTCCCGAGGATCGGAGTTCTCGGGGGGGAACCTGGCGCAGTTTGGCGGGGCTCCGCGAGAACCTTGGATAGGCTCCATATACACCATACGTTGCACGTTAGGAATGGTACTCGGGGGCCATGTGGCTTTCCTGCTATGGTGACCGCCTCGCCGGACCGTGCGATAGAGATACCCTTAAACCACTGTCAATCGGTCTAGAGAACTTCGACTGCAGACCAGAAGGGATGAGAAGAAATCTTGATGGCTTTGGGTTGCTAAGTACGACACAGACTCCCAGAGGCCCGTCTCAGTCCACGACCACCATCGCCTGGAGTCACATTCTCTACTATACACACACTCTCGATCTGCACGGTCCAAACCTGATCTGGGCAATGTTTACGAAGGCTGGGTCAGTCCTTCCGTTCCTTGGTCTTGGTATGTTTCTCGGATATTATTGAAAAGACACGTCCTGACACCTTAGCAGTAGCCGCGGTGACCACCAAATCACCTTCGACACCAGACACGGACTCAACCACGGGCATCGCCTCCTAGACGTTGCAGTCCGCTCGTGAGGGCTTTTCCTTCGGCATTGCGGTGCCGGAATCGCCCACTAACGAATTTACCTGGTGACTGGTTTGCCAACCCCCAGCCATGACAAACCCTTTCACCGCATGATCCAACAACGGCAAGATCGTTAGGGCCTTTCGTATGGCCGGACGCCCCCCCGCCATCAGTCCATCCCCCGCTGACGTCCAGCAGCTCATACTCCCTACCTACCGCCTACACCTCGACCACTTCGGAGCCGACGCACTGGATGCCGGCGCTCATGTACAAGAACTGCCACACGCGGTCGACGTCGACGGGCTCGACGGGCGGCTTCGATCTGGCCACCGATACCACACACACCGACGCACGCCGCCGACCCCGATAGCTCTATTCCCAAGCACACCTCTCTTGGCCAGTTTGGGATGTTGCTGGCCAGCGCCAGGAGAGCCGACTATAACTCGTGGAAGTCGTGTGCCGGCGCCGGTGGCGCAGAATCGAGTGCGGGCTACCGCTACTTTACTGGTAGAGACTTTGGTGCCTGTCGTTAGGACGAAAACGGACGCTGCACCGGCAGTACCAACCGTGCACACCAACCCAACAGCGACCAGCATCCCAACAGATTCGACCGCAACACCAGCCGATCCGACAGCACCAATCGATACTCCGCTGCCCGTCACAACCAACGTGCCAGCAACGCCCACGACGGCCGACTCGACCGCCACCGCCATTCCCACCGGCGTCACCGCTGCACCAGCCGACCCAACCGCCACAAACACACCGACCTGTGGCACCGGCAGGGGCCTACCGCAGTACCCCCAGCGCGGCGGCAAGTCGCACACGGGCCCGATGGAGTGCGCGACGCCGCTCGCATGCGTGCTGTCGAGTGGTGCCTCCCTCCCCCGCTTCTCTTGTCAGTCGCTGACCAGTTGTTGATGATGTCCCATTAATCGCGTACGACCTTATTAAATGGATCCTTCCTCTCTCCGTTTCTTCCCGCGCCTCGGCCCACGGGATCTTCTGCGGTTTCCACCGTGGACAGCTCTTGAACAAGTGTTCCCTTGTCTGGGTATTGTGCGGGCACCACCAGCACTGAGCGGAGGTCTGACCCCACCCACTGGAGCTATTGTTTTCAGCTGGTAGAACCAGCCAGCCAACCTCTCTGCGCTACTAGCTACCACTTTATTCGAGTGCTTCTTGTCCGGCATCCTGTGCTCCCTGGCTGTGGTGCGGCCCTCAGCACACTTCTTCTCAGAGATCTCCCTTCTGAGGCGGGGGCACAGGCCGTCTGCCGTACCAGTCCGCGCAGTGTAGCCACTCGACTCCGCGGACATCAGGCTTTTCCGCCGCAAGCGTCGCCCACTCATCGGTCTTCCGCGGCTGCAGACATCTCTTCGTAGTAGTCATGCTCCTATCTGCAGCGCTGCACTGCGCTTCCTGTTATGACGAAAAGCGCACCATTGCCGTACTATGCGCGTACTGGATCATCGCGTTTCACTCACCTTGGGCTGTCACGTGACTCTCTCGGGACCGAAGTACTACGACCACGCAAGATACGAAGGCCGTGACACTTACGCCTTTACTAATGACAAAACACGCTTCAAGTTTAGAGACAACGTTTTTTGAGTGGTGATATTAGCCGAGGGACGATGTTTATATCACGTGCGACCTAGTAAATTTTCCCATTTACAGATGGGCCAGCCTGTCGGTCCGCAGACGAATCTGCCCGCCAGGCTGGAACATATACAATGCTAAGAACAAGTAAGCTATTTTCCTTGGCGCTCGTCGTCCGGAAGATATCTACATGCCGTGACACCTGTCGTCAGAAAGACACCTGCCCTGGCACTCGTCGTCTGAACGCCGTGTGCCTTGGCGCGCTTCGTCGCGAAAGCTATTCGCCTTGACACTCCTCGTTCGGAATGCCAATGCGCTGCCCATCTTCGTCTATGTATGTATGTACTCTGTAGTACGCATTTGCTTGTGCGTCTTGCGTTGGGAGCGGTATGTGCGCTGACAAGCGTCGTTCAGAACGCGAACATCTACCTTGCCAGGCTGCGTCCGGAGCCACTTGACGTTGCCGACGCATATGGTACCCCCCTTAATGCTTAATGCGTCCAGATGGAGCGTCTGCGTTGTTCGTGCTTGTCGGCTCCGTTCTTCGTACTTCGGTGATGCTCAGCGCTGTCCGGCGTTGATGTCTGTTCCGTTCTTCGTGCTTCCTTGACGATTTGCACGAACCGTTCCCGGTCTCACCCCCCCCACAAAAAAACCTCCAGAGCCTCAGCCGAGATCCTGCCCTCTCCTGGGATTACTGGATTTGCCGTCGCGCTCATGAGCGAGCCAACTATTTAGCTGTTCGAAGTTGATCGTGGTCTGTTGCAGAGTGGTATGTTATGTTACACCCGGCGCCTGTGAGTGATGGACGGTGTTCGGATGTTACCACGACCGGTGTTACGTAAGGTAGATAACCAGATCAGCTACGTTACAAAGTATCTACCAGGTAATTCTGTGTCTGAGTATGAGTGTCAGGGCCAACAAAATAAGAAAGCGAGAAAGCAATCCCCCAGACTGCGACGACGACTTCTGTAGGAGCTATGGCGTGAAGCACTCGTGGTAGCAAGGCCATCCTCTATGCGCCAACTGGCCGCCGGTAAATATGTAAAATATTTATGGAGATGGTAAAGAAAGCACGCCCAAGTTAATGGCAACGTGATATAACTATATTCGTTCGCGTAAGAGAGTGTGTACTCGCATCTCGCCAGACAAATACTTCAATAGCGATAGACCCCCCCCTTTTTTTTTCTCCACCCTCCGATCCATGCACAACAAAAACCCCCCCACTAGGCAACCTGTGCCATAGTTGGTCTCTCCGTGTACGAGTTCTCACTAGCGGCGCCACCAAGTTTGCGGCCGTCCCAAGCGCGCCAGTGTTTCTCGGTCATATTCCTCATCCGCATCTCATGGTTCCTCTCCCGCATGAGTACGAATATCATCTGGAACGTGATGAGCATCAGGACACTGTCTCGCCGATTAGCCGTCTCCGTCCCTCTCTCCCACACACACACACTCTCTCTCGGTCTAAGGGTAGAGTTACCACTGCACAACGGCCAACCCAAACACAGCGCGGAGGCTGGTACACTCCCCGCGCTCACCGCCGTCGTCGTCGCGGCGCGCCATCATCATGGCCATACCGTCGTCGCCACGGGCGCCGCCTTCGCCGCTCAGCCACTGGTCGCAGCGGTAGCTCGCGGTCACGCCGCGCGTCATGATGGCCGTCACCACGAAGCCGCAGAAACACGCCAGGTCGCAGATCGCAAGCCATGTGCGCTCGTGCGCCAGAAAAGTGAACACCGCGCCCGACAGCGCTTGCACTATCGATACTGATGTCTGTCCCCGGGTTAGCGCGGTGGACGGCGGGGCGGGGAGGAGAGAGAGGGGGAGGTACGAAGGCGAGCAGCAGGATCAGCTCCGGCCTCGGTGTCCCGCTGTAGGATGTCGACAGCAGCCGCACGAACACGCCCGCGATCACAAGCGAGAGGAGAACCTGCAGACCGCGGAGGGCCAGCGTCGCGTAGAGCTTTCGGAAGCCCCTGCCCTTGCGGACGGAGGAGGAGGAGGATGTTGTTATCGATTTCACGCTCATTGTGTCCGCTTGTTTTTTTTTTCTTTCTCGCTGTCGGGTTCTGTCGGAGGCTGGTGATATCGTGCGAAGCGGAGTGGAGCGAAGTGAAATACGACGCCTGCGCCGAGCTGTGGTGAAAAGAAAGGCAGGCGCTGCGATGAAAAGACGAGAACGGGGTTTGGATATATATCCTCCAGCTCCGAGCCCGCTCCGCACAGGAGCGTCGCGGTTCTTTAAGTGGCGCGCTCGCCAGACTCGCCCCTTCCCTTCCGCTTCCCCCCCGTTCCATCGTGAAACACTCTCAGGGGGCTCAGTCGCTGTCGCTGGGCCAGTCAGAAGCCGCGCTCTCTTCCCTTCTCTTCCTGCAGCTGCAGATCGTGCGCGGGGGGAAGGGGAGAGGGGATGACCTGCATATCTATGTACCGATCACACAACATCGTGGCCGTCCCATCCATCGCAGATAGGTGCATCATACGCCGCACATCCGACAGACAGGAACGCATTTTCTCGTGTTGACCGTGGACCCTGAATCCTGAAGCTGCCTTACGTTTTCCGTTTCATCTTTTCTTTGGCATTTTCGGCTTGGCGTCGCGATCGTCGTGATCGTCAGTTGGTGGCTGGTGCGGATTTCCCCAGCCGGACGTGGGCGTGGCGACTGGGCGGGCGGCTGCAACGTGCCCACAGCTCCCCCGTCAGCCCCGCAACTGCCCGCGTTTCGGATTAATACCAAGCCGCGCCGCCCGCCCCGCGTAGATACATAGATACATACCTGCGTCGGCAAAGGGGGCTGCCAGCTGGCTCTGTCGAAGATAACTGACGTCACTGCGATAGTTCGGCCAACGCTGCGGTTCGCAAGAGATGTGTGCATCCGTCCAGATTTTTTTTGTTTAATCATCAAGCGCATCCGTCCAGAGTGGCGGACGGCGAGCCACAGCAGCATCGCCGCAACCGGCGCGGAAGATCGTTGTTCCACTCGCAGTCACCCCGGCGTCTTGTGAGTATCACAGATAGATGAGTATCTATCACGGGCATAGATATGCACCCATTCCATGCCATGCAACAGCAGCTGACTAATCGAGCGCTAGACACTCTGCGCCCTGTAGCGACCGGCCCAGGCCAACGACAATCGTGCTCCTTCCATATGGTGGGTACTAGCGTCTTCCACCCCGCTATATCGAGTCCCATTTTCACCCGCAATCTCTCCGGTAGCGTCCTTTGGCGGACAGAGGAAAAGGATAAAGGAAAAGGAAAAGAAAAAAAAAAGGAAAAAAATGCTGCGTCTCCTCCCGATCCCCCAGCACTCTCGCCACGGCCGTCCTGAATGGCACTCGACAACCCGCTCCCCCTCTCCCGCTCCGCTCCCGCGCGGCCGTTCGTGCTTGCGGCGGTAGCGGGCAAGGGACTGGCCCTTCTCGCGACGTCTTCCATCGCGGCGGGAACGCACCTCTTCAGCGAGGCACCGATACTCCTCCTCACGCGCTCCTCCTCCCACGCCCTTCCGCAGGCGGCGCGGGTTCTCGCTGGGTTCTCGCAGCTCGCCGCGGTCCCACGGGCGGCGCTGCTGGCGCTGTGCTCGAACCTTCCCGCCGTCCCAGCGGCAGACGACGAGTGCACGGCGCTCGCGGTCTGGAAGGCGAACAACTTCTGTCTCGACGCCGGCGGCACCACGAATGCCGTCTTCGCGCTCGCCGCGAGGATCAACCATGCCTGCGTCGGCGGCGAGAACTGTCGCTGGACCTGGGTGCGGAACGAGACCCAGGGAGGAGAGCGCGGAGGGGAGATACAGTTCTGGTCCGAGAGGGATATCGTGGTGCGTCCTGGCTTGTCGATGTGTGGTTGCTTGCGCGGGCGGGCTGGCTGGCTGGCTGGCTGACTAACCGACGAAAGCAGGCCGGCGAGGAATTGACGCACTGCTACCGCCCCGACTGGAGGATGGGAACGGCCAACAGACGCAAGGCGCTGCGGGACGAGTACGGCTTCGACTGCCGATGCAGCACATGTCTGGCGCCGGAACTCGACGACTAACGCCCCCTATTCCCCCTTCCTTCCTTCCTTCCTTCCTTTCATGCTGCGCTATTTCCAGTTCCTGATATATCCAGTCATTACGCAGCATATGTACAAGTCGGGTGGATAAATCTACGTAGATACTCCCAGCCCCCCCCCAGAGCGTCCTAAGCGTGCAAAGGCTTGAGTGCGACACCCCCAAGTCTCTTCGAAAAGCGAAGGATGCGTACTCAGTATCCACGGTGGACCATAGTACCCAGAACGCTTTGAAGTTCATGTTTGCGTTGGGAGTTGGACCTATCCTTCTCGGATTGGGATCGGCAGAGCCGCTAAAGCTATCCAGCCCTCGTTCTGTACATACATATGTAGCCTGTGTCAACGCTCCGAGACTTTTCCCCCCAAAATCCACTATTATGTACGCCGCCGAGGACAAGGAGGGGGCCGGGGGGGGGGGGGGCGGAGGATCGGCAGCTCGGAGAATGCTAACCAGTTATATCGTCTCGAGGCCTGGAGAGAGTGTAGTTCGGTAGAGGATTGACGTCACGAGCGCTAACTAAGCCGGACACGGAGCTCCAAGGGAAGTGATGGCGATCAGTTACATACATATATGTATATAATGTAGATATCGCTTGTTTGCATTTCAGGGCCCATTCGGCGCCATCATAGCATACATTGGGGGGGGGGGGTGATGACATTGGAGTTTGAGTTTTTTTTTTTAATTCCTGATTCCCCTTTTTAGCAGAGTATGGACATTATTAGAGGGCGAAGCGGTTT
>Ga0307516_10001793_pt1 | contig 29457 bp, 48 predicted proteins | sample 19_EM_MG_FD_203310 | JGI IMG/M metagenome (GOLD analysis project Ga0307516, IMG submission 203310) | Populus trichocarpa ectomycorrhiza microbial communities from riparian zone in the Pacific Northwest, United States - 19_EM | ecosystem: Host-associated > Plants > Roots > Unclassified | place... | reverse complement strand
CCCCAAGATCTGAACGCGCTTTCCAAACTCACCTTGTTATACAACCCGCTCCCCTCAGGGTCCGCCAATACGATCCGAACGTCCTGCTTTACGGACTTTAGGAAATTTCCGATCCCAGAAATAGTCCCGCCTGTGCCTGCCAAGGTTTAGAGGGTTAGCTTATTTTCGTTGGTTCGCGTTCGTGTCTGACAGGAAGGTGGAACGGATAAAGGCGCGTAACACAGTTGTTTGGTACATACGCCATGGGACCAAAAACGTTAGCGCGATCTGGGGGAGAAATTCGAACTTGGGACGTTTGTTCGAAGGGGTGTGAGAATGGGAAGGGATCGACATTGTCCAGAGATACCGTGGTCACCGGTCGAGCGACCGCACAGTTGGATACCCGCCGTGTGAAAAGGGAACGAGAGGGAAAGGACTCACCCGCCCCAGCAACAAATGCATCGACCCTTCCGTTCGTCTGACGCCAGATCTCAGGACCGGTTCCTTCGAAATGTGCATCGAAATTGCTCCGGTTCTGTAGAATAGGTTCGGAAAAAGATCCGAGGCAAAGAGTTGAGCATCGCGTGTACCCAACGTTCCCCCCAACTGCGCATCAACGCAGACCACGACGACCAAAAGGAATGCGGGGTTATCGGCTCGGTGTCGGGTTTACGTGAACGTGGGAAACCCGAGTAGCGCGACGAGCTTGCCTTTTTTGGGTAGGGACCGTGACCGGCGCAACATTGACCGGAGCGCCCGCGAGCTCCGCCATGGATCCCGTGTGCGCAATATGCCGAGCACGGTCCCAGGACCCAGGTACCTCTCGTAAGCCCCGTCGCACTTAGACACCGGATGCAAAAACCCCGCTGCGAACGTAAAAGGCGACCGGGATTTACCGCAAACGACCGAGTGACAGACGGGTGTCGGTAAACCGGCACCAAACCAAACAGCGGTGGACGGCAAAGATATCACAAACAGAGATCGGGACAGAGGTTCGATGCCACGCCGGTGAACGCGTAAAACTCCATACCCTGGACGTAAAAAAAGTCCCCGGGCGGAAGAAAGCGAACGCGTGGCCAACACACCCTGTGGCCGATTGGAGCATGTCACAGATCGTACGACCCAACGCACGTAAAAACGCACGGGATCATCCGGGCGGGGCAAACGAGTTGTGGAGAGAAAAAAACACACCTCGAATTGGTCAGCGAAGAAACCCCTTGGCGAGAGCTCGAGCTTGGCGCTGTTGTCTGGACGATCAACGCCGTCTCCTCGTGGGGGGGCTAGGTCCATCGTTGTCGTAACCAATACAGATTCTGTGTTTTGAATGAGATGATGGTTCGGCGGATCTTTCGCACCAAGTTTGCCAAAGTTTGCGGCGTATTGACGGGCAAGGTTCTGTCGAACGCGGTTCTCGAGGTCAGCTCCGTCCGCACCCGTGGTCATGAGAACATCGTACCACGTACTAAAACCCAAGGGGATGCGAATTTCAGCACGCGGTTTCCCGGGCGGGCAGGGACGAGACCGCCCGAGAGGAGGAGGACGCACGTGTTTGGTGTTGATGATACTTGCGGGGCGAACGCGCTCGACTGTTGCGCCTAAACAGCTCAGAGCATTCACTTTCTCAAGTGCGACGTCGTCCGGCATGATGATTGCTGTTTGCGTGCGGTTGCTCAGAGAGTGGGGTTATTCTAGCATCCGATTCCACGCACTCGCATCATACCCGCTACGAGATGTGTGAATGGGTGTATTTGGGCGGGGATCTGGCGAACACACCGGGCCTTTGCTATTGTTGCGATAGATATCCCGGTGGATCCGACGGTCCCCTCAAAAATCCGTGATCCAGTGTGTGGGTGGATGAGACCTTGCCTTTCCGCATCCTCGATAACTGACAAAGCGTGAGTGTACCGTCTCAGAAATATCCCGGCTTGACCAACTTCTCAAAGCGACACGGTCTTTGACGCTTCCCCCCGGATTCAAGAACTGGTTTGAGAATATGTCAGGGCTCAGACAATCAAGATGTACCCTCCAATCACAACCTCTGCCTTTCCAAGAATGTTCACACCCAAAGCCTCGCTCAGGGAGTTTATCCTTATCAAGGGGGTGTTTCCTGAGGCAACAGGTCAGTTCGTCTGCAAAGCCACCAAAGTAAATCAGTCGACCGATCAAGCCCGTAACGCCCTGAAGTATCTCATCGCTCCTCAGTTCAATCGGACGTGGTTTGAACCTGGACAGGATCTCGCGTTGCCGTTTCTCCCGGGAGTAGAGAACGAAAGAGGTCGCGGTGAGAGAGAAGGAAAAGCCGAGAAGGACTCCGTAGACCAAGAACCGGACGTTCGCGGTGTTTTGTGGTTTGAACCAGGAGAGTACAAGCCTTTGCAGGCCGTCCAAGCGGAGAGAAGCTGGCCAAGATCCCATCTTTACGCGAGGCGAACTTCCCAACGGAAACTGTGAGGTGACCGTGATGGGCAACGCGGATTTGCCACCAGTTTGTTTGGCAAGGGCCTCTGAACCAAACAACCTCCTCGCAAGATTTTCAGGGCAGATGCCTTACAGTCACCACTCTCATTCTGGCGAATTCTGCAAGCACGCGGTAGGCACTTTGGAGGAGGCGGTAGCGGAGGCGATCAGACGGGGTTTTCGAGTGTTTGGCTTATCGGAGCACGTCCCGCGTTACAGAACCTCAGATCTCTACCCGGAGGAGGTAGGAGGAACGGACTGTTGACCCCGCCTGGAAATGTGCGATAACGAGTTCCTAGAATGGCCTCACGCCGGAAGATCTCACGGAGCAATTCGAAAGATACATCGATGAAGCTCATCGACTCAAATTGGCTTATCAAGACAAAATAACTCTCCTCGTGGGGCTCGAAACGGAGTACATTACGTCGGTGGACCTCGACAACTTGGAGGGCCTGTTGGAGCGGTTTGGAGAGAAGATTGAATACATCGTTGGATCCGTGCACCACGTTCGGGGGACCCCAATCGACTTTGACCTCGCCACCTTCCAATCCTGCCTTGAAAGTTTCCACGGAGAGACCGAACGCGATAGGATGGAGGAGTTTTTGTGTGCGTATTTTGATGCCCAATACGTGGTGTTGGAGCGATTCCGCCCGGAGATCGTTGGTCATATCGACCTGTGTCGATTATACAACCCCCGCCTGCTGTTCTCGGACTACTTGAGAGCGGAAGAGAAGCTGGAGAGGAACATACGGTTTGCTGTAGATTATGGGGCGCTCTTCGAGGTCAGCGCGGCGCCCTTTCGAAAGGGATGGGATACAGGGTACCCAGGGAAAGACGCCCTAGAGGTGGGGCCATCAGTCAAAGGCACTCAGTAGGCTGTTTCTAATCCTGTCCACAGATGATCGTCAACCACGGGGGCAAACTTGGCCTCTCAGACGACAGCCATGGGAAACAGGCCGTTGGGCTGAACTATGACCGATTGGCTGACTATCTTAGGATCTCGGGCATCACGGAACTATACCACCTGGAAGGGTGTGAGCGGGGAGGAGGTGCGAGGAAGGTGCGCCCGGTGTTGGTAAAGGGGGAGTGGGGAAGCGACCCGTTCTGGGATCATTGACTGCGGTGGCCGCCGGGGTCGCCAGGGTCACCCGCCAAGTCGCTGAAGAGTGAACGCTCTCTCGAGTTCCAAGAGGCTCAGGCTCTGATGACATAGCCATGGTGATAACAGCTACTTACATACGCTCGAAAAAGATGGGGCTGTGAGCAGAGGGGGGAAGGGTGGAGCCGATTGACCGACCCGAGCTTATTTCTCACACACGCTTCCTTCCTTTCTCCACCTCCGTTCCCTCCCCCGGTCCCTCTCTCATTATGATTCCTCTCTACCTGTCCCTGGTGGCGTTATCATGTCTCAGCTTTGCTGGCGCAGAGCCTTTCCACATCCCTCTCGTGAGGAAGCGCGGCGACCCTCTCACAGTCGATGAATGGGGTGTTGCTGCGGACGCCCTGAGATATAAGTATGGCTACCCTCCCTCCTCGCCCTTGAAACGCCAGAATACCGCCGCCATCTCAGTCATCAACCAGGTCTGCCCCCGCTCCACCCAGTAAATCCCCGCCCACCTTGACAGTCACCCACAGAACCGCGACACCAGTTACCTGGGTGTTGTCCAGATCGGGACACCGTACGTCCAACTCCCCTCACCAACTCACATTTCCAGCGCTCATAACTCAAACCCTCAACCAGTGCTCAATCTTTCAACGTCGTCCTTGACACCGGCTCTTCAGACTTGTGGGTCACTGGTACGAACTGTACCACCTGCGCCCGGAACACCCCAACCTTCAACAGTGGCACTTCAAGTAGCTTCCAAGCCGCCTCAAACAACGGCCAACCAGTCCGAGTGACAATCACATATGGTTCCGGTGCCGTCGCCGGTAGTCTCGCCCGGGACACCGTGGCTATGGGCGGTTTCCAGGTTCCACGCCAGCCTTGGCTGCTGGTCGATCAGACCTCTGCCAGCCTTTTAGACGGTTCTAACGCCGGTATCATGGGTCTTGCCTTTGAAACCATCGCCAACACCGGGGCCACCCCGTTCTGGCAGACCCTTGCCCAAGGCAATCAATTGACGACCCCAGAAATGAGTTTCTGGTTTACCCGACTCCAGGGCGATACAAATGCCCAGGAGGAAGAGTTCGGCGGTGTCTTTACCCTAGGTGGTCAGAACAAGACCCTGTACACAGGAGATGTCGAGTTCCTCCCACTTGTCACCAACGCTGGACGCCAGACCTACTGGCTTCTCACTGTGTCGGGTATGTTCCAAATTTGCACTTGCCTTGTGCTCCGATTTTCTCACGCACGTGCCTAGGGATCACGGTCAACAAGAAACACGTCGTCTTGCCGTCTGGTGGCGTCGCGGCTATTGACACTGGTACAACGCTTGTTGGTGGCCCTGCGGCCGCCGTTTCAGCCATCTATGCCCAGATTCCCAATTCCCAGCCGCTGGGCGGTAATCTCGCTGGCTTTTATGGATTCCGTACGTTCGTGTTTCTGTTAGCCAAGTCTCTTTTTGACATCCTGTTTACTCAGCTTGCGATACCACAATCGTTGTCACCATGGCTTTCGGTGGGAAATCTTGGCCCATCAATGCCAAGGATATGAATCTCGGACGGGTCAGCTCCGGTTCATCTATTTGTGCCGGTGGAATCTTCGATCTGAACGCCGGCTCGAGTATTGGCGAGGGTGGAGGCAACCCCACCTGGGTCGTCGGGGCCACTTTCCTCAAGAACGTCTACTCTGTCTTCCGTCAGCAACCCGCCGGGATTGGTTTCGCTGAACTGAGCACCACCGCCGGCGGCTCTTCGGGTGAGTGTCGTACCCTGGCCAGTCCCCTTTACCGGGAATTTGTGCCCCGTGGCAGATGATTTCAACTGATTAAGGCTCCCCACCTGTCGTTACTCTCTCTTCTACTTCCACATCCCCTCGTTCTTCAGGCACTCCATCTGGAAACGGAAACGGCAGCAACGGCAGTGGCAACGGTTCCACAGGTACTAATGGTGAGAAGCACGTTCAATTCTACGCCGGCGCGGCTGATGTCAAATCCTCCTGCAGCTGCGGCTTCATTCAAGATTTCATCCGTGATGCTTCTGACAGCCGTCGCCACTCTGTTCGCTTACTTGTTCTAAGCAACGCTCAGTCAGCCCTTTTACGGTTGACCCAAATGGACTTACATCCCTTTAGCCAATCTGTCATCGGTTTCACCATATCCTGCTGTTGCTCACCCTCTGCATTAATCTCCTGTCGTTAATTTGGTTGTTGTTGCTCGCTCTATCCCTTCATGCGTTTTTCGTGCGTACCTGATCTACACACCTCTATCCACAACCGCGATCTCTATGACATACCCACACCCTCTTAAGTACGCATCGTTTGACCATCCTTCCGCACAGTTTTACTTCGGCTCGGGCTTTGGGACACTTTACGAACACATACGCACCTAGTAGAAGGCTTTTTCTCTGCACAACCTACGCTCCCGATACTTGTGTTGCTGATTTGTGGGTTTCCGTATGTGTATCACAGCGAATTCGAAATACTGAACGTGGAGACTGGAACACGAATATATCTAGTGTACATATTGGGTGGATCGTCGGCCGTCACATCAATGAAGGCGCAAAGCCCGGGATCTAGGAACGGGGATCTCCAATAACTGTTTCACAGCGGTGGATCGTCCCAACCTTCGATCGGGAAGCGATCACGATCTTCGAAAGCGGGGGTAAATCAGTAAAAAGGATCTGCCGTCTGTAGTTGGGCTGTTAGGAGGGAGGGAAGAGCTCACACGATCGTTGCTACGATCCGGCGAGAGTGAGGAATGTGTCTAAATTCCGTCAGGTAAACGCCTGGAGATGCAGTGGGGTTGTGGTCATCAGCGTAACAGAGGCGGCAGCAGTAGAATGAAAACCAACCTTGCCAGGTACCGAGGTTAAGTTCTCCATTGGTAATCGGAATAGAAATCGTCGAACCCAGGAGAGAAGCCTTCGTGTGGGAGACACTATCGCATCGTGGATGCGAACGCTGGTTTGAACTTTAAATACGGTCGATGCTACCGCGCCACTTACGAGTCGCTGGATAGGAGGAAAGTCAGAGACGTGGGGAGTGGCTGGTGGGCTGGGGGTGAGAGGCTCACTCGGGACCTTCGTCTGTGTGCAACCAGTTGAGATCTTCGGGTACGATCTTGTCCAGCGCCATATCCATATCTACATTGGGTGAGGACTGGAACGGAGGGGAAGTGGAGGGACATTGTGTACCTTTTCGAACGTCTGAGGGAATGGTTCGTTGAACTCAGCGGGCTGACAGTGATAGAGTGAGGATGCGGTGGACCAGTGGAGACTCACCTGGATCACAGTTTTCGTTAATGGTCAGTGCGGCGGATGTGTGCTGACTAGCTTCCGGTCAGTCGAGCCGCACGCTATGCCTCACAGAGCTAGATGAACACCGAACATGAACAGGAACAACATCCCCGCCTAGAAGATCGTACAAGAATGTTCAGTAGATCCACCTGGAGATCGATGCAGGGCGTAAAGAGGAAAGGCACCTCAACGTCCTCTAAACCATCTCGGATGTTCCTCACTACTTCGTCCGTCACGAGGTGGCAGCCTTTTGCTCGTCTTGAGAGCGTGAATGTCTTTTGCCAGCCCATGATCTGTCTTTCTTTCTTCGAGAGGATTATGTAGTCGATCCCTGGCGTGTGTTGGGTACCAAGGTGTGAATGCTGGGTTGTAGGTCGCAGTCTCCTAGTGGGTGACGATTAATGATGACCGGGGGCAGCGCTATAGGGAACCGATCCCAAGGCAAGTGCGAGATGACGGATCCAGCGAAGCCGATCAGCAGGCGCTCGGGACAACCGACCTCCGTCCAGTGGGGGTGCCTAGTGAAGCGGGCTACGCCAACCTTCAAGTGAACGATTGAATCCCCACTGGCACAATTACCATGCCCTTCGAAGCCGCTCGTGACCTCTCCGCCCGGAGCTTCTGCGGACGCGTTAGCTCCCTCCCCTACCAGAGTTTCGACCGCCTCACTGGAGACCAAAGTGAGTTCGTCCTTACGCAGCGTTGAACGGAGCGTTTACCATCGTGTTGTAAAGTAAACTCGACCTCGAGGTTGTTATCCACAAAGCGGAATGCGACGCGGTCAGTGGACGGGTTACCGTTGGAGGTCCTTTCCTTGTATCGCTGGAGGTTTCCCCGACGACTAAACCACCAACAAAAGCCCGGTTGCTCCACAGACCCGCGTATGGCAGTACTGATGCGAGTTCATGATTTCGACCCCAAAGAATTTACCTTTACCCACATTTGGCGTTTTCTGTCCAGTCATTTGTGCCCACAAATAAACCTTTAGTGACGCGTTCCTAGCCGGAGGGACGTACTGAGCGCCTGTCCCGGATTAGTTCAGAGGCCACGAACCTCGTGCCGCCATGGCGCACGCTCTCCCCTCGCCGCGACACGCCTTATTCCATTGTACCTGTTGCCCGCCGCTTGCGAGGTGGTTCATGGGACGAACGCGTCCTCATTCTCCCCGGAAGGGGGGACGGAAGGTGCCTGTGGAATCATTCGGGACCTCACACACCACGCGATCATCGGCGTGAGGTCGTGACGATGTCCGCGCGTGTTTTGACCTACGTGAAGGCGATCCCGGGCGTTCCTAAACGGCACGTTGAGCGAATTCCGGAGGGTCCGACCATAGCTGGAGTCTATCCAACGAACTGTTTAGGTGAAGAACAAGTACGAGCCTACCGACCGGCGCGGTAACTTCAAAGGCACCTGTGTCAGCCCCAATACCCCACGAGGATTGTCCACAACATCACGAACGGCCGGCTACTCTCGTTGTGGTAGTTACACATCCAGCAGAACTACCCGACACCTGAGTGACCGCCTTACTCCCGCCGACTGGAATTCCTCTCGATTTGCAAGATTTGGCGGGACAGTATTCGATACCCAGGGGTGGTGCTGAGTGGAATGCGACCCACGTGGGGAACTCTCGACGCTACCCTGCAAAAACATCGTGCCGCTCGGTATACCATCCGATGGGTTCGTCTCAGGACAGAAAGTTTAGTACTTCTGAGTTCCATGCTCTCCCAACGAACTGCGGACTCCGTGGAGCCCTGATCCAGCTGTGTGGGGTCGCGCATTCTGCAGGAGTTGCTTACAGCATACGTCTTCGATGTTCACCATATTCGGAGAGTCGAGACTGGGATCTAGGAATGAATGTCTTCAATATTTCGCGGCGACGGATCGCCCTTTGAACCACTGTCGCTACGATCCGGGGAGGGTGTGGGACGCCGATCAGAGTTGCCCCCCCCCCGTCTGGACCCAACCGGTTGGGACCCCCAGATGCAACCCTGTCCAACACCATATCCACATCTGCATCAAGGTAGTGAGCACTGAAACGAAGGGGGGGTGGAGGGACACCGCGTATCTTCTCGAACGTCATGCACTATGCTCAGCGGACTGACAGCGACAAACTGATGGTATGGTGGGCCAGCAGAGGCTTGCCTGGATCACAGTTCTCATTGACTCTGGTCAGTGCTGCTTCCCTCTGACGTGGGGAGGAACAACGTCCCTGCCTAGAAGATTCCGAGACACCGTACAAGAAGGACTGGTAAATCCGTCCGGAGTCCGAAACGGGTATAACGAACAAAGGGTCCTTGACGCCCCGGGTGTCCATCTGTCAAGAGATAGAAACCTTTCTCTCGTTCTGACAGCGCCAATGTCTTCTGCCAGCCGTGAGGCTTCTTCAATTATTCGAGGGGGTTAATCTGCCTCTGGCGTATTCTGAGTGCCAAGGTGTGAGGACCGGATTGCGTGGGTTACGACGACGGAGGATAGCGCTGGATACTCGGTCTGGGAATGCCGATCAGTCAATGTTTCTTGGCCTGAACCCCCACACCCTGAATCACGGCAGGCGCTCGGGGATTGACTGGTAACTATGGTAGTATAGTGCCAGTACCCTCAGCTGGCCCCGGATACTTACTGATGGAGTGATTGTACGAGGGGATGGTTACCAGTCGAGGGTGCGCTGCCGCCCACCCAGGCTTTCACCACCTCCATTTACTCCTCCGGTTCTCCCCCACGATGGTTCCCCTCCATCTGTTCCTGGTGGTGGTGTCGTGCCTCAGCCTCGCTGACGCAGAGCCCTTTCACATCCCTCTTGTGAGGAGGCGTGACCAACTTTCAACCCAAAGCTACCTGAATGCTGCAAATGCCCTGAGATACGAGTACGGCGCCACCCACTCCTCGCCCTCAAAACGTCAGGATGTCCCAGTCATCAACCAGGTCTGTCTCGCTCCGTTCCGTCAATCCCCGCCACCTCAACAGCCATTTACAGTACCACGATACCAGTTACCTGGGTGTCGTCCAGATCGGAACACCGTACGTTCAACGCCATTTACCAATTCACATTTTCAGCGCTTTCTACTAAAACTTCAAACAGCCCTCAACCGTTAAAGGTCTTCCTCACAACAGGCTCTGCGGACTTGTGGGTCGCCGCTCCGGGTTGTGCCAATTGTACCCAAACTACCCCAAGCTTCAAAAACGTCACTTCAAGTACCTTCCGAGCGACCCAGGACTCTACCGGTCAACCAGTCCGAATATCAATACCTTATCAAACCGGTCCCGTCACTGGTATTCTCGTCCAGGACACCGTGGCAATAGGCCGTTTCCAGGTTCCGAGCCAGCCTTGGCTACTGGTCAATCGGACCCCTACTTACCTCATAGAGGGTTCTTGCGCCGGTTCCATGGGTCTTGCCTTCGAATCTCTTGCCTGGACCGGGGCTGTCCCATTCTGGCAGACCCTTGCCGACAGTGGCCAATTGACGACTCCCGAAATGAGTTTCTGGTTCACACGATACGTTGGTGATGCAAATGCCCAGGAAGAAGAGTTCGGTGGCACCTTCACCCTCGGTGGTCGGAATCAGACGTTGTATACAGGCGACGTCGAGTTTCTTCCGCTCGTCACTAACGCTGGACGGAAGACTTACTGGCTCCTCGGCCTATCGCGTGCGTACCTAATTTGCCCTCGTCTCGTCTCTGGCTCTTCCTCACACACACCTGCTTCATTAACAGAGATCACGGTCAACAAAAAGAACGTCACCCTGCCGCCTGGCAATGTCGCCGCCATTGCTACTGGTACGACGCTCGTTGCAGGTCCTCCCGCTGCTGTTTCAGCGGTTTACGCCCAGATCCCTGGCTCCCTGCCACTGAGTGGTAAATATGCTGGCTACTACGGATTCCGTACGTTCGTCTTTCTCTTGGTCAAGTCTCGCGTCGACATCCCCCCTTCTTAGCATGCGGTACTAAAATCGAGGTTACCATGGCCTTCGGTGGAAGGTCTTGGCCCATCGATGCTCGGGATATGAATTTTGGACCGATAAGCACCGGTTCGGATACTTGTCTCGGAGGTTTCTTCGAGTTTAGTCCCAGTTCAAATGCTACAGGTAACCCCAACTGGGTCGTTGGTGTTGCCTTCCTCAAGAACGTGTATTCCGTCTTCCGTTACCAACCTGCCTCAATTGGCTTCGCCGAATTGAGCGACACCCGTGGTGTATCTTCGGGTGAGTTGTATCCTCTGTCCGATTCCTGTTCTGAGGAAACGTGTCCTTCCAGGCGTTCCGACGAGCGGAAACGGGAATGGAGGCGACACCGGTGATAATTCCAACAACAATGATGGTGCCAACAACAAACCTAACACCGGTGGTAAGTAACCTGTCCTATTCCAACCAGCGCGGCTGGTATATTAACAAAGGTACTCCTCCCGTTTGCAGCCACCGCCCTGCCCCAGGTTTTATCCGTGATGCTTCTGACGACCGCTGCCTCTCTATTCGTTTATTTGCTCTGATGTCATTCAGCCGGCCCTCTCGAAGGTTGGCGCGTGACGCATTGACGCATGGGTGGACTTATATCCCACTAGCTAATTGAAATCCCTCATTGGTTCCGCCGGATTCCGCTGTTGCTCAACCCCTGCATCGATCCTTTGTCGCTACTTGCCATCTTCTTGCTTACCCCATTCCTTCCTACATTTTTCATGCGGGCCTGATCTACACGCTTATTTCCACTATCTCCACGACATACCCTCAATGCCTACTAAGCAACATCTTTTGACCGCGCGCCTGCACTGTTTTCTGCTTGGGCTTCGGGACACTTTACGAATATATCCATGTGGTTGCAGAGGGCGGAAGGCATTTTTTTTCCTGCACAACTTTGCCATATGTATACCGGGTGGGTTACCTCCGCTCGCAGGCGTCACAGCAATAAAGGGGTCGAGCCCCGGATCCAGGAATGAAGGCCCTCAGCATTTCGCAACCACGGATCGCTCTCCTTCGAAACGATCACTGCGTACCCGCGTGCCGATCCTCAAAACCAGGAGCAAATCGGTAAAGGGGATCCGCCGCCTATCGTCAGACTATCGCGAGGGAGGAAAGAGTTTACACAATTGATGCTCGGTGGTGGGCTTGGAAACGCAGGTAGAAGTTGCTCGTGAACCCTCAAGGACTCCTCGGCACGTTTTTGAATGAAAACCTCGTCCTGGCAGGAATCAGGGTAAGGGGCTTTCTTCCTCCTCCCCAGAGTGAGTTCAACCTGAGACAACATTGTACGGAGTATTGACATTGTGTTGTAAAGCGAAGTTGAGATCTGGAGCCTCGAGGTTACCGCCGGAGGTCCTTTCCTTGTATCGCTGGAGGCGCCCACAACGATGAAGCCACCATCACAAACGCGGTTATACCACAAACCGTGTACGCCAGTGAGTACTGGTGCAAGCTCATGGTTTCGACCCAATGGAATTGGACGCTGGCACCCGACAATCTCTACCCCCATTTTGGTGCCCTCCGTCCGGCTATCTGTGTCCGCAGAACTCGGGCTGCTCTAACGGATCAATGCAGGGGCAGAGACAGTCCCTCGTGGACAGGAGGCTCGAAAGGTGGATCCACTATGGTTGGAAAAACCCCTGGTGCCGTGCCTATGGGTCGCACCGCTTGTGGTGGAGCCTGATCCTGGCAGTGCCGCCCCAAGAATACCGCGAACTCAAGGGTGGACGGCCATCTAGGACACACCGGGTCGCCCACCACGGAAGTCTCCCCGCAAGGTTATTTCCCTGTGCCCGGCGTCGTCGTGACCCGGGTGAATACCTGGTTTTGGCGCCATGTGGCAGCTCCGCCTATACTGATCACAGTTTTCAAGCCCTTGCCTTGTTTGTTCTCCCTCTGCTTTTGTGTGGTTGGAACACCCCCGAGGATTCCTGTGCTCTCTATCTGGCTCCTACAAAACGAGATCGTTCACCGCAAAGGCGTTTTGTCGTTCCCTGCGATCGTAGGTTCTACGATCAACACACTGCTCACCCTCCGTAGATATCCATATCACAGCCATTCCCCGTGTAATACCATTCGTCCCGGCCCGGGCCTGTCGGCCACTGGGGTATGGGCTACTTCCTGGATTTTCTCGGGGTTTTTGACGGTTACATCTCCCACCCTAAATTCCTTTCACCCCCTCGTCATGATTCCCTTCCACCTGTCCCTGGCAGCGTTGTCATGCCTCAGCTTTGTTAGCGCAGAGCCTCTTCACATCCCCCTCGTGAGGAAGCGCGACCCTGTCTCAGTCGATGAATGGGGAGCTGTTGTGGACGCCCTGGAAAGTAAGAATGGCTATCCCTACGCTTCGCCCTCGAAACGCCAGAATGCCGCCGCCATTCCAATCATCTGCTGTGTCCCGTGAGTTCCCGTCTGCCTTAACAACAACCTGCAGGACCGCCACACCAGTTACCTGGGTGTTGTTCGGATCGGGGCACCGTGCGTCTAACATCCTTCGCCAACTTACATTTTCAGCGGTCCCAACTCGAATTCTCGATCAGCACTCAATCTTTTAACGTCGTCCTTGACACAAGCTCTTCGGACTTAGGGGTCACGGTCAATAGGAAAAACGTCGCCTTGCCGTCTGGTGGTGTCGCGGCCATTAACACTGGTGCAACGATCGTTGGTGGCCCTGCAGCCGCCGTTTCAGCCATAGACGCCCAGACTCCCAACCCCCAGCCGCAAAGTGGTAATCTCGTTGGCTTTTACGAATTCCGTATGCTAGTTTTTCTGTTAGCCAGGTCCCTTCTTGACATCCCACTTGCTCCTTAGCTTGCGATGCCACAGTTGGTGTTACCATGGCTTTCGGTGGGAAACCTTGGCCCATCAATGCTAAGGATATGAATCTCGGGCAGCCCAGCCCCGACTCGCCCAACCGCATCGGAGGAATCTTCGATTTGAACGCTGGTTCGAATATCGGGGGAGGTGGAGGCAACTATTCTGACTTCCGTTCCCAACCTGCCGCAATTGGCTTCGCTGAATTGAGTGACACCGCTGGTGGCTCTTTGTACCCCAGGTCCACACTCGCCAAGGATCCAGATCCGCAGCCCGTATACTAGGTATCACTCACACAGCGGGCAATAGAGCGTTTTTCCGTTGAAGAGGTGATGAGCTCATGCTGAGGCTCGAATTAGTTCTTTCGAGATAAAGGCGAATGGAGACCCTTGAAATCGTGGCGATAAAATAGGGGTGAGCCGCTCTCATCGACCTCGTTGCTCTACCTAATGTTTCTTCACTGGGTACTGATTCGAACTTTACAGTAAACTCAAGATTCCTCCAGCACATAAGTGTTCCGTTGTTCCCAGTGAGAGCAGCGTTGGGGAACCGGTGACCCAGTAGCACCGGTTCGGATAATTATCTCGGAGGTTTCTTCGGTTTTGGCCCCGGTACAAATGCTACAGGTGGCCCCAACTGCTCATTGGAACCGCTTTCCTCAAGAACGTCTATTCTGTCCTCCGTTTCCAACCTGCCACGATCGGTTTCGCTGAATTGAATACCGCCGCAGGTGGCTCTTCGAGTGAGTGTCGTAGTCTTGTCGGTTTCTTTGATTTGGGGGTGTGTCCTCAGGAAACGGGAATGTAAATGGCGGTGCTGACGCTGGTGGCGAGTAACCTGTTCTGTTTCACGCCGACTCGGCAGATATTGATGAGGGTGCTTCACCTTTCGCAGCAGTCGCCCTGCCCAAGATTTCACCCACGATGCTCCTGACGACCGCTGCCTCTCTGTTCGCTTACTTATTCTAAGTGACATTCAGTTGGTCTTGTTGGCACTTTGGCACCCTAATGAACTAAATCTCTTTGATCAATCCGTCATCGGTCCCACCGGGCTTTGTTGTTGTTCACCCCTCCTTCGGTTATTATTGCTTATCACCTTCCCGCCCGCTTCATCCCTCCCTCCATTTTTCGTGCGGACCTGGGCGAGGCTACGACACCCACAACCACACCAAGCAAGCGCCTTTGGCCTTGCCTAATGTCTTACTTCTGCTTGGGCTTTGGGACACCTTACGAACACATATGTACGCAGTGACATGGTGTAGAAGTTCTTCCGCGCACCTTGCGCTCCCGATATTTACATAGCTGATTTGTGGACTTCCGTGTGTATTACGCCGGGATATCGGACGTGGAGGCTGGAACATATGTATATCTGGTGTACATGTTGGGCGGCTTGTCTCCGCTCACAAACGTCACAGCGATGAAGGAGTCGAGTCTGGGATCCAGGAATGAAAATCTTCAGTATTCGTGGCGGTGGATCGCCCACGCCTTCAATCAGGTGCATTAAGAACTTCAAGAAAGCGGAATTAAATAGGTAAAGGGGATATGCCATCTGCTGGCGGGCTGTCTGGAGGGAGGAAGAGCTCACGCAATTATTGTCATCACCCGGCGAGATTGAGGGATGTACCTAAAATCCATCAGGGAGGCGTTTGGATGACGCCAGAACGTCCATATGATAGAGTTCGAGTCAGTGGGGCTACAATCCTTCCCAGCCCCCGATTTTGGAACAACGCAAGACCGCGAAGACGCGAGTACGACCAATCAACGGCGTTAACAGAGCGAAGTGTTCAGGGTGGGTGGATGGAAGGCGTTCGCCAACCCTGGGCGTCGGTCGTCCCTAGCCCCACCCACCAAGCTTCAGCGTTGGGTACTTGAGTTCTGAGATCTGAGATCCAAAGAAACAGAACAAAGAAAGCCATCCAACTGCGAGCGGGCAACTCAGAGCGCGTTGTCGCAATTAGAAGGCCGGTTTCCCTGAAGCCTTTTGTGCGGCAATGTACACAGTGCCTTAGTTCCCCCCTGGTAAGACACTGTGGGGCTCAGGAGGGTCGGCACCCATGCGCTGGTGGGTACTCGTGGGAAGTTCTGGAGATCGGGAGCGCCTCCGGAGGACTGTTCCAAGGAGTTAACTCCGAATCCGACTGGAAGATGTTGAGGACCTCGCTCTCCCAGACCACCCAGAGGTTCTTTAGGGAGCAAACTCTGGCGCGGGCACCCCCATGTTTTCAGGCAAGGCTCTACGCGACAGAAGCACCTTGGGTCCGACCACCGTACCGACCAGCTCCAACCGACCAACCCCCCGCTGAAACTTTCTCTTCACCCTCAAGACCTCGCCAATACTACGCCAGACCCGCACCGAAACGAGAGCTGCCTATCGTCGAGGTGAATCCCACCCTCTCCCAATCCCAGTTTCATCCGTCGTACCAGAGGCTAACTGACGTTTTCGATTATGGATTCCATTTACCGTTTGGTAGCGCAGATGGCCTGCATTGGTCATCCTCGGGACGCTCGGAGTCGCTGCCTGGGTCGCGTTCATAAAGTACGCGAATAACCAGGAGAGGTTGACCAGCTCCATTACGCAACAGATCCTTCAGAACCTCAGGGACAGCCCTGAGGTTAACGAGTTGTTGGGAGATGCTATCCGACCGGAACCGGTTTGGTATCTCAACGGTGACCCATGGGTAGACGGCGTCGTACGTTCAAGTTCCTAGACCTGCCCGCTTGTTTGACATCCCCATGCTTTGGGTATAGATAAGCATGCCACAGGGGAACGTGGACCTCACGTTCCGAGTGAAGGGTCACAAAGGTGCGGAAGGCTCATATCTCGCGACTTGCGAGTCGGCTCACCCTCTGTAGATTCCGGGACGGTGTATTTCACCAGCATCAGACGAGCCAAGGGCGAACCTTTCACCATCCGTGCGTCTCTTTCCCCGCTGCCGCCCCCTCCAAACTTACATGTGATTCCAATTCCAGTCCGCTTCCGAATCATCAAAGACGATGGCCAGGTCGTCAATATCCCAATCACACAACCCGTAAACCCACTAGTCCCGTCGTAGTCGTAGTCGTAGTCGTAGGCCTCTATCGCAGTCCACTACCCTTCGTGCATTTCTACACTAAATTACTCCTCGTTGATAACACGCATACATTCACTACACTACACTCCCATCTCCTATTTCAAAACTCGCCTCACTTCTTGGAACCTCTCCTCCTGTCCTTCTTGAGCCGTCTCCACGCCAAAGATTTCAACGCGAAGAAAACCCCGATAGGCGGTATCAGCCAACAAAGGAGCCAGATTAGCCCCCCAGACTCGCGAGTAAGTTTGTTGATGAGCGACTGTGTCTCCGTCTCGAGCTCTATGAGGGCCCCTGAGTTCTCCACGACGTGGTCAGCGTAAGGTAGTTTCTCCGTGATGGGGAGCTGGGAGTTGAGTCGTGAGGAGGCATCTTCGCGAGTGGTCCCGTCCCGTTTTATCAGTCGTTGGAGTTGGATCTCGGCAGACCTAAAGAAGTGACGCATCCGTATCCATGGGACGAGATTCAGGGAGGATGAGAACGAGAGACACCCACGTATAAACAACAACGACCTTCCCAACCCACTTCCAAATACCTGTCTCAATCAGCAGCGGCACATCCACAACACAAACCCTCTCTCCCCTGGCCCAAGCCCTGATAACTTCCCTAATCATCGCTCTCCTCACAGCAGGATGTACGATCCCATTCAATTGCTTCCTCTTCCCCTCGTCATTGAATATTACGCTGCCAAGTTTCTTCCTATCCAGGTACCCGTCCGGCTGGAGTATATCCTCGCCGAAGTTCTTGACGATGTTGGTATAAGCGGACGTACCCGGCAGAACCGCTTCTCGTGCGAGTAGATCCGCGTCGACGATTGGGTATCCGCGGGCCCTAAGAAGAGAGGAGACAGTGGACTTCCCGGTCGCTATACCACCCGTGAGGCCAACGACTGTAGTGCCTCCGAGTTAGATTCCTTGTCGCGTACTCATGTTCCGTTGGGTGAGGACGTCGTGGACATACCGAGCATCGTCAAAGGTCGGAATTGCCAAAACGGGGTTTGGCTGCGGACGCGCGAGGACACTTGGGTGCGCTCGCAATGAATCTATGAATCTATCCGTGTTGTGTGTGCCGATGAGAGTGCTATGGTCCTCTACTTAACGAAATGGTAACGGGTCAAAGGAAAGAAAGGAGGGCTCAGTAGAAACGCCCCATGAACCAAGGTGTATCTGGCGGGAGAGAGGACTGCAGGAGGAACGCCTTCAAGATTTGGGTAACCTCGGCGTAGCACAGCTCGCCAACATCTCCCTCTTCGACGTCATCTCATCCTTCAACATCATGACCCTACTATCCAACCTCGAACTCAAATCCACCTCCTTCCCTGAAATGCTCATCGCCTTGTCCAACTTCGCCGTAGCGCTCTTGATCGCCTCTTCCCACCTCATCGCACCCGTTGATGACACCTCATCTCCGTCGACTTCCGAAGAGAGCTTTCCCGCTCTCTCGTCAGCCTCGACCTCCTTCAGGTCCAGCACGGCCAACTCGAACAAAGCGACACCACCGACCCAGGTACTACACTTGACCTGAGGGTGATCCTTGACGACGTCCTCGAGGAACGCGCGAGAGGTGCCGAAGTCCCCGAGAGTACGGTGAACTATCCCCAGGATGAGCGATCGGATGCATTCCTCGTCGACAGTGTCCAAATCGACAGGGACAGCCTCTGCCGGTGGAGATTGAAGTGAAGAGGCAGGGATGCATTGGCTGGAGATAGAGACCGGGGGGGTGAACTTATTCAGGTACTCGATGTGTGACTGAGCGACGTCCTGAGAGATCCTGGCGTGTGTGTTCCAGACTGAGGGAAAAGTTAGCCCACTTCGCGTATTCAGTCCTGTTGGATAAATGATAACGCACAAATCGCCATTTCTGTGCAGTTCACCACGTCAGAGCGGATAGAGCAGAAAGGGAATTGCTAGCTCACCTTCCGCAGTGTTGATCCTAATGCTCTCAGCATAATCCTTCTCTGAACCCGTCCTCCCTCGTTGTTTTTCTCTATAGAATTCCACTATACCGGCGCATCCCACGTTTTTCAGGCTGCAAGTGCATCACTAAGAAGGAGTGACTTACACTTCCTCAAGATGAAAACCTCTGTCGGCAAATAGCTGGCCGCTCCCAACTTCTTTTTTTCCATCAGGGCAGGGCAGGCATCCAAAAGTTCCTGAGCCTTCTTGTGATTTCCCAAGTGGGTGTAGCATCCTGTGGTACGGTGAGGCGGGCCGGGATACGAAACGTCAGGTGCGGGTCTCACCTGCAGCGATAAAGTAGTAAGTGGCGTGGCTCCTACAGTGCTCGTCAGCAAATATATCATTTGCCTCCTTCCTGTTGGCGCACCATGTGTTGAGTTCGGTCATCCTCATGAACATGTCAGCCGATTCCTGGTACCTCCGCTGGCTCAACAACGTCCATGCCAGCTCGAACACCAGCTGCCGAAACGGTAAATCGCGATTCGAGGTGCATTGAGCAAGAGGGGAATCACCAAAGAATCGGCTTGCTTGAACCTATTCTTCTTCTCCATCGCTAACCCGTCCTGTAAAACCTGGATCGCCCCGTCCGCGTCACACGACATCCGCAAGATCTTTGCCTGCAAAAACCGTAAGATAGCACGGAAAGCACCCTGACGATAGATTTACCCTATTCAGGATCCATAACGAACCAAGCGGGAACCGGCCCGTGATCTTGTCAACAATGGCTCTATACTGTTTCAGAATGTGCGTTTCGTCTGCTTGGTACCCCAAGAGCAAGAGAACGACGCCGTAGTAGGACATCAGGGCGAGCCTGCAAGAGACCCGTAACTCAGTTATCTGTCATAAATCCTGTGGGACTTGTATGGAGATCCGACAGCGTACCCTGCGAAAACGGAATGCACGTCTGACTTGGCAGCAGACACGGCCAAGGCTTGCAGCGCAAGCTTGCGGTCATAGTCATAACCGAAGAATCCCACGACGGACCTACGGGTGGGCGTGTCTTATGAACGGCCCGCAGTGCGGTGACCCTCGAGTGTACGCACTTTACTTTCCCCGGTAACAACGACAATATCAGATTGAATAGTCCGTATCCTGGGCGGTAGTTAGCTCGAAGCCACGGATTGGCCCCCAAGAAAGCTACCGAATGCAGCCCCAGAGATGACCGTCTCTTCAGGCGGCCCGTCCGGATAGGGTGGTGTTGGACTCGGAGTCCTGGTTGGCGGTGTCAAACTCGAGTTACCCCCACGGAAGCGCCCGAAGATGCCCAGCTTTAACGAGGTGACAGAATGGGTACTGGGTGTGATGCTCGGTGTCGAAGATCGGGAAGGGGGTATTGATGCTGCCGGCGTATCAAAATCGTCCAAACCACCCGGGAAAACGATCTTGTAAAGCCTGTGTGTGTGCTTAGTGTGCGTTAGGTTGTGCCAGCTAAAGGGTTATACTTTGAGTATTTTGAGTGGGCACTGGCGTCATAGTTAGCCACCAGAAAGGATAGTGAAAGCGTTGGATCTTACGTATTGATCGAATATCTGGAGCCGAACGCGTTCGTCATCAAGAGGAAGAGGATGCGGGGTAGATAACACTTACAAGCATTGAAGGTATCCCATGTAGGACTCGCTGGCGATCGGGCGCTGAACTTGGGTTCCGCAGTATTATCCAGCGGAAACAGCTTACCTCAAAGCCTGGGTCAAGCCGGTAAGGATGGTACAATCGGCATGCAGAAGTTCCCAGAGAGTGCCAGGCGGGAACCTGTGGGTATCCTTGTTGGTCTTGGATGCAGACTTGAGCTGTTTTCTGGCGAGTGCCTCCGCGTTGTTCAACGCAGCAGTGGCCTCGGTCATCATTGCGGACTTGGTAGGAGCATGAGCAATAGCAGATGCTTGACCACGGGCTTTAAAGACGAACCTCCATTCCGAGCGATGCCTCGAGAAATGAGCATACACCAAGACCTAGGTGATGGAAGGGGGAATCATGTTCCTGGAAGACGGCCTTTGCATCTGTAATTTCGTCCGAGAAGAGATGGTCAAACCCAACGGTGGCCTTTTGGATGAGATCCACGACGTGGTCGTAGCTCTCGGTCATCGTGGTCGTCGACTGAAGAACAAGGCAGAGTGTTCCAGCGGGTTCGCAGCGATCGGTGTTCCGTCATCACCGAACAGGCCGGGAACCTCACCCGTCCTCCTCGATGGGCCTTGAAACAAATCGCTTAGGATTGGGACGGCGTGTGGCCGTCAGACAAGTATTTATGGATGTGTAGTTGCGATCAGAAAGATGAAGATGCAATGGAACCGAATTTCCAGCTGGTTGTGCGAATATTTCGGCCTGCAATTCGTAGCACGCACCCAACTCCTCCCAACCACCCCGCAATTTTCTGAAGCATTTTCGTCGTTGGTTTCGAGCCGAGGTGAAGGGGATCTAGCGGTTCGCTCTGTGATCGGGATGAGCCTGACCATCTTCCCCCCACCTATGTCCTTGTCCATAGACACCCCAATCAATGTCAAGTCTCTCCGGGCCCTCAAGAACTCCGTCATAGGAAACCCCTCAGCCAAAGCGTCCCTCGCACAAGATGAACCCTTCGTTCGCGTGTTCGTGTCCAATCTTCTGAACCAATGTCTGGGCGAGAAAGTTGACGATCTCAGTTCACTCATACCAGTCTCGTCGGTTGTCTGAACGAACCCGACTTGTATGCTGACCGCGAACCTGGGACATCCACGGAGGCCTTTCGGATCGAGGCTGCACATGTCATCTCGTCTCTTGCCTACGGTGAGTCAACTGGGATCTCTTCCGGGGGTTGGTCGCACTAACTTCCAGTCGAAGGAACCGCCTCAGGCATACACGAGGGTCTAGGGTCGTTGCTGCGAGCCGACGCTCACCAAGCTTTCTTATACGCACTCTCGAACTTTACCCTAGAGGAATCCGTAGCCTTCAAGGCCGCTTTCGCCCGCGGGCTTCGCGTCCTTGCCGTGGCGTTCGCGGAATGTGTCGGTCCTTCCCAATGGGGTCTCAAACCGGAATCATCCCAAGTGCGGCATGAGGCAAAGTTCGCGTTAGAAACTCTGTTCAAGGTGTCGTCTATCGTCACTTCCTCGACCATACTACGCGTGTACTAATCTCACCGCATGTCCAGACAGACGTTTTAGACGTATACCTTCCTCTATTAGAAGACAAATCTCCGCAAATTGTAATCTCCGTCGCACTGATGCTTGCCTCTACCCTCTGCACACAAATATATCGGACAAAAGTCACCGAATGGCTCCCACCAGCAGAACGGGCTAAAGAGACCAAGGGAAAACGTGGGTGGGAGAGGCCGAACCTGATCGACCTGGGGACAAAAAGAGGAGGAGGGTGGGTCGCGAAGAGGCTATCCACTCTACTTCAAAACAAAGATGCAAAGGTACACCCGCGTCACGACCCGGCGTGACGGTCAGTACTAACGGGGGGTATAGATTCAAGAAGCCGCTCTCGGGGCTCTCGGATCCCTGGCGCAGGATAATTCCGTCGTAGCGTTGACGTTAGCACGGCCCTTGCCCGACAAGGAGAAGCCAGGTTCACTGACCACTACACTCCAAGCCGTACTCAACCTTTGCAAATCGCGTACCACTGATGTCTCGTTAGCGGCGTGTTTATGGTAAGAAATACCCAACTTCGATACACCGTGGCTTGTGATTGATTGGACCTTCCCAGCGCAACATTCATTATTCGATCCAGCGTCCCGAACAACCACTACCCGCTCAGCAGTGACCATACCGCATCCCTAACTGTACTCCATATCTTGAACCGAGTGATTGGTAACGAAGCCGAGAGTCCTCAGACGAGGAAGAAAGCTTGCTTTACACTGTGTATGCCGTTTCCTGAGTTTCGGCATGTTCAGAATCTTACAAAAACTCATAGATTACTTCGTAACTGACGATAAGGATTTGTGTATGTTCGCGTACGAACGTGGGAGCCTGGCGAAACTAAGCCAGGTTGTCAACTCCATCACACCGACTGACAGACCACCGACCTGGGAAGAAGAGGAATCCGAACACATCTCTTCTCTAAGAGAGGTGAGCCTTTGCGTGTTTTGTAGCCCCTCGCCATTAGCTCACCTGGGTTTCTATAGGCGGCTCTCAGTGCGATCGCAGCCCTGTCACTGTGGAATAACGATATCCGTCGGGAGGTTGCTGAGAACTATTCCCTAATCGCAATCATCCGTGCCTCCCTCTCCCATCCACACACGGGCGTCCGGTTCGCCGCCTGCCAGTGTGTTCGGGCACTCTCACGTTTAGTCGCTGTGGTCCGCACGAGTCTTGTGGACAGCGGGCTCGGAATGAAGGTGTATGGTGTTTTCCTGAACGAAAGTGAAGACAGGAGGGTTATGTTCGCCGCAAGTTCGGTTATTTGCAATCTGGTCAACGAATTTTCACCGTTGCGTCCGGTAGGTGGCCCCCAGATCTCTCTTCCCAAGGAACTCAACCCGGTGTAGGCGATGCTCGAACAAGGCTTGATTTCGCGACTCGTTGACCTCACAAAGTCTGATGACAGAGGGTTAAGGCTCAACGCTCTTTGGGCGTTCAAGAACATGCTGCATAAGAGTTCTACGGCGCAAAAACGAACAGTAATGACCGCGCTTGGGTGGAATACCCTCTCCAGGTATCAACCTACCCTTGCTTCGGCACCTTGCAAGACTAACTCTCTTGTAACAGTCTGTTGGTTAACCCAGACCCCGGCCTACAAGAACAAGCTTTCCACATCGCTCGGCACCTCGCCGAATCGGAGGAAGATGTGGAAACGCTCTTCAACGAACTCGGCTCAGAAGCTCTTCTCAACTTCATCGCTCCGGCTTTAGAAACCGACAACGGAGACATCCTCCTCCAAGCCACATGTCTCCTCGCGAACCTCGCGAATGGTTCACCCCAACGCCAGCTGAGCATCACGTCCGATAGGCGTATCATGGCTTCCGTTCGATCTTGTTTGGTCGACTCAAGCGTCGACGTGAGGAGACCGGCGGCGTCGTGCGTGCTCCAGTTGGCGAAGAACCCGAGGTGTCAGAAGGTGTTGCGAGATGCAGGGTTCGATTCAACGCTGAGGCATATGTGCGATTTCGGAGGAGGCATGATCAGCGGTAGTCCTGGCCCGCTAAGCCACCAGATGGGCGTAGAGGACGATGTAGGGGTAAAGGAGAAGGCGAGGGAGGCGTTGGCCTTGCTCGAATACGGGGAGTTTACCCTCTAGGTTCGATCAAGCAATCTCAGGCAGGTTGTATGCGCGATCTTTTGCGTTCCGATAGTAGTTTACAATTCATATTCAGAGCTCATTGCACGTTGGGAAGATTGCTGGTGCACAGAGGAGTGATCCTCAGAACGGTGACAGTCTACGACGAGTAAATCGCCAACTTGAACCTGTATGCAGGGGCGCGGCAGGTTTGTGGGCCTTGGCTATTTGGCGGTGGGAGTTGTGAATAGGGGATGGGGTATTCATAGATAGTGGCCCAGGCGAGATTCAAACATCTATATTACATTCAGTGACTAACAACGGACCAAAGCACGTAAAACAAAACAAAATGTACACAACAATTCCACGGGAAAGCAAGAAGAATCAAAATATACCTAAGCAAACGCAAAATCTACGCAGATTTGATGAGGTTATCTAGTCCAGCCACAACCATCGCCCAGACTAACTGATCCCCCGAGGCCAAACGAATGGCATGGAATCCAAAGCAAGTTTGATGTCTTCCGCAACATTAAGGAGCCGAATGTGGCTGGTGAGACCCGCTCTGATGAAATCGTTGGTGAGGTGTCCAAGTGGTTTGTCCGAGTCGATCGTATCCAGGAACCTCTTGATATATGTGGTGCCTTCCCTGTCGGCTCCGTAATCCTGGGCCCGGACCGAGGCCGACGTTTTCCGACCTCCGAGACCTTCAAGACCGACTTGGAAGATCACCCAACCAAATTTCTTGGTTGTGGCGAACTCTCGGAGAAAGGGAATGTTTTCCGTGTACTTTTCCAGGTCGCGAGAGAGGACCAACAGGTCCTTTTCAGATGAGATCCCTGCCTCCAGAAGGCCGTTCGCAAACGCCCCCGAATCGATCCATTCTTCTCCACCTAGGGATTGGACGAACTTTTTGACAGGATCGCTTTCGGGGGCCGGGTTGTCGGTTGATTGCTCCCTTCGATCCTCCTCCGGGAGTTTTTTGAGGGCCTTCCGAAACATGAACCACAGATATTCTTCAGGTACGCGGAGGTCAGCCAGCGCAGGTATCTTCGTTCGGAAGGCTTCAGGTTTACGAGCGATGACCCTGAGCTCCGCCACCGTTGAAATCCCCACCTTCTGGAGACCTGTCGCCAAGGGTCCCAGTGGTGCGGGGCCTGCTTTAGCCAGGAAGGTGGTGAGAGTGGGGGATAGACGATCGGCTTCATTGGTACTCGCAGCTTTGGATTGTTTCGGCAAAGGGATGTCATGAGGGGTGGGGGGAGGGGTGATGTTGGGCGCAACCAGGGAGGGGGGCTGGGGCTTGGGTTGTGCCTCCGTCTGCGGTTTTGCCTGCGTCTGTGGTTTTTCCGGTTCCTTTTTTTGAATCTGCGGTTTTGTTTCGCAAGAGCCCTGCGTCTGTGTCCGCGGTTGCGCCTGCGCCTGTACTTGTGCTGGCACCTGCGGTTGTGGGAGCCCTGGTCCGGTCGCGCGGACGGCGGGAGAATTACTTGAGGGCAATTCCGTCGAAGGTTGACCAGTGGGTTGTCGGAGAGAATCGTCGGGTGCATCCATGTCGGGTTGGACAAGATGATCTAGCGGCCAGGGTATGAAGGGAGGCAGCTCCAGATCAATTGTTGCGGGTTCGTCAGGGGGCATCACCGCGGTGTGCCCTTCCAGTCCGATATTCGGATATGTGGGAGAATTCTCCCCGGGCGGCAGAGTTTTGTGGGAGTCTGCTAGTCCCTGGGACGACGGGGCCCTCACGGAAGTGGGTTCGTGTATAGAGCCTCCCTGCTGGCCTGGATAACTTGATTTGGGGATTTTATTCCTCTTGGCGGGGTATTCACGTCTGGGCACCCAGACGCTCTCGGTCGGCGACTGATCCCGTTGCTGTTTAGAGACGACATCACCCACCGACTTACGTTTCCGCTTCCCTGGGGAGGAAACATCGCTGGGGAGTGAAATCCCCCTGATTCGACCACTAGTCAATTCGTCTACTCCCCATAGTTAGCCCAGAACGGGTGCAGGGGATGTCATGGACCTCACCCTCAGTGCGGTAATTGAAGCTTAAGGTTGCGATTTTTTTCCAATTCGTTCCACCTATCTGCCCCGCATGAGGGGATGGCTCCCCAAGCACCAGCCCATCACCGGTGAACCTTCGGAACAGTCATGTACGGTAAGTGCACCAAAGGAGAGCGGAGACCTACCTCACACAGAGTTTCCAGAGCGTACCATCCATACTCACTGGCAACTCTAGCTCTTCTGTCGCTTTCTCGGGGGCAGGGAGTCCGCGTCCGGATCCCGTAGGTTTGTAAACCGTTACGCTAACACATCCAGTTTCGGATGGCGGACGAGAGTGTTTGTTGTTCCCTGCACGGGTCAAAGCTACGAAAGGCATCGCCCACCACAAGTGAGCTGCCGAACATGAGTGGGAGATCTGTGGATTTACCGGAAACCAACTGAAACATCATGGAATGGGATCCCGTCCCATGGCATGTCACCGTGTCTCCTTTATTACCCTTCGGATGGAGAAAATATTGTTGGATGTGGCAGGCATCAACAGAGATCCGAACTGCGAGGAACTTGTCCGTAGTGTTCGTGCATCGAACTGAGAATAACTAGGCGGGGAAGCTTGAGCGCCGGGACGCAATACGGCGCTGATAGTACTCACCCCCCCTTCCTTGGCAAGGATATAGCATGACCAGTCACCTGACGAGGCGGCCTTCTCTCCAAACTCTTGATACGGATCCCTGGGGCTCTCGACACTATCGCCCAGGGCTTTCTGCAGTATCACAACGTCCAACGGTTTGGCGGATGACATTGCGATGCGGGGGATCTGCAACGGAGATCCTCCGCTTTTCTCACGATCGCTCCGCCAAGGTCGCATAAGCGGAAAATTATACCTCCGTAGGTACCACCCACCCGTGGGGGTTCGAGTTAAAGCGACTGCATGTATAAGTAGACCTACGATGCTCGAGCTGGCCCTATGACCGTGAATACGTATAGAACACTATAAAAGCGAGATGAAAAAGTCGAGGAAACGGAGAAAAGATTTGGCACAAACGACGTGAGGTCCTGTAATGTAATGTAGAGGAAGGGACAACAAACACGAAAGGATGATCGTATGGGAGGGAGTTCGGAGGATTGAGGAACAGGCCAGAACACATGCATCATAATAAGAGGCCGAGAACTGCGTAACGACATGGGACTTGAGAGATGATAGGCGATGAAAACGGAGACGATGAGGGCGTGAAGGAAGCAGTGAGATAGAACGAGGAACACTACGAAACGATGAGACAATCGTGCATTCACCTCTGCTCCAGCCGACCAGCCGCCTCCGCTCTGGCCCGACCGAGAGAGGGATCAATGCTCTGTGTTCCGAGTTTGTTCCCGTCTGCGGGTTGTTGGATAACCACAAGGTGAGGATCAATAGGTTCCCCCGTGGCCCCTGGTCCGTTCTGCGGGGGTCCTTGAAGTCCATGGTGAGCCTCGGGTGGGAAGGTTCGGAACGGAGTGGGCGCAACGAGCGAACGATGAAACCTTGCACGGAAATCTTGCCCCGGCTCGGCCCCATAGACCGCATCCACTGGTGGCGGAGGGAAAGGGCCAGATGGGTCCGTCCCATCTGGCTTCCCCGCATGTTGCGCGAAGTGCATTCGACGCTGTGGGCGTAGCAAATTAGTCAGCCGTGACGTGTCCTCACGGAATAAAAGGGGAGGGGGAGAGTATGCACCTGCTGGTCCCAGTGATCCCAGGCCTGGGCAATGATAGGTTCCAATGAAGTGAGTTCTTCGTTCGTCATTGAAAGGGTACGTAAAAGATGTTGCTTGAGGAGTGGTGCGCAGGAGAAGGATAACAGGAGGGTGGAGGCAAAGGTCTGGCCACCGTGTATCTGTCCTTGGGGGAAGGGTGGCTCGGGCATCCCGTGAGGCGGAGGGGGAGGGGCGTGTTGAAGTTCTGGTGGGAGGACGGTATACTGACCGTCTGGGTGAACACGATACTGGACTTCCTCCATACCAGGGATCAACTCGTTCCCCATCGGATCCAACCCAAGTTCTCGCATCTTGCGTTGTTTGACGAGCGCACGATGTTTCCGCTGCCTCTCCCTAGCTGCAGCGCGCACGCGATCCCTGCGAGAAACCTCTTCAGGGGACATATCCTGCTGGTGAAGATCGGGAGCAGAGATGGTTGAAATAGGGGCTTGCTGGTCTCCTGTCTGGATGGCGGTCGAGTTGAGACCGGCCTGTCTGTCCCGTTCGCGTTTTCGGCGTTGTCTCTCCGCCGCCTTCTCTCTCTTCGTTCTTTGGCTGGGGGTTTCGTTCTCGCGCATTCTCTTCCTGAACGCGGGGGTGGCGGGGGCGGCGAGGTTGCTGGGGTGTAGGTGTGGAGCCTGGTTCATACGGTGGGCAAAAGTGTATTTTCTGATATGATGGATGTAACCGTGAGCGTTATGCCTCTTGTGTGACGAACGGACCAGAGGCGAGAGGCGGGCAGAGTAACAGAAAGTAACGTCGTGACGGTAACGGAACAAAACGTTCTCCCTTGTATCCTTTTTGGGAATATCTCGGACTACAATGTGGGTCACTACTTTTTCAGCATGCTCTCCCGCCCAGGTCCGACCCCAATCCACCCTATCGGTACACCCAAAAACTGCTCGATAAACCCGACATACTTCTGGCAATTCTCCGGCAATTCTTCGAACGACTTGACCGCAGCGATCGACGACTTCCATCCAGGCAACACAACGTAGACCACCTCAACTTTTGCGAGGACCTCCAAGTCAGCTATAAACCCGAATCGTCAACGATTCGCACCAGCCGTCTCTTCTGACGGTTCATACCTGGGAAACCCGGCAACTCTTGTTCGTTTACCAAGTACTTCACCCCGACCTTTATCTCTTCTAGGCCGTCGAGAACGTCCAGTTTGGTGAGGTTCAACGAATCGTAACCATTGATCAAGCACGAGTGTTTCATCACAACCAGGTCAAGCCATCCGCATCGCCTTCGTCTTCCCGTCGTTGTGCCGTACTCTCGACCCACTTCTTGCAATTGTACTCCGATGTCCTGCGGTTCCCATGAGACATCACGAGCCGAAGAGACCTCGTTGGAACTCACATTCAATTGCTCGGTGGGGAACGGCCCTCCGCCGACCCGAGTGGTGTACGCCTTGACAACGCCAATCGTGGTCCCAATCAATTTTGGCGGGATTCCCAAGCCGGTGCAAACACCCCCAATAGTCGTCGAAGACGAAGTGACATACGGGTATGTCCCGAAATCAATATCCAACATCAAGGCGTTGGCTCCCTCGACAAGGACTCGCTTTCCTGCCTTCAAAGCCAAGTGGATATATGTGACGCTGTCGACAACGAACGGCTTCAACCTCGCCGCCAGTTCCTAGGTGGGGAGGGAAGCTCATGAATCTGAGAGGATAGCACAGGGTACGCCGAACCGACCTGATATCGAAGTATTTCTCCTTCGGTATCGTACTCGAAATGCCCATATCGTTTGTATCTGCCCTCAACCAACTTGCGGAATTTGGCCGCGAAGGTTCCGTCGTCGAAGAGGTGGTGGACCCGGAGGCCAGACCGAGAGGCCTTCCCAGAGTACGCAGGGCCAATACCCTTCTTCGTGGTACCGATGCTACGCCCCATGTGAGATGACGCAAG